>Ga0210394_10000586_pt1 | contig 73324 bp, 60 predicted proteins | sample IncBWC12MmetaG_FD_160121 | JGI IMG/M metagenome (GOLD analysis project Ga0210394, IMG submission 160121) | Forest soil microbial communities from Barre Woods Harvard Forest LTER site, Petersham, Massachusetts, United States - Inc-BW-C-12-M | ecosystem: Environmental > Terrestrial > Soil >... | reverse complement strand
CGCCACTCCCAAGCGCACTTGGACGGCATAGCAAAGCGACTGAACCAAAGGCCTAGAGAAACCTTGGGCTTCATGACTCCAGCGGATAAGCTGCGTGAAAGTGTTGCATCGACCTGCTGAGCTCGCCCCCGTTAGTGGAATGGAAGCATTGCGCGTGTGGCTATAACTGACACGCCTCTCAAACGCGGCACATGGGAATTTCGGGCTCATCCTTCTGCACATTATTCATGGGCTCGCTCTGTAGGGGCATCAAATCCTCTTGAGCACTTCCGCCGCAATCGCCTTGTCCACCATCTTTGACTTCTCGTCCCACTTCGCCTTGTCCGCGGCAGTATCGGATCTGCGCATCATGCCCTCCGGAATAGGCCTACTCTGCACCCGGAAATACGTGCCGCCTTTCTTGACCGAGAGCGTATATCCGATGCCCGGCGTGTACCCCCAATAAGCTTCATCGCCGAGGCCGCTCTCCGGACCTTTCACGTAAGGCCCGATTTTTGGTAGGTCAAATTGCTGCGCAGTCAAAAAATTCACCTGGACGTTCTGAGCCGACATCTGTGGCTTGCCACGCTCTCGCCAAATACAAAATTGCGAGTGATCCGGCAAGCTGTAGGCGCCGTCATCGACCGGCACACTGAGCACGCTTGCTACCTGCGCTGCGGTCATCAGCTTGCAGGCATCGCCGCTCGCCTCTGGGATCGCCGCCGTCGCCGTAGCACCCAGAGCCGAAAATCCCGCGACGATTGCGCCTACCACTAACAGACCGGGTAAACGCCTGTGCATCTTGCATCTCCTTGCCAGCGAGCGGTCAGAATAGACCCGCGAATTCCAACTTGCCAGAGCCGCGGGATCACCCGTCTGGCGCGGCGAGTGGGGCGCGATCTTGCAGAGCCTCTCGGATCACCGGCCACTGCCTGTCGCATCGCGGCATTCCCATTCTGGCGCACGCCGGAAATGTTGGATAAGCTACTTGCGGGGGGATTACAAAAAGAGGCCGAGGTAATGCCTAGCAGTTGGGATGTCCGACGCCGTTGGATTGTCCTTATGGCACTCAACTGGTGAAAGGGCAATTCGTCGATCCCGCCAAGGAAAAAGCACTGCTCGCCGCCGTCGTACACAAGACCTGATGCGACGCCGGTGCGAATCCCCGCACCGGTGTCGAACAAGGAGATTCCGATGCGCATAGTGAATCTGTTGCTGATCCTCTCGCTGCTCACGGCGACCGCCGAAGCGGGCGTCGTGCTTCAGGTGGGCTCGCGAGAATCATCGTCCGGGAAAACGACGCCGCATCAGGTCTACTACGCCCAGGACGGCATGATGCGCATCGACATGCTCGATTCCCGCGGCAACGTCACCCAGCTCGATCTCGTGCGCGACGGGGTGATCTGGCAGGTGGATACTCAGAACAGAACTTATACGCGGATCGATCAGGCCACGGTCAAGACCGTCTTCGGCGCCCAGAACGGCCGGATCGATGCGATGCTCGCGAATCTTCCGCCCGAGCAGCGCGCACTCATGCAAGCTCGGATCGCTCAGACGCAGCAGCCGCATCAGGCGACGTTCACGGACGCGGGGCGCAGCGAACAGTCGGGAACGTATTCCTGCCGCATGTGGCAGGAACAGCATTCCGGACGCCCGTACGCGGAATACTGCGTGGTACCGACCACGAGCTTGCCCGGCGGCAGCGAGCTTGCCGCTTCGATGCACGCGGCGATTACAACGACTAATCAGCTGGTTGCAGGGATTCCGCAGATGGCGAGTCGAGCAGAGTACCTGACGCGACTCGACAAACTGAACGGATTCCCCGTGCTGCAGCGCTTCGTGTCCCCTTCCGGGAAAACGGAGAGAGAGGATGTCCTCACGTCGGCCGAGACGCGCGCGCTGCCCGCGGATAAGTTCGCGATTCCGCAGGGCTTCACCGAAAAGCCCTTGGGGATGCCGCAGAGCAACTGACGCGACCGTGATGCCCGCGTGGCTCAGGGCGTTGGGGTACTGGCCGCTCTACGCAAGGATAGATGCCCTTTTTCTGATGCTATGTGTGGCAGCGCCCCGACAGGTTGGCTCTCCACGTGTTCGGATTATGCGTTAGACACCTTACCGGAGATTCATATGTACATTGGCGGCGGACTAGTAGGAACTATTCTCCTCATCATGCTCATCGTTTTCTTGATGCGTAGAGCTTGAGGCGTTTCCGACTGCAGCATTGCAGGCAATGCTTTGAGCGAGAAAATGCAACCGAATATGACTGAACTGTCTGAGGCGGCAAAGCCCGAACCGACAGATCAGCAGGCGTCAGAAAAACAGCCCAGTGCGGTCGCTCCGCAGAAGCGAGCCACGGAGTCGGGGAGGCTGCCGCTCTTCAGAAAGTAGGGATCCACATCGCTGCTCAGCGCTTTGTATTGATTTGCGAAGTAGAGGCAAATCATTGAAATAAGCCGTCGTGCGGTACGGCTCAAGCAAAGCGTAAGCACGTTGGTTCGATCGATAAAAGCCACCCGCGAGAGCAGAGACACTTATTCGTATTGTTGGCTGCGTTAATTGACACAAGGGTAACTGATGGAGCAAGACCGCAAGGCGGTGGGCAGCGGGCTGCGGACTACAGCCGCGAGGCCTAGGAGTTCCATGGCGCTTTTAGTGCTCGTATATGGATTGTGGGGCGTGCTGCTCTTTTTTGCTCAAGCCGTAGTTATTCCCATCGCCCTGGCGGTCCTGTTCGCGCTCGTGCTGTCGAGTCCGGTTGAGGCCCTGCACCGGAAGGGATTGCCGCGTAGTGTGAGCGCCGTCCTCATACTGCTGATATTTTTGGGGGCAATAGGCCTAGCAGTGGATCAACTGTGGGCTCCTGCGGACCAATGGCTGGCCGGTGCTCCTCACACCGTCAAGATAATTTCGCAAAAGCTCGGGCCCATGGTGCGCGTGCTGCACCGTATCGACGCGATCACCGATCGCGCCGGACATTTGACCGACACAGCGGGAAGCAGCCCGCCCGTTTCGGCAAAAGAGGCGCCAACCCCGAGCGCCTCGGGAGGACTGCTTCTTGAAACCCGCACGGCCCTCGTCGCGACGATGACAGTCATAATCTTAACGTTGTTTTTCCTGGCGGGCGGGCCTCCCATGCTCGCTCGGATGACCGTCGCGCTTGCGCGCGACGTGCATTCGACCCATGTGCTGAGAGTCATCGATGCCGTCCGCAGCGAGGTCGGGCGTTACTACGCGACTATCACACTCATCAACGTGGGGCTTGCGCTGGCAACGGGATTCGCGATGATGCTTCTCGGGATGCCAAACCCTATCCTGTGGGGAGTTCTCGCGGGCACACTCAATTTCATTCCCTATGTCGGATCGGCCGCCACGCTCGTTGTGCTGACCGTCGTTGCGTTTGTTTCTTTTGACAGCGTCGGTCGAGTAGTCGCTGTTGCAGCGACATACCTTGGCCTCGCAACACTCGAAGGCCAAGTTGTGCAGCCACTCTTTGTTGGCCACCGGCTGGATTTAAGTCCAATCATTGTTTTCTTGGCGCTCTGGATCGGCGGCTGGTTCTGGGGAATAGCAGGCGTGGTGATGGCGGTCCCAACCCTGGTCGCATTGAAAGTCGTGGCGGAACACAGTGAACACGGCCAGCCGCTGCTGGAGTTTCTCAGCCCAAACTTTGCGCGGCGCTTCAAACCGCGCCTCGCGAAATTCGGTCGGGCAGTGGAGGAGACTTTCGGCTAACTGGCCGTGCGTAAGTCTGAAGCCCTGCACATCGGAGCGCTTTGCCCGCGCCGTCGCCCGGGTGCGGCAAAGAATTGCAACGGGGAGTCCCGCGCTCGTGGACGAGCCGCTGCTCGCGCTGTTGCGCAAGCTCGTCATGAGCGCCGGGCATCCCGATGTGGACCGACGCAATGGGCTCTTCGGCGAACACGGGGACAAATTCGTCATTTTGGAGAGCTCCGCCATCGACCTTATCGAGGCGGCGCGCAACTACGTCGTGATCCACGCGGGCAACGCGACTTATTGCCACCGCGCCTCGATCTCCGAACTCGAGCGAGCGCTCGACCCCGGACATTTTGTCCGCGTGCACAAGTCCTATCTACTCAATTTCTCGCGTGTTGAGTCCGTACAAAACGATTTCAAAGTCACTTTTGTATTCCGGTTCAGCAGCGGTGCTACGTGCCGCTCCGGTCCCACCTATCGCGATAAGATCCGCAGCCCGCTTCGACCGTCCGATCGCGATCGGCGGCATGATGCTTAGTACCTAACCGGGATCAACCGTCCAAAGTGCTCGCGGCAAACGGTGGTCGCGCTTCACTCCCCGTGGGAGGGTCGATTGCGGGCGTGGGCCACCGAGAGTCCTGCGCCGGCTGCTCTCCTTCAAGCTCGCGAAGATCCCGTCCCCGTGTCTCGCGACCAAAGATCGCAATCAGCAGCAGCGAGCCGGCCGCCGTGGCCGCAACCACCGCCGCCGCAGTCCCGAGGGCCGGCACCAGCGCGAGTACGGACATTCCCTGCGCAATCAATCCGCCGACTTTGCTCCAGCCAGCGACCCAGCCCGTCGCACGACCTCGGATCCTGACCGGATAGCTCTCGGCTGCATACGGCAGCAGGATCGATATCATCCCGCTCGAGCCCACAATCAAGAGAGAGAGCGGCACGATGGGGTTGCTCAGGATGGAATACGTTCCGAATCCTCGCAGCAGCAAGCCGACCAATCCCAGGGTCGTGAGTCCGACGGCGCTGAGGAGCGATGCCTTGGTGCTCCACACGCTATAGAGATAGGCCGCAACCAGTAGGGTGGGTGCGGCAATCAGGGTCGAACGCGCGATGATCGCACTCGCAAGACCCACGCTGCGTCCCTCGGCCACGAGGGCGCTCGGCAGCCACAACAGGATGCCAAAATTGACGAATCCCCAGGCGAGTGCGGCCAGGGTGAGCGCAACGCCGGTGCCCAGCAGGCCCTGCTTGGTGGGCAGTGCGACGCGGTGAGTACGGGTCGCGGAGCCCACATCCGTTGCTTCGGGCGCGGCGCGGACAATGGCACCGAACCGCGCCAGAGTGGCGCGCGCTTCATTGGGCCGGCCGATGTGATGAAGGAAGCGCGCAGATTCGGGAATCAAGGGGCTCAGCACGATGAGGATGAGACCGGTCGGCAGGTTGAGGAGCCACATGATCCGCCAGCCAAAAAACGGCTGCAGGAGCGCGGAGAGCTCGCTTGCGGCGAAATAGCCGCCGATGGTGCCGATACCACCGACCAGCACCAGGCTCCAGCCGCGATGTCGAGTCGGCATGATCTCGGCAAGCAATGCATAGGCGATGGGCAGCATGCCGCCGGCGGCGGCTCCCATCAGGAAGCACATGACGACGTTCCACCAGAATGAGGGCATCGCGCCGCAAATGGACGTGCCGACGAACATGACCGATGACAGAAGAATGGACGCCCGCCGGCCAAAGTGGTCCGCCATTGCACCCCAGATAAAGGATCCCACTGCGGTGCCAACGAGCGCCGAAAATGGCAGCAGCGCCACAGTTGCGCTGCTGATTCCATATTCCACACGCATGCCCGGCGTCACGAATCCGAGGCTCGCCGGCTTCATGATGTCGATGATCAGGGCGACGGCGAGCACAGCCATCAATTTCCAATGCGCAACGCTGAGCGGCGAGTCCTCGAGCGGTGCGAAGGATTCATGCACGCCGACACCAGGCGCCGGATTAGGCAGCAGACCATAGCCGGCGCTGGCAATGCCGAGAACAATCAGCGCCATGCCCCACAACATGCCCGCGTCCATTGGCATACCGGCCAGAATGAAGCCGGTGTTGCGCGCCATCCAGAACATTGGCACGTGCAGAAGAACTCCTGCGCTCACGACCGCTGAGCCCAGCCAGAAAGCAACCGTGTTGCGGCGCGCAGAGAAAGCGAACGAGCCGCCGCTCATGGCCGCACGTTGCGGTCGCCGCCGCTCGCGGTGGCTGGCGATGTCATCAGGCTCACGAGGTTGCGCACCCGATCAAAGAGACGGAAGTTCCCCAAGCCTCATGCAGGCTGGTGCAATTTGCAAGGCTGGACGGCGAGCCTCTTTAATGCTGCAGTCGAGCAAATCGCATGTTCATAGCGCTTGTCCGTCGATCCAGGTTCGACGGACCCTGAGCTCGTCATCGAGCAGCGCCAGATTGGCGCGCTGGCCCGGCGCGATTTGACCGAGGCTTTCACGCAATCCCAGGTAATCGGCGGGGTACTCGGCTGCCATGCGAACGGCTTCATCGAGATCGAGGCCGAGCAGGCCGATGACGTTGCGTATCGCTGCCGCCATGTCGAGGGTGGTACCGGCAAGCGTGCCATCCGCGTCGCGGCACACACCGTCGATGACGCGGATCGTGCGGCCCTGCAGGAGGAAGGAGTCGGAGTATGAGCCGACCGCCGGCATGGCATCGGTGACGAGGATGAAGCGGTCGTGGCGCTTGCAGCGCATCGCGAGCTTGAGTGTGACCGGATCGACGTGATGCCCGTCGACGATGATGCCGCACCAGGTACTCTCATCCAACAGAGCCGCGCCGACCATACCCGGTTCGCGCGCCGTGAGCGGCGACATCGCATTGAAGAGATGCGTGAAGCCGCGCAGTCCGTGCTGGATGGCGCGCGTCACCTCCGCGAAGGTCGCATTGCTGTGCCCGGCCGCGACGATTACCCCGCGCGCGCTCAATTCCGCTATGAGCTCCGGTGTGGTCATCTCGGGCGCGAGCGTCAGGAGCGTCCGTCCGGATTTAAGCGAGCACAGCAGCGACACGACGCTCGAATCCAGGCGCCGCAGATGCTTATCGCGATGCACACCGCGGCGGGCGCGATTCAGAAACGGGCCTTCGATATGGATGCCCAGCACACCGGGCACGTGCGCATCGATGGCGCCCTGCACCGCGCCGATGGCGCGCGCAATTACTTCGAGGTCATCGCTGATCAGAGTTGGCAGAAATCCCGTCGTGCCGTAGCGCCGGTGTGCCGCTCCGATGGCTTCGATCGAGGCCCTGTCCGGGTGGTCATTGAAGAGCACGCCGCCGCCGCCGTTGACCTGAGTGTCAATGAATCCGGGAACCAGCAGCCCGCCGTTCAAATCCTCGACCCGCGCGTCGCGGCAGCGCGGATCACTCAGTGAGGCGAGTGCCTCGATGCGAACGCCATCGAGCAGAAGAGCCTGATCGCGGACGATGCCCTGCGGGGTGAATAGGCGTCCGTTCGTGAGCGCGGTGCGCATCAGAGCGTTGCCGTCATTTCGGAGCGATGCGGTGACCGATCGGGATCGCGGCTGCGGCGAACTGCGCGTGTGGCAATCATCCAGCGGTCCGATGGGTGTTTCGATCTCCTTATTCGCACAGTATGCCGCCCGCTCGGACTTGGATACCGATATTGCACCGGTTGACGCGACGTACACGACGGAATCCGCCCGTCGAACCGTCCGCTGCTCTGAACCCATGTGTCGTGCGGGGTCGCGGCGCGAACGATCTGATGCGCACGACTCTTCGCAAGAGTCGCGCCCGAAGACAGCAGCGCATCACCGGCGTCTGACCTCTATTGCGAAGGCCGCGCAAGGAGCAACTCGAGTTCCGTCAGGAACGGCACTTGTCCGGGGACGAGCTTGCGGCGGGCCGTCTGAAGATCAAGCCACGCTCCGCGATCCACTTCAGGGAATTCCTGCTGGATGCCGGACCGGGGCGGCCACTCCATCCGGAACGTGTTGCTCGACAACTTCGCAGGGTCAACGTCGGCCTCCACCGCCCAGGCCGATACGAGTTTGCCGCTGGGCTGTTTCAGGGGAGTCAGCGGCACGAACACGCCTTCGACGGTGAATGAGGTCTCTTCAGTAAATTCACGCTTTGCAGCTTGGAACGCATCGGCGCCGAGGGGATATTCGCCTTTTGGAATTGACCAGGAGCCGTCGTCCTTCTTTTCCCAAAAAGGCCCCCCCGGATGCACGAGAAACACTTCGAGCAGCCCGCCGCGCCTCTTGTAGAGTAAAAGGCCTGCGCTCTTTTTCTGTGGCATGAGCTAACCGAGGCCGCCGAATATTGAGGCTGGCGCCCGCATCCCGTCTCGAGCGCGTGCAAATTGCTCAGGCACTCGAGCGGCGCGTGCGAGGCTAGGGCCTGCGCACTCCGAACGGCCACATGCGCCGGAGCACGCCGTCATGCAAGTAAAACCGGTGCCACAGTGCAGCCAATGCGTGCACAGCAGCGAGTGTGAACAGCGCATACGCGAGATAACCGTGGATGTCCTCGGTGGGACCGAACACCGCCTGGTTCTTCTTGACGCCGAAGTCAAGCTGGAAAAGCCCGAAATCGAAAACACGGCCATGGTAGATGAATGTCAGGAAGCCGAGGATCGGGGTGATGAACATCAGCGCATAGAGCGACAGATGCACCGGCCCGGAAAAGCGCCGCGCAAACCCGCCGACACTCTCCGGCAGCGCCGGAGGCGTATGCCGGCTGCGCCACCAAAATCGTGCAACCAGCACAAACCACAACAGCAGTCCAAACAGCGCATGCACATTGATCCAAAACCCTTGAGTCTTTTTCGGCCAGTCGTCGTGCAGCAGACCCAGAGTGCCGACGATGACGACGAGCGCGAACATCGTCCAATGAAATGCGATGGCCCCGGATCCATAGCGCTCCGATTCTGGCAACGGCTGCGAAGCTTCCAAAGGATCTGCGGCCATCGTTCGCTGTCTTCCTGGTAAGCCAATCGAAATTCAGGGGTCCACTTCGTATCTTGAAGCGACGGGTACGGTTTGTAAAAGCGAATCGCTGACTTGCGCCGTGCGACGCTCGGCGGACGCGCAGTGTTTCGTGGATGTCGCCAGTTCCTTTATGATCGTGAAGTCGAGCGGCAACCCTCGAGGTATTCGTCGCCATGTATGAGCCGCGCACGGCGTGGGCAGATACGGTGGTCTTTCCCGCGTGGAAGGAAGCCCTGGGTGCCAAGAACTGCAACGTACAGGGTGAGTTTGAAGAGCTTGAACACAAGATGTTTGGGCACGATGGATTCGAGGACGCACCCAATAGGATCGCAAAGATCGAGGTCGCATTCGGTCTGAAAAATATCACCCCTGTCGCAGCGCCCGCACCGCCCCAAAGTGCATGAGCGCAATGCGGCCACGCTTGCCCGAACCGGGCCGCGGGAGCGCGCCCCGTCGGGCGGCCGAGGTTTTTCATACGGCTCTGCAGCTCGGACTGACTTCGTTCGGCGGCCCCATCGCTCACCTGGGCTATTTCGAGCGCACCTACGTGCAGCAGCGGCGCTGGCTCACGAGCGAGCAGTATGGAAACGTCGTGGCGTTGTGCCAGTTGCTGCCGGGACCCACCAGCAGTCAGGTTGGATTCCTGATCGGTCTGCATCGCGCGGGATGGCCCGGAGCTTTCGGGGCGTGGGCGGGTTTCACGGCACCGTCCGCGCTGCTCATGTACTGGGGCGCGATCCTGGCCGCCTCATTGCAGGGACCGCTACCCCAGGCGCTCGTGCACGGCTTGCAATTGGTGGCCGTGGCCGTCGTTGCACAGGCCGTGGTGAGCATGGCGCAGAGCCTGTGTCGGGACGCCCTGACCATGGCAATTGCCGTCGCCGCGGCCGGTGCACTCCTTATTATGAGTGGCACAACCGTCCAGATCGCCATCCTGATCGCCGGTGCCGTAAGCGGGATGGTTTTTGCCCGACGCACACAGCCGGCCGAGGCGCGACTTGCGGTGCCACCGGCCGGCCCCGTCGCGTGGTGCGCGCTCGGGATGTTTGGATTATTGCTGATCACCCTGCCGGTGCTGGCCTCGCTCTCGCCGCGCGGCCCTCTCGCGCTCACGAATATCTTCTATCGAGCGGGCGCCCTGGTATTCGGCGGTGGTCACGTCGTGCTGCCGCTGTTGGGCGATGCGCTGATGCCGGGCGGCTGGATCGCGAGCGACCGCTTTCTCACGGGATACGGATTGGCTCAGGCGATGCCCGGACCCCTCTTCACTGTGGCGACGTATCTCGGTGCTGCCAACGTGTATGTCCAGCCGAGCGTGCTGGCTGCCCTTATTGCGACGGTTGCTATTTTCCTGCCGGGCCTGCTGGTCGCTGTTGCCGGCGCGGCGCTCTGGGGCCGTGCCAGCCGGCATGCGATGGTGCGCACGGCCATCGTGGGGATCAACGCAGCGGTCGTCGGCATCCTCGGGGCAGCGCTCTACCATCCCGTAATCAGCACTGCTATTCACAATTGGATTGATGCGGCGATCGCGCTGGTGGGGTTCGTCGCGCTGGTGCGATGGAAGCTGCCCCCGATCGCGATTGTCGCCGCCGCATTGATGTGCTCGGCCCTCGCGCAGTTTGCGAAAGATCTGCCGTGGTAGATCTATGCTGACAGAAGCCCGAGCGTCGCGGCTGCGGCATCCGCGGCAACGACCCGTGTCAATACTCAGGTCCGTGCGCCGGGCGCGCATTAGAAGCGCTTCGATATCCCAACCGAAATACCGCGCGGCAGGATCTGCACCGAGAGCGGTGTTTGGCGTGTCGCGCTCCAATATCCGACTGCCGATCCCAAGCCCCAGGCGGCAATGACGTCAGTTTGCCAATGCGCTTGGCTTTTCAGGCGCGCGATCGAATCGTAGAGCGGCAACGCTTCGAGCGTCCAGATCCACGGGTTCGCCTTCGCATAGTGAACAATGATGGGCGTCACGAAACTCGCCTGCAGCGTCACCTCGCCGCTCGGGAAACTTTCGCAGCAACCGCCCTGAAACCACTTATCGGGATTGTTGCCCTGATCGGGGCGCGCGCGGCTGAATATGCGTTTCATTCCCTCGGCGGCGACCCCCGAGATCACGGAGGCATCGACGGTCTGCCACAGAACATGTCCGAACTCATCGTCGTTGCCCAGCCATAATGCGCCTGCGGCCTCAAACGCAATGACGCCGTTCTGGAGCCCGGTTTGGTATTGGCGACCCCAGATTCCGCTCTGATCGAGCGACCATTCATGGTCGATTCCGAGCGGTCCGCCACCCGCGTGGGCGCAACCCGCAACGAGTACCAGCAACGACAACAGTATCTGCGAGGCACGCACGCGCTAATCTTAATTAACTTTGCAGTGCAAAGTATATAGGCGGCCAAAATTACGATTGCGCGAAGGACCGTGAGCGCTTGCCCGCGGGCGGTGTTTCGACGGCGGCGGCCGCGTCAAGGATTACCTGCTCAAGCACGGCGAGATAGTCCAGATAGCGCTTGCGGCCGAGCGCGGTAATGCGGCACAGCGTCTGCGGACGATTGCCCTCAAGCCGCTTCGAGATATCGACCACCTTCGCGGCCTGCAGCACCTGCAGGTGGCGGCTCAGGTTGCCGTCCGTGAGTCCGCACAGCAGTTTGAGATCGCCGAACGGCAGGCCCTTCGGATGAGCAATGAGAGAGGTGAGCATGCCGAGGCGCGCGCGCTCGTGGATGACCCGATCCAGCCCGTCGTAGGCGAATCGTTGCTCGCGAGGTGGCTTGACGCTACGTTTCTTCATCGGCTTCCCGATAATCAAACTGCAGCACCGCGGCGACGAGCAGCTGTCCAATGCCAAATGGCACGCCCATGAGCCACGGCGAGAAGGCCCACTCGCCGCCTCCCAGAGCGAGACAAGTCAATCCGGCAGCCAGATACCACACGCCGACCGCAAACATGGGGCGCGGCAGAAACTGACACGACGAGAATACGCCGAGACTGAATATCACTTGCCATAGGCCCGGCAGCATCCAGACGCTGGACGGTGCGTAGCACACCATGACCACCGTCAGCAGCAATCCTGCAACCAGGGCGGGCAGAAAATGCTCGACCGCGGAGTGGATCATTTCGCTTGCGAGATCGGAATGTATACGGCGCGTGCGCGTGATCGTCTCGATGCTGATGATGATCACGGAAACCACGGCGGTCACCATCCAGATCGCAAGATAGACTGCGATGTTGAGTGCGGGGCTCTTGAGCCAGTGTGATTGGACCGCCGCGGCAACCAGCGCCAACCCCCCGGTGGCAGCAAGCGTTGCCGCCCCGTAGCCACGAAATTCCATGGCGCGCGCCATGTGGCCGCGGATGGCTTCGATCTCGGCTAATGCCTTGTACAGGTCGGGCACGTTGGACACTCACAAGCTTTGCATCGTAAAGTACTTGCCTTCAAAGGCATAAGCAAGGCGCTCTGGGCGGTGGCAAAGAGATGAAGAACCCGGGGCAATCCCATGTTCCACGGCAAACGCAGCTTATTCTTGATCTTACCAGCGCGCGCGTTCAAGTGAGGGCCAGATCTGGCGGCAACCCGACACACGCGACTCGCACGGGGCTGCTCGGCACGTTCATCGCGTGGACGTGCTGCCTGATCGCGCCAGCCCACGCCAGCGCGCCGCTCGATCTGGATGCTTTGCGCGGTCGCGTGGTCTATCTGGATTTCTGGGCGTCCTGGTGCGCCCCCTGCCGGCAGTCCTTTCCGTGGATGCAGGCGATGAAAAATACCTATGAGCGTCAAGGCCTGACGGTGATTACGGTCAATCTCGACCACGATCGGGCCGACGCGGAGCGGTTCCTGCGCAGATTTCACCCCGATTTTGCCGTGCAGTTCGACCCGCAGGGAACGTTGGCCGAGCACTTCAAGGTGACGGGCATGCCGACCAGCGTAATCATCGATCGGCACGGCATCGCGCGCTTCACGCATATCGGCTTTCGCCCGGCTGACCGAGAAGCCTACACCATGCAGGTGCAGGAGCTGCTCGCGGAAAAGTAGTCGAATCATGCAGGAGGAAACATGAACCCCGGAAAAATGAACTTGGCCGTGATCGTTGCGGGCGCGATGTTCCTGTCGGGATGCGCGTCGCTCGGGGTGAAGCCGTGGCAGCGGGACGTGCTTGCGCGCAAAGACATGCAGCTCAGCGCCGGTTCCATTGATAGCGCGGTCGACGATCACTTGTACTTCAGCAAGGAAGCCTCGTCGGGCGGCCGGTCATTCGCCGGAGGAGGCTGCGGGTGCAACTAGGAGCGGACACGCGCGGTGTGCGGCGACGGCTGGTCGCAGCCACCTGCGCATTGCTCACGGCCTCGGCTACGCGCAGCCAGGCGACCCCGCGAGCCAGCATTGATGAGATGCTCTCCGACTGGCGCCTGGACTCCGCTCTGGCCTATTACCACGAAGACGGCCGAATCCAGGCCATCGAGCCGGTGGTAAGCGTCAGCCGGGACTTCGGTGATGGCGAGACGCTGGATCTGAATTTCACATTCGACAGCCTCACGGGCAGCAGTCCCAACGGTGCTTTGCCGAGCCGCAAGCCACAGACATTCGCGTCGCCGTCCGGCACTAGTTTGATGCTTGCGCACCACTCCTACACGACGGCTCCCGGCGAATTGCCGGTGGATCCGCATTACCACGATCAACGCTTCGCCCTGGGAGCGGACTGGACGTTGCCGTTGACGCGCCTCACGCGGGTGACCGTCGGTGGAAAATTCTCCGATGAGCACGACTTCCTGTCCGTCACGGCGGACGCCTCGATCGCCCATGACTTCAATGACAAGAACACCACCGTATCGCTTGGCCTATTCGATGAGAATGACTCGCTGAGCCCGATAGGCGGCGCCCCCGTGCCGCTGAGTGATTATGCGCTATTCGAGAAGACCGGCCACAAGAGCAAGAATGGTGCGGGCGTGCTGCTGAGTGTGACTCAGGTGATGACGCGCACCTGGCTCACTGAATTCAACCTGTCCGCCGATCGCTTCACAGGCTATCTGAACGATCCCTATAAGATCATCTCGGTGATCGACGACGGCGGCGATACCGTAGGCTACGTGTACGAAAACCGGCCGCAGTCCCGCACCCGCAGAAGCGCGTACCTGGAAAATCGCGTCGGCTGGGAGCGCGCGTCCGCTGCACTGTCGCTGCGCTACATGAGCGACTCCTGGGGAGTCCATTCCGCAACGGCACAGCTGAACCTGCGCCAGTGGAATGCCGAACGCGATAAGTACCTGGAGCCGACCGCGCGCTGGTATCGGCAAACGGCGGCCGATTTTTACACACCCTGGCTCCTAAATTCGGCAGGTCCAGACGTAACGGTCGCTTCCTCAGATTCCCGTCTGGGCGCCTTTCGCGCGCTCACCTACGGTCTGAAGTTTGGAATGAAATTGAACGACAAATTCGGCCGGGACGATTCTGAGCTCAATCTCCGAGTCGAGTATTATCAGCAGACAGTTGAATCCGCAGTTCCCGGACCCGGCTCCTTGCAGGGACTGGATTTGTATCCGAGTCTCAAGGCAGTTCTCCTGGAGATTGGCTTCAGTTACTGATGACGGCGTCGAGCGGTGGCAGCAACGTCTGGCAATCCTCCCAGCGGGACGCTCGCGGTTGAAGAGCGACCGCATGAAATGCTCGCCATTCGCTTCAAGGCAATGGCGAGCCCCTGCGAGGTCCTGCTGCACTCTCCGCGGCGCGGCGATGCATTGCGATTGGGAGCAGTGGCGGCTGCAGAAGCGTGGCGTGTCGAGGGAAAATACAGCCGCTATCGCGACGACAGCGTGGTCGCATGGATCCACCGCAATCGGGGCAGCGAGATCTCGGTCGACGAGGAGACGGCGTCACTGCTGGATTTCGCCAGCCACTGCTTCGATATCAGCGACGGCCTCTTCGATGTCACCTCGGGAGTGCTGCGCCGTGCGTGGAAATTTGACGGCTCGAATCGCATTCCGGATGCCGCCGCCGTCGCACGGCTGCTGCCGCTGGTTGGATTTGACAAGCTCCGGTGGCAATCGCCACGACTGCTGCTGCCCGCCGACATGGAACTCGATTTCGGCGGCATTGGCAAGGAATACGCAGTCGATAGGGCCTACGATCTGCTCGCGGCGCAATACGCGGGCCCCTTTCTCGTGAATTTTGGCGGTGATCTGCGCGCCAATCGGCCGCCGCCAAACGGGCCGTGGCAGGTCGGCATCGAGCGCCCCGATACGGATCAGACCGCGGCGATGGTTCTGGACCTGGAGCGCGGAGCGCTCGCAACCAGCGGCGACTCGCGGCGCTTCCTGCTCAAAGACACCGTGCGCTATGGGCATATACTGGATCCGCGCACCGGCTGGCCGGTCCCGGAATCGCCGCGCTCCGTCACCGTCGCTGCGAGCAGTTGCACGGAGGCCGGGCTGTTATCAACACTCGCTTTGCTGCATGGCGCGCAGGCGCGTGCGTTCCTGGAAGACCAGGGTGCCCGCTATTGGCTGGTTCACTGAATGAGCATCGTCGCGACCGGATGCGTCGCGGATGATAGAGAGGCTTCAGTATTCTCAATAGGCGCTCGCAAGCAGGGTCGCGATCGAATCCGGTCGACTACAGCAAAGTCGCTTGCGCAGCCGGATAGGTCAGTTGCGCTCCGTCCACCTGCGCGAATGGCGTGAGCTTGTGCGCGCGGTAGTCGTTTTCCGATAAAATCTCTACCACCGGCACGCCGCGGACATTGAGCGCATCGGCCACCAGAGAGCGGTGACAGCGCCACGGCACCGCTTCAGCGCACATTATTGCAACGCGCATCTGCCGGCTCGTTTGGATGAGGATTTCAAGCCCCTCCTGAAATGCGACTGTCTGCATGTAATCGGCGTAGCCGCGAAAGCTGCTGTTTCGCCAGCCGCTATTGGGGGAATCTTCGCGGGGCTTGCGCAGACCGCCCAGCACCTGCAGGCCCGCATACTCCAGGTGCGCAGCCGCAAGCGTATTCGCCAGTGCGGTGTCGTTGAATTGGGGGTTATGACGCGAGCGGGGCAGCGTGCGGATGTCTACAAGGCGCTCGATGCCATAGGCGAGCAGCAAGTCCATAAAGCGCGCAATGGCCAACGTCGAATGACCGAGAGTAAAAATGGCCGCCGTCGGCCATTGGACTTCCTGTGGAGAAAGCCCTGCGCTCACGGTGCGGGGTTCGCCGTGGCCGGATGACGCCCCGCGCGTTGCGGGATCAGGAAAATGCAGGCAATTATCACGACTGCGATGACGATCGAGGCGAGCGGGCGGCTCAGCGCAAGTCCGCCATGATTGAGCGGCTTATCGAGGAAATCACCCAAGGTCGCACCGAGCGGCCGCGTTAGGATGAATGCGGCCCAAAAGAGCAGAACTCGCGAAGTCTTGGTCAGGAAATAAGCCGCAGCGACCACGGCCAGCGCCACGGAGAACACACCCGCCGCGCCGACGTAACCCAATGCCGTGCTGTCCGCCATCCAATCTCCGAGGGCGGTGCCGAGTGTTTGTGAAAACGTGATCGTTGCCCAGTAGTAGGCCTCTACTTTGGGGGTGTTGACAGTGTCCACCGATACCGTTCCCTGCGACCAGTACCACAGCCCCAAGACCGCAAGGACACAGAAGAGCAGGACCAGCGAGCCTCCGGTATAACCCACGCCGAGTGAGCGATCGGCAAAATCAGCCATGGTCGTTCCGGCAGTCGTCGAGGCCACAATCGTCGCCCAGTAGAGAAAGGGATGAAATTTCTTGGCGATGATTTGCAACACGACCATCACAATCAGTGTCGTGAGAAAAATCGCCGAGCCGATCAGATATCCCAGGTTCATGGTCATGGTGACGGTATCGCCGCCGGTCTCGCCCAGGGTTGTCGCCAGAATTTTGACGATCCAGAAACCGAGCGTTACGGCGGGGACTTTGCTCGCAAGGGAATCGTTATTCATGTCACCGCCTTGGTTATTCATAAAAGTGAAGATTCAGGTAACGGCCGCCGTCCGCCGGGCCTTGCAAGCTGAGCGAGCCGACGCAGCGGCGGATGATCCTTCGCAAAAATCATACCGTATGCCTGTGCGCGGCGCGCATGCTCACTTATCGGCAGCGGGAGCCACGCTGCCCACGCGTCCGTTCCATTTCTGTGACATCTGCGTTCTATGCTCGCGACCTTCACCGACGTGATGTGCACACGGCGCTGCTCGTGTCTTTTGCCGGCATGGCGCCGGCCGTGGTGAAGAGCGCCGTGACGAATCAGCAGGTCGCGCCGACCCTCGTCAGAGCCCTGGGCCTCGACCCCAATAATCTGCAGGCCGTCCAGCGGGAGCAGATCGACGTGCTGCCGTTCCTCTTCGCAGGGGACGTCGGCACCATCGTGCCAAGCTTTTAAGGGTGACGGCGAGCTCTTTCGCCGGAAAGATGGAAGTGCTGAATCGCAGGTCACGCACTGCGCGCACGTTCGTCGCTCAAGACAAGGGTCGGGCGATGACGCTGCCCAGCAGCGCCTCGATTCCGTTCCAGGCGATCTGGACTCCAATGCACAGCAGAATGAACGCCGAGAGCCGCACTACGACACTGGTTCCCGTCGGGCCCAGTGTGCGCAGGATGCGGTGGGCGTAGCGATAGCACAGGTAGATCGATACCGCGACGATCAACACGCCCAAAGTGTGCGCCAGCGCGGTAAGAAGTAAGGAGCGAAAGCCCTGCGGCGGATTCGCCCCCAGCGTCAAGGCGACGGAGATCGATCCCGGGCCCACGGTGAGCGGCATGGTCATCGGGTAGAACGCGCGCTGGCGCAGCTCATCCGACCCTGGCAGCCGCTCACCGTTGCCGGCCACTGCTGCCGGCGTATTCGGGCCGTTCAGCAGGGACCAGGCGATCGCGCAGACGACGATGCCGCCGGCGACCTGCACAATGGGGATGGACAATCCAAAGATATCGAGCACATAGGCGCCGATCAAAACCGATGCGATGAGCAGAAGAAAACTGTTGATCGCCACGGCCTTCGACATCTGGTTCCTCTGTTCAACGGTGAGACTTGAAGTCATCGCGAGGTAAATCGGGGCCCCTCCCAATGGATCGACGATGGGAAACAATGCTCCAACGGCGAGCAGGATCGTCGCACCAAAATGGTGAAGGCTTGTCAGTAGGCTCAGCAAGGGCAGAGACGATTTTGCTAGGCCTCAAGCGGCGTTAGCCGGAAGCCTTGGCATAGTCGCGGTCTTCGATTCCGCGGTTCGTGCGGTCGGTCATGTAGACGGTGGCCACGAAGCTGACGACCCCACACGCTGCCATATAGAGCGCGATCGAGTAACCGGAGTGATAGCGCGCCAATAAAGCCGTCGCGATCAGGGGCGCCGGTCCGCCGGCAAATACCGAGGCCAGCTGATAGCCGAGCGACGCGCCGGAATAGCGCAGCCGCCCATGGAACGTCTCCGCGATGAGCGCAGCCTGCGGGCCGTACATCATGTCATGCGGGACGAGTGACACGGCGATCGCGAGAAACACCAGCAGCGGCGCACGGCTGTCCAGCAGCGCGAAGTACGCGAAGCCAAACAGGGCAGTCAGCACGACTCCCGTCAGATACGTGCGCTTGCGGCCGAAACGGTCGGAGACATAGCCGAACAGCGGGTTCGTGACACACGACAGCGTCGATGCGACGAGGAGCGCCGTCAACAGAAAATCGCGTGACATACCGAGTACGGACGTTCCGTAAGAAAAAACGAAAGCCGTGAACACGTAGAACGGTGCCTGCTGTCCGGTGCGCGCCAGCGCCGACAGCAGGATGTCCTTCGGGTGCTTGCGAATGACCTCGAGAACGGGCTGGCGCGCTATCTTGTTGTTGGCTGCTAAGGTCGCGAATTTCGGGGTTTCGAGGATGCCGACACGAATGTAGATCCCGACGCCGACAAGCACGATGCTGAGCAGGAACGGGATCCGCCAGCCCCACGCGAGAAAGGACTCCCCGGACATTCGGCTGAAGAGCAGCACCACAAGAGTCGCCAGGAACAGGCCGACCGGCAGGCCGAACTGCGGCCACGCCGCGATGAAGCCGCGATGCTTGTTAGTTCGCGCCCACTCCATTGCGAGCAGCACCGAGCCTCCCCATTCGCCGCCCACCCCGATGCCCTGGATGAAGCGCAGTATGGTGAGCGCGATCGCTCCCCAGATCCCAATGACCGCATACGTGGGGACCAGCCCGACGAGAAAGGTTGCGACGCCCATCACGATCAGAGTGGAGATCAAGGTCGACTTGCGACCGATACGGTCGCCGTAATGCCCGAAGATCGCGGCGCCGATCGGCCGCGCGAGAAACCCGACGAAGTAGATGGCGAAAGCCTGCAGGGTGCCTACCAGCGGCACTGACTTTGGGAAGAAGAGCTTCGCGAACACCAGCCCCGTTACCGAACTGTACAGCAGAAAGTCGTACCATTCGATCGCGGTCCCCACGGTGCTCGCTATTACCGCACGGCGCAGTTGTGACCGATGCGCCCGGTCGGAAAGCTGCGGCAGAGCCGATTCTTCGGTATTCATGTGAGGCGCTCGTTGATTGGATATGTTGCCGCAGACACAAATGACCACCATCGAAGATCCGCCCGCGGGCGAGGGTGGTTGACAAACTTGGAGTTGCCTTGCTTCCGGCGTCGATTATAGGCGACCCCGCCTTTATCTCCAGGCTACCTTTCTTTTTGGCGATCCGCATCCGCGCACCCGCGCTCACTTGCAGCGAACGCCCGCGGGTCTCGATTCGCCGGGGAAGTGCAGGATCGGCCTGGCAGCGCAAAGGGGTATGGCCGGGCGCTGGCATTCAGGTCACAGGAGCCCGGATTCCGTCCTGGCGCGGCGGCCGCGAAGGCAGGTGTTGAAGCGCCGCCCTTGCACACAAGCCCCCTCATCGGTGGCCCGCTTTTGGCATAGCGGGAAGGGTGTTGATCCTTCAAAATGTCTTCGGGGAAGCCGATCCCGCCCCGGGGCCTCTTTGAGGTCGATGCGGTCATCGGCTCGATCTGAGGTGGTGGATGAGTGAAGGTCAGGGATTCTGATGAGATATGTGCAGCGTGTATCGTCGGCTTTGGCAGCCTGTGTGGCGGTTTGCGGCTTCGTCGCGTGCTCCAACCCGCCCAGGAGCGAGGCTGAACGCGCCGCCGACGCTGATATTGCGGTAGAGGTAAAGGCCGCGCTGAACGCGGATCGGAACCTCTATGCGGCGCACATCGGGGTCGACGTCGAGCACGGCGTGGTCCATCTTGAAGGCATTGTTTGGTCGGATGAGGCAGCGGAGCGGGCTCAGCGTGACGCCGCATCTGTCCCGGGGGTCACGACCGTAAAGTCGGACCTGGAAGTCACTCCCGGCGGCATCTCTGAGTCGACCCGGCGTGCGCCATGATCAACCCGTCTCCGGGCGCTGCAACGCCGTGACCAAGACATCACTCGAGGCTGGCCCGCCCACGGCAGGTTCAAGAGCGGTGGCCGAATCGCCGCACGCGGGCGCGTTGGTGGATCAGGCTTACGCATGGCTCGTCGCCTGCGCCGACGAGCACGAGCGCATTGCGGCCGCTGCGCATCTTATTTTGACCATCTTCGATGATTTCTACGGCCAGCTTTGCGAGTACCCGTACCGGGCCAAGCGTGCGTTCGAGAGCATGGATCCGCACGGTTCGATCCGCATCAGCAAGGAACGCCTCGAGCTCTACAGCCGTTACATTGCAGAACACGGACCGAGAATCCTGACCGCTTTCCCCGCGCTTTCCAACAACTCGGCTTTCTGGGACGAGCTCGACAAGCTGTTTGTGTCGATGATCTTTGACCGTTACGAGGCCGACATCGCCTTCAGCTTCGCCCACTCGCTGCGCCGTAATATCGACCATGGCATTTGGAGACCGGTTGCCTATTCGTTTCCGCCTCCGAGCAAACGCCGTGCGTGCTCAATGTCCGCGGTCCATCGCCGGCTGCGGGTGCCGGGTCGAATCGACCGTGCGCTGCTCTCCAGCGCCCTGCAGCTGCCCGGCTTCGCGGTGCCGTTCAGGGATCTGAAGGGCGATGCCGAGCGCATCCGGCAACGGCTCGAGGAGCTGCTTTATCACGGCGCGCAGCGTGCCGCGCTGCCGCTGTGGCTGGATGTCGTGGAGGCCGGCTTCTTCCGCGACCGCACCGCATTCCTGGTCGCCCGCTGGGTGCTGACGGACGGGACTTTTGTGCCATTCGTTGTTGCGCTGCTCAACAGCTCCGCGGGGATCTACGTCGATGCCGTGCTGCACCAGGTGTCCGACATCCACAACCTGTTCAGTTCCGCGCTCGCAAATTTCCACGTGACCACGCGGCTCTACTACCAGACATGCGTGTTCCTCTTCAGCCTGATGCCGCGACGTCCCCTGGGACACCATTATTCAACCATCGGCTACAACCACGTCGGCAAAGTCGCCATCCTGAACGAGGTCGTCGAGCAGATGCGCCGGAGCGGTCAAAAGCTCCAGCGCTCTCCGGGCATGCCCGGCACCGTCGCGCTCGGCTTCACCTTTGACGCCTGTTCCTATCACCTGAAGGTCATTCGCGACCAGCCCACCACGACCTACAAGTGGGGCGCCTTTCCGGGCACCGCGGCCGTATTGGACAAGTATCGGGTGGTCCATGAGATCAACCGCGCCGGCAGCATGCTCGACAACGTGATGTACTTTAATCTCCGGCTTGATCGGGACATGTTTGAACCGGCGCTGCTCGAGGAGATCTGCCAGCAGGCCGCAGGCAGCGTCCAATTGGAGGGCGACGGGGTCTTCATGCGCTCGCTGATCACGCAGCTGAAAATCGTGCCGCTGCCCGTTTACCTGGAGAGCGCCAGCGAAAGCGCAATTCAGGCGGTGATCGTCAGCCTGGGAAACTGCATCCGCAACAACGCGGCGACCAACATATTCAACAAGGACCTCGACAGCAGAAACTACGGCGTCGGCCGCTACGGCCGCGTCTTCCTGTTCGACTACGATGCCGTGGAAAAGCTGACCGACGTGAAGATCCGCACCAACCTCGACCGCGAGCCCGGGGAGGAAATCCTGCCGGGCTGGTATTTCGAAGACGGCGTGGTGTTTCTGCCCGAGGAGCTCGAGTACGGGATGCAGCTCAAGAACGACTTTGCGCGCCGCTGCTTCCGTACGGAGAACTGCGATCTCCTCGGCGTCGACTATTGGCAGGCGGTGCAGTGCAAGCTGCAGCGCGGCGAGATCCCCGAGCTGAGTATGTACCCCGACAGTGCGAGGCTGGAACGGGATGCGCCGGCAAGCCCGGATGTGCACGCTCGCGCCCGCGCTGCGGGGACCGCCGCCGTTTAGACTCTTGCGGCGCGATCGAAGCGGCGACGCGCTGCGTCGCCGGATGCAGCCTGCAGCGGGCCTGCTGCCAAGCGATGGATTGCGCCCGCCGCGTGTGACGCAGAGCCCACCAGCAATCAGCCGAGGAAGTCGCAGTAACGGTCGACGTGTGCGGCGAGATCAAGCGTATGCTTGCGTGTGAGCCGCTCGGCGAGCTCCGTATCGCGCCGCTCCAGCGCTTCAATAATTTTCAGATGATCGATGATGGACCGCGAAGCTCGATCACTCTGCGTGATCGTCGCGCGGCGGATGGCGCGAACGTGCAGCAGCAGATTCCGCGTAAGCTCGATGATCGTCTGTGAGCCGCCGAGGCGGATCACCTCAGTGTGAAAAGCGATGTTGGCGTCGGAGTACTCGCACAAATGCTCGGACGGCGGGGAATTCTGGAACTCATCGAATAAGTGACGCAGTTTGGCAATCTCTGCATCGGCCGCGTGCAGCGTGGCGAGTCGCGCGGCCATGGATTCAAGCGCCGCCCACACCTGGATCATTTCAATCATCTCGCGCTTTGATTTGCGAATGATGTAGATGCCGCGCCGCGGTACGGTGCGAATGAACCCTTCCTGCTCGAGGAGCGACAGCGCCTCGCGAATCGGTGTGCGGCTGACGCCCAGTGCCGTCGTCAGCTGTCGCTCGTCCAGCCTCAGTTCCTGCTCCGGATCGTATATGTCGGTATCGGCGATCGCCGCCTTCAGGCGCGCGTAGGCCTGGTCACGCAGACTGCTCGCGTTGAGCGGCGCCAGCACCAGCGGTGTGCTGTTGGAAGCGCGCTGAAAAATGCTCGCGATGGTATTCATGGCCCGTCCTCAATGATGCCTGGATGTGCCGCAGCCGATACCGAAGAACCGTGAGCTTGCAGGCAGCCGGATGTGTTCCCAGTGCATGGCGCGCCGCAAACCGCAGAAATTGACACGCGGGCGACAGCAAGAAGGTCAAAACCAGTGCACTGCATGATTAGAGATATATTAGATTAATGAAGCGTGGGCGAGACGATGAATTCACCACCTTCACTCGCAGTGGAAACCTGACGATGGGCGAACCCGGACATCCCTATCGTGCCCCGAACCTCCCAATCGACTGTTTTTATTAATTTTTACCATCCCGCGGCGGCAATTTTACTGTGTGTTTTCCGCCACGCTTCGCGGCGGTATCCGCCAGCAGCATAAAGTATTTTTTGGCGGCTTGACAGGCAAAGATTCAAAAATATATGGTATACCAGTCGAGCTATTCACCTTTGGGTGTTTGAAGCGGCCGACGATTTGGGTCAAGTCGAGGGGGATAGTCGGTGAGCCAGTCTCCGGCGCTTGCATCCGGTGCGAGCCAGTTCCTGCCGTCCGATCGCGCTGCCGATCAAGCCGCCTATTCCTGTATTGATTGATCCCCGATGGCTGCGCAAACGAATTGCGGGCGACAGTGCGTTTCGGAGGCGCCCCGCATACGATGGGCCCCAAAACAACAGACGATTCCCGCAACTTCTTCGATAATAGGCAGCGCCTGCGCTCCTGGGTCCGAGCAATCCGTCCCGCTCGGCGAGGTGACGGCGCTGGTTCTAGAACAACAACTACAGAACAACTACTAGAGAACAACCACTAGGTTCATTCATTTTACATATCGGCAAGCTTGAATTTGTCGCGTCAATCGGGTCAAGAACTAAGGGGGATAACATGAATACGAATCCGGATTCGATGCAAGTCAGAGGCTCAGCGTTGGCGAACCCATGGGTGCAGCTGGTCATCGGCGTCATCGCCATGGCCTGCGTCGCGAACCTCCAATATGGATGGACGCTGTTCGTCAATCCCATTGATGCCAAATATCATTGGGGGCGCCCCGCCATTCAGGTCGCTTTTACCGTCTTCGTTCTGATCGAGACCTGGCTCATACCGGTTGAAGGTTATCTGGTCGACCGCTTCGGGCCGCGTTGGGTCGTGTTCGCAGGCGGGGTGCTCGTTGCCATAGCATGGGTCATCAACTCGGGCGCGAGTTCACTGCCGGTTCTCTACTTTGCCGCCGCCATCGGCGGTATAGGCACGGGGTGCGTCTACGGCACTTGTGTCGGTAACGCGCTCAAGTGGTTCCCCGGCCGGCGAGGTCTCGCTGCAGGCATCACTGCGGCGGGCTTTGGCGCGGGTGCTGCCATCACAATTGGGCCTATCTCGAAAATGATCAACTCGTCAGGTTACGAGCAGGCCTTCCTGGTATTTGGACTCATTCAGGGCGCAATCGTAATCGTGATGGCCTTTCTGATGCTGGTCGCTCCGCCGAGCCTGCTGGCTGCGAAGGTGAAGCCAAATCAGACTGGCTACGGGTATCGCCCGAGCGAAGTGCTGCGCAGCCCGGTGTTCTACGTGATGTACGTGATGTTCGTCCTGATTGCTGCGGGCGGTCTGACGATGGCAGCGTCGATGGCGCCCATTGCCAAGGACTTCAAGATCGAGAAGGTACCGGTCGAGCTCTTTGGCATCACGCTGACGGCACTCGTCTTCGCGTTGTCGCTCAACCGCATCTTTGACGGCGTAGGCCGGCCGTTCTTCGGGTGGCTGTCCGACCAGATCGGCCGCGAGTACACGATGGCCCTCGCCTTCACGATCGGCGCCATCGCGCTCTTTACGCTGAGCCAGTCGGGCACGAACCCAGTTACGTTCGTGCTGGTCACCGCGCTCTATTTTGGTGTTTACGGCGAAATCTTCAGCCTCTTTCCCGCGACCCAGGGCGATACGTTCGGCGCCAAGTACGCCGCTGCGAACGCCGGCATGCTCTATACGGCCAAAGGCGCAGGCGCACTCTTGGTCCCGATCGCGGCGGCCATCGCCAAGTCCCGTGGCTGGGCTTCCGTGTTTACGATTTTGATGTGTTTCAATCTCGTCGCGGCGGTTCTCGCGCTGGTAGTTTTGAAACCCATGCGCGCGCGGCATTTCGCCGCAGGCCCGCCCGTTGCAGATGTGTTGCCGGTCGGCGGCATCGGCGGCCCACGCACGACATGAGAAGCGCGTAGGCAGCAGTTGACATCGCGTGCGCACGGCCGCCAGGGCGGCGGCCGTGACGCCGCGATGAGATTCACGAAGTTGGAGGAGACATGGCAAGCGTAAATCCCGTGCCGATTCAGGCGAAGTCAACGACCGCCGAAGACACTCTGCAGCGCAAGAGCCGTGACGCGGGTGTCGCCTCCGGCGGTCATCTGGTTGCCAAGGCGCTCAAGAGTGAGGGCGTCGATACTATTTTTACGCTGTGCGGCGGCCACATCATCGATATCTATGACGGCTGCGTCGATGAGAATATTCGCATCATTGACGTCCGCCACGAGCAGGTCGCCGCGCACGCCGCCGACGGCTACGCGCGCCAGACGGGCAAACTCGGCTGCGTCGTCACCACCGCGGGGCCAGGCTGTACCAATGCCGTGACCGGCATCGCGACCGCCTTCCGTTCGGAAAGTCCGGTTCTGCACATCGGCGGTCAGGGCGCTTTGACGCAGCATAAAATGGGATCGCTGCAGGACCTGCCGCACGTCGACATGATGACTCCCATTACCAAGTTCGCGGCGACGGTGCCGAGCACCGAGCGCATTGCGGACATGATCGCCATGGCGGCGCGCGTGGCCTTCAGTGGCGCGCCGGGACCTGCGTACCTGGAGATTCCGCGCGACGTGCTCGACCGCGAGGTCGACATCACCAAGGCCGTCATTCCCCAGCCGGGCAAATACCGTGCGTCGACCCGTTCGCTGGGAGACCCGCGCGACATCGAAAAGCTCGCCGACATTCTCGTCGATGCGGAGCGGCCGGCGATCCTCTATGGACAGCAGGTGTGGACCGCGCGCGGCCACGAGCAGGCCATCGCGCTGCTGCGTGGCCTGGATATCCCCGGGTACTTCAACGGCGCGAGCCGCGGTCTGCTGCCGCCGGGTGATCCGCATCACTTCGACCGTACGCGCACGCAGGCCTTCGCCAACGCCGACGTGCTCGTCATCGTCGGCACGCCCTTCGACTTCCGCATGGGCTACGGCAAGCGCATCAGCAAGGAGCTGAAGCTGGTGCAGATCGACATGGATTACGCGACCGTCGGCAAGAACCGCGACATCAGTCTGGGCCTGGTCGGCGATCCGGGGGTGATTCTGGGTGCCGTGCTGCAGGCCGCATCCGGCCGGCTCAAGGGCGACAAGCGCCAGGCTCGCCAGCAATGGCTGAAGCAGCTGGCGGATGCCGAGAAGAGCGCCACTGAAAAGCTGATGCCGCTCTTCAAGTCAAACAATACCCCGATTCATCCGTACCGCGTCGCGTGGGAGCTCAATGAGTTCCTGAACGACGATACGATCTACATCGGCGATGGCGGCGACGTCGTCACCATCTCGGCGCAGGCGGTGCGCCCACGGCGTCCGGGACAATGGATGGACCCCGGCGCGCTGGGCTCGCTGGGAGTCGGCACCGGCTTTGCGATCGCAGCCGGACTTGCGAATCCCTCCAAGGAGGTCCTGTGCTACTACGGCGATGGCTCATTCGGCATGACGGCCTTCGACATGGAGACGGCCAATCGCTTTGGAGTTCCCTACATCGCCGTCATTGGCAATAACTCGGCGATGAACCAGATCCGCTACGGCCAGCTTGCAAAGTACGGCGAACAGCGCGGCAATGTCGGCAATCTGCTCGGTGACGTGCCGTTCGGCAAGTTTGCCGAAATGCTCGGCGGCTACGGCGAGGAAGTGCGCGATCCGGCGCAGATCGCGCCGGCGCTGAAGCGAGCACGCGAGTCCGTGCGGCGCCTGCGCCGCTCGGCGGTGATCAACATCTGGGTCGATCCGCGTGAGTACGCGCCTGGCACGAAAAATCAGACGATGTACAAATAATAAGCAATTGGCGTTGGGAGCGGCACATGGCGAAGGCATTAGATGGGATCCGCATCCTCGATTTCACGCACGTACAGTCGGGCCCGACCTGCACTCAGTTGCTGGCGTGGTTCGGCGCTGACGTCATCAAAGTTGAGCGCGCCGGCGCCGGCGACGTGACGCGCGGGCAGCTGCGCGACCTACCGGACGTCGACAGCCTGTACTTCACCATGCTCAATCACAATAAGCGGTCGATCACGCTCGATACCAAGAGCGCGTCCGGCAAGCAGATACTGGAGAAGCTCGTCAAGAGCTGCGATGTGCTGGTGGAAAACTTTGCGCCCGGCGCACTCGACCGCATGGGCTTCACCTGGGAGCGCGTCCAGGAGCTCAATCCGCGCATGATTGTGGCGTCCATAAAGGGCTTCGGACCCGGACCGTACGAGGATTGCAAGGTGTATGAGAACGTCGCGCAGTGTGCCGGCGGCTCCGCGTCGACCACGGGATTCGACGATGGGCCGCCTCTTGTCACCGGCGCGCAGATCGGCGACAGCGGCACCGGTTTGCACCTGGCACTGGGAATCGTTACGGCGCTCTATCAGCGCAAAACCACCGGCCGTGGGCAAAGAGTACTGGCGGCCATGCAGGATGGCGTGCTCAACCTGTGCCGCGTCAAGCTGCGCGACCAGCAGCGGCTCGCTCGTCACGGCGTCATGGAGGAGTACCCGCAGTATCCCCACGGGAAATTCGGCGACGCCGTGCCGCGCGCCGCGAACGCCTCGGGAGGAGGTCAGCCGGGATCCATCGTCAAGTGCAAGGGCTGGGAGAAGGATCCCAATGCCTACCTGTACTTCATCGCCCAGGCGCCGGTGTGGAAGGACATCTGCAAGGTGATCGGCAAGGAGGAGTGGATTACTCATCCCGACTTCGCGACGCCGGACGCGCGCCTGCCCAGGCTCGATGAAGTGTTCGCGACTGTCGAGGCGTGGACGGTCACGAAAACGAAGTTCGAGGCCATGAAACTTCTGAACGAGCACGACATCCCCTGCGGCCCGATTTTGTCGATGAAGGAACTTGCCGAGGAACCTTCGTTGCGGACCACCGGCACAGTCGTGGAAGTCGACCATCCGAAACGCGGCAAGTACCTGTCGGTGGGCAATCCGATCAAGCTGAGCGACAGCCCGACCGAGGTCAAGCGTTCACCGCTTCTGGGTGAGCACACCGAAGAGGTGCTGGTCGAGCTCGGCTACAAGCCACAAGACATCGGCGCTCTGCGCGCGCAGAAGGTGATTTGACGTGAATGCAGCGTTGCAGGGCAGTGGGATGACCCACGAGAAGAGCGCCGTTCGCAAGATTCTCGATCACGCGAAGGCGCAATCGCGCCAAGCCCTGACCGCACCCGAGGCGCGGGGTATCTGCGAAGCCTATGGAATCTCGATTCCGAAGGAGGCCGTGGCCAAGAGCGCGGAGGAAGCCGGCAGGCTCGCCGCCGAAATCGGCTTCCCGGTCGTCATGAAGATCGTCTCACCGCAGATCCTGCACAAGACCGAAGCGGGCGGCGTCATCGTCGGCGTCAAGTCGGTCGAGCAGGCCATTCGCGGCTACGCCACCATCATCGGCAACGCGCGCCACTACGATGCGCATGCCGAGATTCTGGGCGTGCAGGTGCAGCAGATGCTGGCCGGCGGCCAGGAGGTCATCATCGGCGCGGTCACCGACCCGGCGTTCGGCAAGCTCGTTGCCTTTGGGCTGGGCGGCATCCTCGTCGAGGTGTTGAAGGATATTACCTTTCGCCTCGCGCCCGCCTCGGAGGAAGACGCGCTGTCGATGCTGGACGGCATCGCCGCGGCAGAGATCCTGCGCGGCGTGCGCGGCGCGAAGGGCGTGGATCGCACCGCGCTTGCGGGCATGATCGCGCGCGTATCCGCGCTGGTGGCCGATTTTCCCGAGATCTCGGAGATGGATCTGAATCCCGTATTCGCGTCCGAGCACGGCGCCACCGCCGCCGACGTGCGCATCGTGCTCGACTTCAACCCCGCGGCCCCGCGCCATCGCCCGAGCCAGGAGCTGATCGTCACGCAGATGAACCGCATCATGAAGCCCAATGCGGTGGCGGTGATCGGTGCCTCGCCCGAGAACGGCAAGATCGGCAATTCGGTCATGAAGAATCTGATCAACGGCGGCTACCAGGGCGCCATCTATCCGATTCACCCGAGCGCCGAGACGATTCTGGGCAAGAAGGTCTATAAGAGCGTCAAAGACGTGCCCGGCGCGATCGATGTCGCGGTCTTCGCGATTCCGGCGAAATTCGTCGCGCAGGCCCTGATCGAGGTCGGCGAGAAGAAAATTCCCGGGGCGGTGCTGATCCCGTCCGGATTCGCCGAGACCGGCAATGTCGCGGGACAGACGGAGCTGGTGGAAATCGGCCGCAAGTACGGCGTGCGGCTGATGGGGCCGAACATCTACGGCTTTTACTACACGCCCAAGAACCTCTGCGCCACGTTCTGCACCGCCTACGACGTCAAGGGCAAGGCGGCGCTGTCCTCGCAGTCGGGCGGCATCGGCATGGCGATCATCGGCTTCTCGCGCTCCGCGAAGATGGGCGTATCGGCCATCGTCGGGCTCGGCAACAAATCCGACATTGACGAAGATGATCTGCTGACCTTCTTCGAGCAGGACGACAACACGCAGATCATTGCCATGCACTGCGAGGATCTCAAGGATGGCCGCGCATTCGCCGAGGTCGCGAAGAGGGTCTCGCGGAAGAAGCCGGTGGTCGTGCTGAAGGCCGGTCGCACCATCATGGGCGCACGCGCGGCGAGTTCGCACACGGGCGCACTGGCCGGCAACGACAAGATCTACGAGGACGTCTTCAGGCAGTCCGGGGTCATTCGGGCGCGTTCGCTGCGTGACCTGCTCGAGTTCGCGCGCGGGATACCGGTGCTACCGACGCCCAAGGGCAACAACGTCATCATCATCACCGGCGCGGGCGGCTCCGGGGTGCTGCTCTCGGATGCGTGCGTCGACAACGGCCTTGCGCTCATGGCGATGCCGCCCGATCTCGATGCCGCCTTTCGCAAATTCATCCCACCATTCGGCGCCGCCGGCAATCCGGTCGACATCACCGGCGGCGAACCGCCGACCACCTACCAGAATACCGTGCGCTTGGGGCTTGAGGATCCGCGCATCCATGCGCTCATCCTCGGCTACTGGCACACGATCATTACCCCCCCGATGGTGTTTGCGCGCCTGATGGTCGAGGTCGTGACGGAAATGCGCGCCAAGGGAATCGAGAAGCCGGTCGTGGCCTCGCTCGCCGGCGACGTCGAGGTGGAAGAAGCCGCGGAATACTTATACCAACACGGCATACCTGCGTACGCTTACTCGACGGAGATTCCGGTCGCGGTCCTCGGTGCAAAATACCGCTGGGCGCGCGGCGCCGGATTGATACCAGGGGCATGAATTTGGCTGCGCTGCTGATGAGGCTATGGGATGAGATTGTAGTTCGCACGCGCTGAAGGGGAGCGTACACAGGTTCGCGCAAGACCCCGCGCGCGGCCAAGGGGCTCCGGCCGGGTGGCCGGACGGGATGAGGTTGACGGGTAAAACGATTCCAACAGATCCGTTTCATGAGGACCATAAAATGCTTAACGTCAAAGTGCACAAGCGCCTGCTCGTAGCGCTGGCCGCCTGCGCAGCTACCTGCATGGGCGGCAATGTCTATGCGGATGATGCACAGGATGCCGCTGCTCTCAAGGAGCAGTTGCGCATCATGCAGCAGCGCATCGAGGAGCTCAGCAGGCAGGTGGATAGTCTGACCCATAAGACGCAGCAGACGGAGGCGGCGGTGGCGGCCGTGACGGCTCCACCGAAGAAGGCTGCGCCGCCTCCTGAGCCGAAGTTTGAACAGTTCCTGAAGGGCTTCTACGGTACGCTCGATGTCTCCTTCGATGACACGACGAAGGGCATCAACGGCCTCACCGCCTACAGCTACAGTCTCGTGAATCCCGCGAACCCGAACTCGGGCTACGTGCAGGGCCCTGCAAAGGGAGTCCAGCAGGTCGGCATCCTCGGCTACATGCCGGCGCTGTCCACCAACAAGTCGCAGATCGGCTATCGCAATACGCACAAGATTGACGACAGCGACTTTGATTTCATCATCCAGGTGGAGACCGCACTGTCGCTGACCGCCTCGCCGGGACTGCGGACCTCCTACACGCAGCAGTCGAACATCGTCCAGGGCGGTATCGGCCTCGGCGACACCTTCATCGGCTTTCAAAATAAGGACTGGGGCAAGCTGAAGGTCGGCACAACCTACTCGCCCTATAAGAAGTCGACCGATCGCATGAATCCGTTCTCCGGCATGCTCGGCGACTACGCAGCCGTCATGGGCAACTCCGGAGGCGACAATCGCGTTGAATTCGGCACGCGTCTTGACCACTCCGCCTGGTACGAGTCACCGAAGATTGCGAATCTGTTCAGCTTCGACGTGCTGGTGTCGCCCGGACAGAACCGTACCTTCGACAATGTCGTTCAGTCGGCGGGTTCACCCGACTGCAACGGCGGCAATGAGCCGGGCAGCGGCAACCTCCTTCTCAATTGCGACGACGGCGGCTTCGGCGCGGCCTATAGCGTGGACTTCAAGGTCGAGACCGGAGGCTTCTACGGAACGGTGGCCTATGAGCTTCACAGGAACGTGAACCGCAACAGCGATGGCATCGGGTCGAACAACCCGATCTACGGCTATCTCGTGTCGATCCACAGTCCGCTGCTCGACTTCAACACCTTCAACACCTTGGTCGCGGAATTCCCGAACTACGCGAGTGTTGGGGGCGGCTCGCCGGCATATCTCAATGACATCGTTGACGAGTCGGCCTTCAAGGTGGGCGCGCAATATGTGTTCCCGTTTGGCCTGACCGTCAACGGTATCTGGGAGAGCCTGCGCCGCGATGTTCCTGCGGGACTGTCGTTTCAGAACGAGCGCCAGCGCAATGGGACGTGGGTTGCGCTGACTCAACAGTTTACCCCGAAGGACGAGGTGAGCGTCGGCTGGGCGCACGCTGGGCAGACCCCGGGTGATCCGGGCGGCCAGCATAATTACGATCCGCTCGCGCCAGCCGATACGGCCGATATGTACACCATCGCCTGGAAGCACAAGTTGGACAAGCAGCTGACGTGGTATCTCGACAGTGCCTTGACCGTCAATCATGGCAACGCGCACTACGATCTCGGCGCCGGTGGCCGGGGTTTGACGACGGACTGCCATGACGGTACCAACACCGTCGTCGTCGATTACAGTTCGGCGGGTCCGACGACCTGGGGCGGCTGCCGTATACAAGGGTTCTCGACGGGGTTCAACTATAAGTTCTGAAGGCGCCGACCAGGGCAAGAACGGAACATCGGTCGTTCGCTTCTGCGCCGACGGGTCGTGGGCTCTTCCCGCGACCTGTCGGCAGGGAGCAACTGCGCTAACTAACTTGGGGCGCCCAGCATCGCGCGCGCAAGGAAGCTCTGCACCTCATCAGGGTTGAATGGCCAACGCCGTCGACCGCGCGTTTGTCACCAACGAACCGTCTGCTCCGCGCAGCCGCACCTGCGCAAGAACCGCATCGGCAGCGCGCCCGCGGCCGTTGGCTCAGGTCACCAGGTGCTGCGGCGTCCCCGCGCACCACAGTTCAATATTGTCGATCAGCTGGTCGGCGAGAAACTGCATGGCACCGTCGGAGGCCCAGGCGACATGCGGTGTGAGAATGAAATTCGGGCGCCGTACATCGAGCAGCGGATGGCCGTTTCTGGGCGGCTCGACGGTGAGCACGTCGAAGCCGGCGCCGGCGATGAGGCCCTCATCGAGCGCCTGGATCAGTGCCGCCTCGTCGACAAGGCCGCCACGCGCGGTATTGATGAGGAGCGCGTTGCGCTTCATCCGGCGAAAGGCCGCAAGATCGATGAGATTGCGCGTTGACGGCAGCAGCGGGCAATGCAACGAGATCACGTCGGACTGCGCGAGCACCTGCTCATGCGGCGTGAAGGCGACGCCTTCCATTTTCGGCGGCGGGTGATCGGCGAAAAGCACGCGCATGCCGAAGGCGCGCCCAATCGCCGCCGTGGCCTGGCCGATCGCGCCCTCACCGATGATGCCGAGCGTGGCTCCGTACAGATCGCCGATGTCGTGCGTGAAGAAGCAAAACTGCTCGGAGCGATTCCAGACGCCGTTCTCGACATCCTGCCGATAGGCGAGGATGTTCCGGCGCAGCGCCAGAATCAGCGCGAAGGCATGTTCCGGCACCGTGTGTATGGCGTAGTTGCGGATATTGGCCACGGCAATGCCATGCTCCTTGCAATAGGCAACATCCACCACGTCATAACCGGTCGCCGCCACCGCAATCAACTTGAGCTGCGGCAGCAGCTGCAGGGTCTCCGCCCGCATCGGCACCTTGTTGATAATCGCGACGCCCGCGCCCTGCAGGCGCGGCACGATCTCAGCCGCCGCGGTTTTTTCGTACTCCGTGTAGTCGCTGGCGCAGGAGGGCTTGCGCACCTTCGCTTTGAGCGAGGCGCGGTCCAGGAACACCACGCGCTGCATCATGCTGCAATGCTGCGTTTCGCCGCGCCCTTGGTCGCGGCCACATGCGAGTGGCTGCGCCAGTAGTTCTGCGCGGCGGCGGCACCGCTGCCCGGCTCGACCTTCACGCCGACATCGAGCATCGCCATCTCGGCTCCGGAGATCGCGCCGAGCAGCATCAGCTCGTTGAGATCGCCCAGATGACCGATACGGAACAGCTTGCCGGCGACCTTGGAGAGGCCCGCGCCGAGCGCGAGGTTGTAGCGCTTGAAGGCGCGCGCGATGACTTCCGCGCCGTTGATGCCCTCCGGCACCATGATGGCGGACACGGTATCGGAGTACCACTTGGGAGCCGTGGCGCACAGTGTCAGCTTCCAGCCTTCAAACACGGCGGCACGCACGCCGCCTGCGAGGTAGCTGTGGCGGTGGAAGATGTTCTCCAGCCCCTCCTCGGCGATCATGGCAAGCGACTCGCGCAGGCCGTACATCATCGGCACCGAAGGCGTGTACGGAAAGTAGCCGGATGCATTGGCATCCACCATATCGTTGTAGTCGAAATAGCAGCGCCGCGAGGTCGCCGTCTTCGCCGCTTCGAGCGCTTTCTGGCTGACGCAGGTCACCCCCATGCCGGCGGGGAGCATCAGACCTTTTTGCGATCCGCTGATGCAGACATCGACGCCCCAGTCGTCCATGCGAAAGTCGATGCTGGCGAGGGCGCTGACCGAGTCTACGAACAGCAGGGCCGGATGTTTGACGCTGTCCATCGCCTGGCGCACGGCGGCGACGTCACTGGTCACACCCGTGGCCGTCTCGTTCTGGCACACCAGCACCGCCTTGATCTTGTGCTGCTTGTCGGCACTCAACGAGGCGAGGTAGCGTTCGACCGGCGCGCCCTCGCCCCAGGGCGTGTCCAAGAGCTCGACTTCGAATCCGAGACGCGTGCACATGTCGAACCAGAGGTGGCTGAACTGGCCAAAACGCGAAGCCAGCACCTTGGCGCCGCTGTCCAGACAGTTGGTGAGCGCAGCTTCCCAGCAGCCCGTGCCGGAGGAGGGGAAGACGATCGCAGTGCCGCTCGTCGTCTTGAATACTGGCTTCAGGCCGTCGATGCACGCACGGGTGAGCTCCGGAAAGATCGGGGAGCGATGGTCCTCCATCGAAACAGTCATGGCGCGCAGGACGCGATCCGGAACGTTGCTGGGTCCGGGGACGAATAGAAAATTGCGACCAGCCATGCAAACTCCTTTGATCAGGATATGCTGCCCAAGCGTTGGTAATCGACCTTCGTTGATCCGGTCCGGATGCACATTGGCACGATCGCATGGCTGCGGCGTGCTTTATTGGTTCGATTACGCCGCTACAACATATATGAGGCGAGAGGCTAAGTACATATAATTGGCCACCGCTAGAGAGCCCTGCGCGGCGAAAAAGGGCAGAGCGCTCCCATGCCGAATGTGCCGAATTTGTCGCAGTGAACTGCATACTCCATGGCCTTTCGGCGAGCGCCGTCATCCGCGGCGCAACCCCTGCTGGCCAGCAGAGGCTGCGGTGAGGTGCGGAATTCCGCGGATCGCCATGTTTAAGGCATAGCTCGGCTTCACCGACCGGGCCGACCCCGGCGGCAGGTTGAGCCACGAGTCGCTGGCGAGTGGCGCGACGGGACTGATCAGGGAGATTGATGCGTGCGTATTGCCATCATTGGACAACAGGATTTCGGAAAGGCGGTCCTCGAGGCCTTCATCAAGCGGGGCGACACGGTGACCGGGGTCTTCTGCGCCCCTGAAAAACCCGGTGCGAAGCCCGATCCGCTGCGCCTTGCCGCCGAGGAGGCGAGTATCGGCGTGCGGCAGCTGGCCTCCCTCAAAACCGTGGAGGCAAGCGAAATGCTGCGCGCACTCGATGCCGACATCGGCATCATGGCCTACGTTCTGCAGTTCGTGCCGCAGAGCTTCGCCCACATTCCACGGCACGGTATGATTCAGTACCACCCGTCGCTCCTGCCCCGGTATCGGGGACCGAGCTCGATCAACTGGCCGATCATCCGCGGCGACACGCGCACCGGACTCACGATTTTTCGACCCACGGACGGCCTCGACGAGGGCCCGGTCATCCTGCAGCGGGAGGTTCCGCTCGGTGCAGACGACACGCTCGGCAGCGTCTACTTTAATCATCTGTTTCCGATGGGAATCATCGCGCTTCAGGAGGCGGCCGATCTGGTGCTGAGCGGACAGTCCCGGGAGCGCGTGCAGGATGAATCGCAGGCGAGCTACGAGGGGTGGTGCCGCGCTGCCGAAGCCCGCATCAACTGGCACAACCACGTCGATCTAATTTACAACCTCATTCGCGGCTGCAATCCGGCGCCGGGCGCCTGGACCCCATTTAACGGCAAGAAGCTGCAGTTGTTCGACGCGCGCAAGCGCCCCGTACGCACTTTCTCGCAGGTCAAAGGCAGCATCGGGGCCGTCGCCGCGATCGAAGACAAGAGCATGCTCGTGACCGCCCAAGGTGGGCACATTGAAGTGCTCACGGTGAGGTACGATGACGGCAAGAAACTTCCCGCGCCGCAGTTCTGTGCCGAGGCCGGCCTCGGCGTCGGCACGGTTCTCGGCACGTGAGCCGCCGGCGCAGAAACATGAGACTCTGCACGATGCGCTGCGACCGTGCGGGATCCCGTCAATGGTGGAGCTTGTCAACTCTTGAACACAGGCCATAGCTTGCCGCCATCACAAACCGTCGATCTTCCGGACCGCCCATGACGACCGCGTACATTACTCATCCCGACTGCCTGCGCCATGAGATGGGCGCGGGCCATCCGGAGTCCCCCGAGCGCCTGGCCGCCATCAACGAGCACATGCGGTCGTCGGGTCTGCTCGATGAGCTGCTGTGCCTGGAAGCGCCGCTCGCGGCGGTCGATGATCTGAAGCGCGTGCACCGCGCCTCGTACGTCGACCTCATCTTCGAGCACGCGCCGGCAGAGGGGTATGTGCAGCTCGATCCGGATACGGCCATGAACCCGTACAGTCTCGATGCTGCGCGGCGCGCGGCCGGCGCCGGTTTGCTGGCGATCGATGAGCTGCTGGCCGGGCACGCCCGCAATGCATTCTGCGCGGTGCGTCCCTGCGGCCATCATGCAACCCAGGGCCAGTCCATGGGTTTTTGCATATTCAACAATGTCGCGGTGGCGGCCGCCTATGCATTGCAGCAGGCCGGTCTTGAGCGCGTCGCGGTAATCGACTTCGACGTGCACCACGGCAATGGCACCGAGGACATCTTCAGCGCACCGCAATGGCAGGACCGCGTGCTGATGGCGAGTTTTTTCCAGCACCCGTTCTATCCCAACAGCGGCACGGACAGTCCCGCATCCAATATGATCAATGTGCCGCTGTCGGCCGGCAGCGGCGCCGCCGCGGCACGCAAGGTGGTCGAACGCGACTGGCTGCCGGCACTCGAGGACTTCAAGCCGCAGCTGCTGCTGATCTCCGCGGGGTTCGATGCGCATCGTGATGATCTACTGGGCGGGCTCGCCTTGGTTGAAGCCGACTACGAGTGGATGACGCGCGAATTGATGGCGCTCGCTGCACGTCATGCGCAGCAGCGCATCGTCTCGATGCTCGAGGGGGGCTATAATCTGACGGCGCTGGGCAGAAGCGCGGTCGCGCACGTCAAGACGCTGGCCGAAGCATAATTTCGCAACAGCCTCGCGAACAGCCCATGAAGTTCTGTATCTTTGGCGCCGGCGCGATCGGAGGCTATCTCGCCGTCGAGCTGGCATTGGCGGGTGAGGAGGTGTGCGTGATCGCGCGCGGCCCGCACCTGCAGGCCATTCAGGAACGCGGACTCACGCTCCTCATTGACGGCACAGAGAAGGTGGCCCGTGTTGCCGCCGCGGACGATCCGCGCGCGTTCGGTCCGCAGGACTTCGTGATCTGCGCGTTGAAGGCGCACCAGGCGTACGATTCGGCCCCGGCATTTGCTCCGCTCCTGGGAGAATCGACGGCCGTGGTCACGGCGATGAACGGCATTCCCTGGTGGTACTTCTACAAGTCGGGCACCCGCTTCGAGTCGCATCATCTGGACTCAGTGGACTTTCGCGGGCGCCAATGGACTTACATCCAACCCGCGCGCGCAATCGGCTGCGTGGTGGATCCCGCGTGCGAAGTCGCAGCGCCGGGCGTCATTCTGCATCACAAATTCAACCGGTTTACGCTCGGGGAGCCCGATGGCAGTCGCTCGAGTCGCGTGCTGGCGCTGAGTGCGGCACTCGCCACCGCAGGCTTCGATGCGCCGGTGCGCGAGAATATCCGCTGGAACGTCTGGCTCAAGCTCTGGGGCAATGTCTGCTTCAACCCCATCAGTGCGCTGACCGGCGCAACGCTCGACCGCATGACCGCGGAGCCTGCGTTGCGGGCGCTGTGCAAGACCATGATGCTCGAGACCCAGGCGGTGAACGAGGCGCTCGGCATCCACATTCCCTCGGAAATGATGGATCGTCGCCTCAGCATGGCGGGGACGGTGATCGGCCACAAGATGTCGATGCTGCAGGACCTTGAGCGCGGGCGCTCTCTGGAGATCGATGCCCTGGTGAGCGTGGTCCAGGAGCTCGGCCGGCTGACTGCAGTCGCCACGCCGGTCATTGGCGCCGTCTTGGCGCTCGTGCAGGAGCGCGCGCACGCGGCGGGGTTGTATACGCGCGCTGGAGAGGGCCGCGCGGCCTGATACCGGCCGCCGCGACGAAACTCTATGGCGCGCCGTATCGAAGACTATGCCGTCATCGGCAACTGCGAAACCATGGCGCTGGTGGGGTGCGACGGCTCCATCGATTGGCTGTGTGCGCCGCGTTTTGACTGCGCTGCGTGCTTTGCCGCGATCCTCGGAGGTCCGCAGCATGGGCGCTGGCTGATCGCGCCCGACAATGTCACGGGTGTGACGCGCCACTATCGTGGCGACACGCTGATCCTGGAAACGGTGTTTGAGAGCGCAGACGGTGCGGCATCGGTGATCGACTTCATGGCGCGTCGCGAAGGCGTATTTGATCTGCTGCGAATCGTCAGAGGCAGGCGCGGCACCGTGGCGATGCACACCGAGCTCATCGCCCGCTTTGGGTACGGCTCCATCGTGCCGTGGGTGTCGCGGCAGGCGAACGGACGACTGCAGCTGACGGCCGGCCCGGACAGGTTGTTGCTGGATACGAGCGTTGCACTGCGCGGCGAAGATCAACGAACCGTCGGTGAATTCGCTGTCAAAGCGGGCGAGGAGATTGCCTTTGCGCTGAGCTGGTCGCCGTCGTACCGCGCCGCGCCTGAGCCTCTGCGTGCGGCGGAGTCGCTGGTGCAGATCGAATCCTTCTGGTCGGACTGGACCGCGGCCTTCAAGCCGATGAGAGAATGGGCCGATGCGGTACTGCGCTCCCTATTGACGCTGAAGGCGTTGGCCCATTGGGAGACCGGCGGAATCATCGCTGCCGGCACGACCTCGCTGCCGGAGAAACTGCGCGGACCGCGCAACTGGGACTACCGGTTCTGCTGGCTGCGCGACGCCACGTTCACACTGTACGCGCTCGTCGGCTCGGGCTTTCTCGGCGAGGCGCAGGCGTGGCGCGACTGGCTGCTGCGCGCGGTGGCCGGCAACCCCGACGATCTGCAGATCATGTACGGCGTCGCCGGTGAACGGCGTCTCGTGGAATACGAACTTCCGTGGCTGCCCGGCTACGAGGGTGCCCGCCCGGTGCGCGTCGGCAACGCTGCGGCCGGCCAGGTGCAGCTCGACGTTTACGGCGAAGTCATGGATGCGCTGTACGTCGGCCGGCGTGCGGGACTTGCAGCCAATGAGGCGAGCTGGGCGCTTGAGTACGCGCTCGTGACGCATCTGGAGAAGATCTGGGAGCAGCCGGATGATGGAATCTGGGAGGTTCGCGCGGAACGCAGGCACTTCACGCACTCCAAAATCATGGCCTGGGTCGCCTTTGACCGCGCCGTGCGCTCGGCGGAGGAATTTGACCTGCAAGGCCCGCTCGATCGCTGGCGCAGTATTCGCGCTGCGATTCACAAGGACGTCTGCGCCCACGGCTTCGATGCCGCGCAGAACTCCTTCGTTCAGTCCTACGGCGCCACCGCGCTCGATGCGAGCTTGCTCCTCATCCCCATGGTCGGATTTCTGCCGCCGTCCGACGCGCGCGTGCGCGGGACGGTTGCAGCCATCGAGCAGCGCCTGATCCGCAACGGACTCGTGCTGCGCTATCACACGGAAACGGGCGCCGACGGCCTGCCGCCCGGGGAAGGCGCCTTTCTGGCGTGCAGTTTCTGGCTGGCCGACAACTATGTGCTGCAGGGACGGTACGACGAGGCGCGCGCGTTGTTTGAGCGCCTATTGTCGCTGCGCAACGACGTGGGATTGCTGGCGGAGGAATACGACCCCCACGCCAAGCGGCAACTGGGTAACTTTCCACAGGCATTTTCTCACCTCGCGCTGATCAATACGGCGCGCAACCTGGCGAGCACGGGCGGCCCAGCGCATCAGCGTGCCAACTAGTGCCCGCTCGCGGGATCATCGACTGCAGAGCCCCCGGGCGTCTGCAGGCTCTTTGTTGCAGACGAGACGCAGTCGCTAGATGCAGACAGCATTAAGTAACCATAATCCACCACGGACGAGCACAGTCTTGAGCGCGTCGCGGCACGGAAATTGCTGCAAACACTGTGATGTAAAGTCTTAGGAAGACGGCGCAAATGTCGGCGGTAATTGATCAGCACGGCTTACCCGAGCGGCCGCATACGGCGGCGCATCCGCTGCCACGGCTGCTGCTCGCGGAGGATTCTCCCCTCGAGCGCGAGCAATTGGAGTACTTCCTACAAAAAGGCGGGTACGTCGTGGACTGCGCCGCCGACGGACTCGAAGCATTTGCAAAGCTGACCCAAGATTCGTATCACATTTTGTTAACTGACTGGGAGATGCCCGGCCTGGATGGCGCAGCGCTGTGCCGCCGTGTGCGCGAGGCCGATCTCCCCGGCTATGTCTATATCCTTCTGCTGACGGGGCATGGCTCCTCCGACCATGTCGTCGATGCGCTCGGCTCAGGAGCCGACAATTTTATCCGCAAGCCCGTCGATCCCGCCGAGCTCCTGGCCCACGTGAATGCGGGCTTGCGCATCGTGCAGCTCGAGCGCTCGCTGCGCGCCGCGAATGAGCAGATCCGGCGGCTGACGATCACCGATCCGCTCGTCGGCACGTTCAACCGACGGCATCTCGATGCGGAGCTCATCAAGGAAGTCGAACGGGCGCGACGCTACGGTCACTGCCTGAGTGTCGTCATGGCAGATCTCGACCGCTTCAAGAGCATCAATGACCGCTATGGCCACGGTGTGGGCGATGATGTGCTGCGCGAGTTTGGCTCCCGCGCACGAGGCGCCATCCGTCAGGGCAGCGACTGGATCGCGCGCTTTGGCGGCGAGGAATTCGTAATCGTCCTGCCCGAGACGCCGGTCGTCGGTGCCGCAGCCACCGCCGAGAAGATCAGGGCGATCCTGCACGCGACTCCGGTGGCCACGAGCACCGGCCCTCTGAAGGTCAGCGCCAGTTTTGGTGTGGCGGCGCTCACGCCATCGAATGAGTCAGCGACGCTCGCCTCCGCGGCGCTGTTGAAGCGGGCCGATGAGGCGCTCTATCGCAGCAAGCTGGCCGGACGCAACCGCGTCATGCAGATGGACGATGAACGGCCGTCGCGGCGTTTGGAACTGATTTCCTGAACGAGCCGCGCCGCATCTCTTGCGACGCGGCGCCCTGCGTAGTGCTCCACGCAGGGCCCGCAATCCGAAAAATGGCGACCGTCGCCTCCTGAGGCCGAGCCGACAGCGCCGTGCTGCGCAACTACTTCTTATCCGGAGTCGGAGTGGGGGTGGGCGCCGGAGCTGCAGGTTTCTTCTCCTGTATCGAAACCAGTTCCACCTCGAAGATCAGTGTCGCGTTGGGCCCGATCTGGGCGCTCGCCGCGCGCTCGCCGTAGGCCAGGGATGACGGTACGAAGAGTTGCCACTTCGACCCGACCGGCATCAGCTGCAGCGCCTCCGTCCATCCCTTGATGACGCCGCTCACCGGAAAGGTCGTAGGCTGGCCGCGCTTGTAGGAGCTGTCGAACTCCGTGCCGTCGATGAGCGTACCGCGGTAATTGCACGCCACCGTGTCGGTCACCGTCGGCTTGGGTCCTGTGCCCGCCTGCATAATCTTGTACTGCAGACCGCTCGCCGTGGTCACGATGCCCGGCTTGGCCTTGTTGGCGGCCAGAAATGCGTCGCCCTCTTTCTTATTCTTTTCCGCCGCCTTCTGCATCTTCTCCGCCTGCGCCTTGCGCATCACCGTTTGCAGCTCCATCAGGGTCGCATGTTCCTCGTCCACCGTCAGGAGCGTCTTGCCGCCGGACAAAGTATCCTTCACGCCGCGCAGCAGCAGATTCGTATCCACCTCGACGGATTGCGTCTTGAGGTTTTCTGCCAGGTTCATGCCGATGGCATAACTCTGCTTCTCCTTTTGAGTCGTCAGAGTTGCGGGGGCACCCTTGACGGCCGGCGTATGTTTGGGCGCGGCAGCATCCGGCTGAGATGTCGCCGACGTGTCCGTCTGCGCCGCGGCGGTTGCAAAGAGCAGCAGCGCCGCTGTCGACAAAAGGCATACCGTAGTGATCGATTTTTTCATGGCTATATCCAGCTGAGAATCCGATATCGTAACCTATCAGCGCGCGCGCCATGCAACGCCCGTCTGCGGCGCTCTAAAACTCGCTCGCGAGCGCCTCGATGAGAGTCGGCCCAGGGCGCTGCAGCGCGCTGCGCACGGCCTCTGTCAGCGCCGCGGGGCTCGCCACCTGTATGCCGTGCGCTCCGCAGGCCGCCGCGAGAGCCGGAAAATCCGGATTACGCGCGACGACGGCAATCGGTGCGATGTCCGCCGCGATCATATCGTCGCGAATCTGCCCCAGGGCGGCGTTGTTCCACACCACGATGGGCAAGGTGAGACCGAGTTCAACGGCGGTCATCAATTCGTGCAGCGTGAACTGCAGGCCGAAATCGCCTGCAAGTGCGACGCTGGCGCGCTCGGGCGCGGCGATCTTCGCGCCGAGCGCTGCGGGCAGCGCATAACCCAAGGTGCCGTACCCCGCCGGATGAAACCACACGCCCGGCCTATCCGCGGCGAACGCGTAGTTGCCGAGGTAGGCGATCTGAGTCATGTCGCTGAATACCGCCGCGTCGGCGGGCAGCGCCGCACGCAAGGCTTGCAGCGCGCGCATCCGTGCCCGAGTGCGCGCGTCGAAGCGTTCTTCGAGGCGCGCGCGATGCGCCTGGGCTGCTCCCGCACCAGTGCGCCAACCGGAACGTGGTTTGACATGCTGCCCGATGGCGGCGAGCGTCGTTGCAGAATCGCCGCGGAGCCGAACCGCTGCTGCGTAGTGATCGGCGAGCTTTTGCGGATCAATGTCGATGCGAATCATCTGACCTACGAGAGGAAGTTTTGTCGTCGTGTAGACATCGGTCTCACTGATTTCTGTGCCCACTGCGAGGACCACATCCGCCTGCGCGATGAGTGCCTGCGTTTCAGGGTACGGCAGTGACGCGCCCAAGTTGGCAGGATGGCATTCGCGCAGAATGCCTTTGCCGGCTGCGGTGCTGACGCAGTAGCCGTCCAGTGCTTCGATGAGGTGCAGCAGCTGCGCGCCCGCCGCTCTGGCGCCGCCACCGGCAATGACGAGCGGCCGGCGGGCATTTGCAAGGAGCGCGCAGGCGGCCTCCAGCTGCGACGGCTGCGGATGCGCAGGCGCGCTGCCGTCGAAGCGCTCGGGCCGCAGCGTCGTCGTCTGTGCCAGCAGATCGAGCGGGATCTGCACATAGGCCGGCCGCGCCCGGCCGCTATGCAGCGAGGCAAACGCAGCGCGCAGGTGATCACGGACGTCGTCGGCCGAGTCCGCCGCGCGGGCGGTGTCGAGCACCGTGGCGACCAGCGCGCGCTGATCGGACAGCTCATGCAGTACGCCCCATTTCTGCCCGTGCGATGCGCGCACTGGAGCGCTCGCGATGATGAGCATGGGCACCGAGTCCGAATAGGCCTGCGCCGCAGCGGTCAGGATATTGGTGACGCCTGGACCTGAGATCACAAAGGCCGCCGCCGGCCGTCCGCTGATGCGGGCGTAGCCGTCGGCAGCAAATCCTGCGGCCTGTTCGTGCCGCACCAGCACGTGGCGCAATCCGCAAGAGGCGAAGTCGCGATACAGCTCGAGGGTGTGCACGCCCGGAATGCCGAACACCGTGTCGATGCCATTCGCGGCCAAGAGTTGCGCGATGTAACTCCCGATCCTCAACGCCGTCGTGTTCATGAGTCTCCCTGGCTCCTGGCCCCTGTAATATGCACCACCGCTGGCCATCCACGGGATAAGGAGCTGCGAAAGATGCACTTTTCCGCACTGGTCGACCGGATCCGCGGCGACGGCGCGGATGCCTGGATCACGCACTACGAGGCAGTTGCCGCGCGCGATCGGGGCGAGGATGTGATCGTCCTCAGCATCGGCGATCCCGCGATCGATACACCTTCGGCGGTTATTGATCGTGCGATCGAGCGGCTGCGCGGCGGTGACACCCATTACACGCCCGCGCCCGGCCGACGCGCGCTGCGCGAGGCGGTCGCCCGCGCGCACGCGACGCGCACGCAGCAGGTGGTCGGCGCGGACAACGTCATCATCCTCGCCGGAACGCAGAACGCGCTCTTCGTCGCTTCGCTGTGCGTCGCCGGCCCAGGGGATGAGGTCATCTCCTTCGACCCCATGTACCCGACCTACACGGCCACCATCGAAGTCTCCGGTGCCCGCATGGTGCGGGCCCGGCAACCCGCGGAAGGTGGCTTTCGGCCGGATTTGGCGCACCTGGCGGCGCTCATCAATGCGCGCACGCGCGCCATTTTCTTCGCGAGCCCCAACAATCCGACTGGAGTGATCTTAAGCGAATCCGAACTCGCGGCGATCGGCAAGCTCGCCGAGCAGCATGGCCTGTGGCTGATCGCCGACGAGGTCTATGCGGGTCTTGCCCCGGCAGGCCGCCAGCCCAGTCTTGCCGCCCGCCTGCCCGAGCAGGTCGTCACCTTGGGCAGCCTGTCAAAATCACACGCCATGACCGGCTGGCGCTGCGGCTGGCTCATCGGTCCGCGGCAGTTCGTCTATCATGCCGAATCGATCGCGATGTGCATGTTGTTTGGTCTGCCGGGATTTATCCAGGAGGCTGCGCTGGTCGCGCTGGCCACGGCGCCCGAGTCCGAAAGCCGCATTCGCGAGTTCTGTCAGGGCCGGCGTGAAATTCTGCTGCGCGCTTTGCGCGATATGCCGCGAATCCGTGTGTGTGCGCCGCAGGCGGGCATGTTCATGCTGGTGGATGTGCGCGCCACCGGCTACTCGGGCCGCGAATTCATGCGCGCGCTCTACCAGAGCCAGAGAGTTTCAGTGATGGACGGCGGGGCGTTCGGGCGCGAGACCGAGGGTTTTGTGCGCATCTGTTTCGCGACCGACGAGGCGACGCTTGTTGAAGCCGGTCGGCGCATCGGCGTCTTTCTGCACGATGGGCCGGCAAATTTGCGGCAGGAGCGGCGCGCGGCCGGCTAGCGCTGCGCAAGCTCCTTGCGAAGTTTCGAGTGCCGCCGGCCGTACAACACATAGACCCCAAGGCCCGCGCCGATCCACACGACGAGCCGGATCCAGGTCCCGTTGGGCAGGCTGAGCATGAGCGCGACGCAACAGAGCACCCCGAGAATGGGAATGAGGGGCACCCACGGTGTGCGGAACGGTCGGCGCGCGCCGGGGGCGATGCGCCGCAGGATCAGGATGCCGCCGCAGACGATGCTAAAGGCGAGCAGGGTACCGATGGAGATGAGTTCGCCCAGGAGCCCGAGCGGCACGAATCCCGCGGTGACGGCCGCGACAATGCCGGTGACGAGCGTACCCACGTACGGTGTATGGCGATGCTTGTCGATGCGCCCGAGCGCCGCAGGTATGAGGCCATCGCGCGCCATCGCAAAAAATATCCGCACCTGGCCGACGATGCTCACGAGCACGACGGAGATGAGGCCGAAGATCGCGACGATGGCGATGACGCCCTTGAGCCACAGGAGCGGCATGTGCGAGGCGGTCAGTGCGTAATACAGCGGATCCGGAACGTCGAGGTTGCGATAGCTCGTCAGTCCGGTGATGACGAGGCTCACTCCCACGTAGACGACGGTGCAGATAAAGAGGGAGGCGAACAAGCTCCACGGCACCGTGCGCTGCGGATTCTTCGTTTCCTCCGCCAGCGTCGACACGCCATCGAACCCGATGTAGGCAAAGAACAGCGTGGCGGCGCCGCGCGCGATACCCGACCAGCCGAACTGACCGAACTGACCGGAATTGACCGGCACGAACGGGTTCCAGTTCTCCACGTGCACGTAGCTTGCGCCCGCCACAATGAGCGCAACGAGCGCGAGCACCTTGGCGACAACGATCGCGGTATTGACGTTTGCGGAAGCTTTGGTGCCAAAGAGCAACAGGGCCGTGCAGCCGAGCGTCACCAGGATCGCCGGCACATCGACGAGACTGCCGGTTCTTGTAATGTGATAGTGCGCATCCGCCGTGAATGGCGAGCTTGCGATTACGGCGGGCACGATGATACCCAGGTCCTTCAATGCCGCGGTCACGTAACCCGACCAGCTGATGGCCACGACCGACGCCGCGAACAGCCACTCGAGCATCAAGCACCAGCCAATGATCCACGCCACCAGCTCGCCCAAGGTGGCGTAGGCATAGGAATAGGCGCTGCCGGCGATCGGCACCATGGCCGCGAATTCGGCATAGCAAAGCCCTGCAAAAAAGCACGCCACACTTGCGAGCACGAAGGCAAGAGTCACCGCCGGCCCGGCCTGGTGCGCTGCGACGTCGCCGGTGAGGGAGAATATGCCGGCGCCGATCGTGCAGCCGACGCCAAACGCGGTCAGCCCGACAATGCCGAGGGAGCGCTTGAGATGCTGCGTACCGCTGCCCTGCGCCTCATCGCACAGTGTATCCACAGTCTTGCGAGACCAGATTCCCACTAGCAACTCCTGGGGACGTACGGCCGGCTTGTCGCGCCCGCCCGATACTTTTAATGCCGACGCCCTAAACCGATGTGGACGATATCGTAACCGGCCACAGCGCGCTCGCTTTGCCTTGCGGAGGCGACTCGTGTTAGGCGGCGACTGTGCCGCAGGAGTGCTGTGAGCCGAAAGCCGCTAGCACGGGCAACGATGCCCACCGCTTCAGCGCAAGCGGTTACGCGTCGGGGTGAGTTTGCGTGGGGCTTGATTTGATCGCGAAGAGCAAGCGGCAGGGATTTGCATGGGCGGCGCAACGCCCGATCCGCGCCGATCGCGAGCAGGCTGCAAAGATATGCGCAATGGTGAGCGCACGCGCTTCAGCGCTTTGGCACGCGCTCGAGGGGCGCGTCCATGCGGACCGCTAAAAAACCGCAATGGCCCGCGTTCTCACGCGGGCCATCGATTTGGCTAGTGCTTTTCTTCCTCGGGCTTCTTCTCAGGAGGCGCCTTCTCAGGAGGCGCCTTCGGCGGCGGCGCGGCCTTCGGTGGCGGCGCTGCATGTTCCGCGGGCGCGGCCTTCGGTGGCGGCGCTGCATGTTCCGCCATCGGCTTGGCCTCGGGGCGCGCCGCTGCATGTTCCGCCGGTGCGGCCTTCGGTGGCGGCGCTGCATGTTCCGCGGGCGCAGGATGTTCCGCCATCGGCTTGGCCTCGGGGCGCGCCGCTGCGGGGTGAGCAACCGACTCGTGACTTGCGGCCGGTGCGTGAGGTTCCGTGTGGGCTGCGGGCGCCGGGTGACTAGCGGCATGTTCCGCGGGCGCTGCTGCATGCGCCGGCGCCGCCTTCGCGGTTACCACTCCTTTACCGGAAAAGACGCCCGGCTTGGGAGTCGCTGCGATGGCAGGGGCACCGTGATTCACCGATGCCAGGAGCGCTTTGTTAGTGCTGGCCGCGTGAATATGTTCTTCCTGCGCCGGTGTCCGCGCGATGTGGTGTTCATTGGCAGCGGCCGTTTCGGCCGCAGTCGGTCGGGCGCTGGTGCCGTGTTCACCGCCGTTGAAGCTGACCCGGGTGGTGTTATTGACGATGACCGTCTTGTTGTAGACGTTGGTCACGTGCACATCGCTACCGATGTTCACGACGGAGCGGTTGTAAAAGAATCCGCCGTCGCGCCATTCGCCGCCTTCAAATCCGGCGCCGCCGTAGCCGAAACCATAGTTCACGCCGCCATAGAAGCCGATATGGGGGCCCCAGTAGCCTTCATGAAAGAAGTAGGCGCCATTCTCAAAACCGTAGTAACCCGGAGTCCAGAGCACCCCGACCGCGGGCGGCTGCACCCAGGTGCCGGGCACCCAGTAATAGCCGTCCGGCCCCCACGCCCAAAATCCGGGCGTCCACATGTAGCCCACCTCCGGAAGAGGCGGCTGTTCGTACACCGGCAGTTCGGGCGGCTCAATATTGATGGACACTCCCATCGAGATCTGCGCGTGGGAGCTGATGGGCAGCGCTAGCAAGAGGAGAAGCGCCGGCAAAAGAGAACGTACGTGAGTGATACGCATACGCAAGGCCCTTAAATTAGGTATGACATGAACGCTGGGACGCTACCATAGTTCCTGTCGGCGCTCTGTCTGTCACCTAACGCCCGGCGGGGGGCCGGAGTTCACGGTCGAATGGGGCGGCCAGGGCTCTTCAGGGTCCCTCCACGACATACCCTTTTGCGCGAAAGTGCTCGAGGATTCCGCCCGATCCGATGAGCTCATAGATCGATTTCAGGGCCAGGGTCGAGGCGTTGGTGGCTAGAGCCTCCTCCGCACCCTGCATCCACGCCCGGGCGGTTTGTTCGTTCAGCTCCTTGAAGCGCGCGGAACTGGACAGCGTCGCCAGACACACGGCCTGCTGATCCGGCAGCGGCAGCCTGCGCAGGGCATCGACATCCCCCACGGCCCAGGCCGCCGCCCGGGCTTTCATGGCATTGAGGTCCGATTCCAGCCGCGCAACGGTAGTCTCCAGGCAGCCAATCTGCGCCTGCACCGGAATCTGTCCGATCTCCTTGAGCAGGCCGCGCGGATCATCGATCGGCAGCGTCATCTTGTGCAGTCGCACATGCCGCCGCTCGGCGAGCCTGAGGACTGAGTTCTGTACCTGATGGTTAAAGTTAAGCCCCGACGCATCGATCCCCTTCTCAAAGAGGCGCAGCGCCGCCAGCATCGGGCGCAGCTCTTCCAATTCCGAGTCGCGCGGCGCGTACTTGTTTCGCAGCGCCGAAAATCGCGCATACAGCGCGGGCGGCACAGTCATCTGCAAAGTAGCGTGATCGGGGTTCTTCTGAATGCCGCGCCATTGCCAGTACACGCGCAGGGCCGAGATCGGATTCCAGCTGAAGCCAAATGCGGGACGCGAGGGCAGGACCTCCTGGGATTGCGCCAGCACCTCTTCCACCTGTTTGGATCGCCAGGTCATCTTCTTGGGAAGCGGCTCGAGCGTGCCCATGATCCACAGTACATGCTTGTCCTTGGAGACCTTCCACATGCTCGGGCCGGGGCGCTCGCCGATGACGTCGATCTCCACAACGGGCGCAGTTGCCGCAGGATCTGCGCCGCTTACGGCCGCACGACTCGGCGCGCCCAGAAGCAGAGTCAGGCAGAGCGCCGCCCACAGTGACGGGTGATGGCGAATCAACATGATGCGCGTGGGTATCATGCGCGGCGTGTTCCTGCAACCCATTCCACTAGTGGCACGCCCGTAGCACGGAATCCGTCAGGGGACTTATCCTTGGCGCAACACAGGTTCTTTGCGGCACGCCGCGGTTTGCACATGCCCTCAGATTCCACCCCGTGCAACGAGCCGGCCGCGCAGGCGCGGCCGGCCCTCGGCTCCGGCATCGCGCTTGCAAATCTGGATCCACTGATTCGCCCGCAGGACGACTTCTATCGTTATGTCAACGGCGCCTGGCTGCAGGCGATCGAGATTCCCGCGGACAAGTACGAGGTCAGCGTGTTCACCGCGCTCGATGACGCCTTGCAGGAGGCGCTGCGCGAATTGGTGGAGAAGGCGGCGCGCGAGACGCCGCCGCCCGGGAGCAACCGGCGCAAGATTGGGGATCTCTTCAGCGGTTTCATGGATGAAGCGCAGCGCGAGCAACACGGTTTGCTGCCGCTCGGCGCTGAGCTTGCACGCATCGACGCGCTGGCGGACAAATCCGCCCTCCCCGCGCTCGTCGCACGTCACAACGTGCTCGGCATCAGAAGCGTCTTCGACACGCGGGTCGGCCAGGACGCGCGCGATTCGACGCAGTACGTTGTGGCCATCGATCAGGGTGGCCTGGGCCTGCCGGACCGCGACTACTACCTGCAAAGCGACGCGAAGCTTGCAGAGATCCGCGGCGCGTACCGGGAGCACGTCGAAAGGATGCTGGATCTCGCCGGCGTCGCCAGCGCTGCGGCGGACGCGCGCGCGATCCTGCTCCTTGAGACGCGCATCGCACAGGCTCAATGGAGCAAAGTCGAGAACCGCGATCCGGTCAGGACCTACAACAAAGTGGCGCGCGGCGCGCTTGCCGCGCTGACGCCCGATTACGATTGGCACTCGTACCTGAGAGCCGCGGATCTAGACGGCCGCGTCGGCCACGTGATCGTCAGCCAGCCCGGCTATCTTCAAGCGCTGGGCGCGATCGTGCGCGACACCGAGGTCAGCGCGTGGCAAGCCTACTTCCGCTATCAGCTGCTCGCCGCCTTTGCGCCCTACCTCAATCATGCTTTTGTGAATGAGCACTTCGCATTCTACGGCACGGCCCTGAGCGGCATCCCGGTGAACCGGCCGCGCTGGAAGCGCGGGGTCGCGCTTGTCAATCGCTGCCTCGGCGAGGGCCTCGGCGAGCTGTACGTGGAGCGGCATTTTCCGCCCGACAGCAAGGCGCGCATGCTTGCGCTCGTCAAGCATCTGCTGGCGGCGTATCGCGCGAGTATCGACTCGCTCGACTGGATGGGGCCGCAGACCCAGCACGAAGCGCACACGAAGCTCGCCAAGCTCGTCACCAAGATCGGCTATCCGAACAAGTGGCGCGACTACTCGGGCCTTGAAATCCTCAGAGCCGACCTCGTCGGCAACGTGATGCGCGCTGCCGCGTTCGACTACCAGTACGCGCTCAACAAGCTCGGCAAGCCGATCGATCGCGAAGAATGGGAGATGACTCCGCAGACGATCAATGCCTATTACGATCCGCAGAAGAATGAGATCGTGTTTCCGGCGGCGATCCTGCAGCCGCCGTTCTTTGACCCGCGCGCCGACGACGCGGTCAACTACGGCAGCATCGGCGCCGTCATCGGTCACGAGATCAGTCATGGCTTCGATGATCAGGGCAGTCAGTTCGACGCCGACGGCAATCTGCGCGACTGGTTCACCCGCGACGATCACGAAAGATTCGCCGCCAAGACTGCGGCGATCGCCTTGCAGTACGGTGCCTACGAGCCCGTGCCGGGCTATCACATCAACAGCGCGCTCACCCTCGGAGAGGACATCGCCGACAATGCCGGGCTCGCGGTCGCCTACCGGGCCTACCGGCTCGCGTGCGGCACCCGCGCGGCGCCCGTGATCGACGGACTCAGCGGCGACCAGCGTTTCTACATGGGCTGGGCGCAGGCGTGGCAGGCGAAAGTGCGCGAGAACACCGCGATCCTGCGCATCAAGGCCGATCCGCATTCACCGGCGCGCTTTCGCATTCTCGGTACGGTCGTGAATCAGCCTGGCTTCTACGCAGCCTTCGACGTGCGGCCGGGCGATCGGATGTACCTGCCGCCGCACCAGCGCGTCACGATCTGGTGAGACGCGCCGTCGATCCGCCGTCCTAGCCGGCGCCGAGCTGGCGCAGCTGCAATTCGAGGCTTTCGGTGGATTCAAGCCAGGCGGCTTCTGCTTTTTCGGTCTGCCGCGCGAGGCGCTCCTGCTCCTCGAGCAGCGGGCCGAGGCGCGCGGCTGCGCCCTGCGCGTAGAGGTCCGGTGCTTGGAGGTCGGCTTGCACTCGCGCGCGTTCGCGCGCGAGGCGCTCGAGCTCGCCCTCGCACCGGGCGATCGCCGCGCGCAGCGGGCTCAGGCGAGTGCGCCGCTCGGCTTCTACGCGCTTGCGCTGACGGCGCGACTCGGTCGTCTCGGCCTTGCGCTCCTGAGGTCCCGCCGCTGCGGACTCCGCTTCCGCCAGCCATTTCGTATAGTCCTCGAGATCACCGTCAAAAGCGCTGGCGCGCCCCTGATGCACGATGTAGAACTCGTCGGCCACGGTGCGCAGCAAATGCCGGTCGTGCGACACGAGGACAACCGCGCCCGCGTAGTCCTGCAGCGCGACCGCCAGCGCCTGACGCATTTCAAGGTCGAGATGGTTGGTCGGCTCATCGAGCAGCAGCAGATTCGGTCGCAGGTAGGTGATGAGCGCGAGCACCAGGCGCGCCTTCTCGCCGCCGGAGAACGGCGCCACCGCCTCAAAGACCCTATCGCCGCGAAAGCCGAAGCCGGCGAGAAAATCGCGCAGCTCCTGCTCCGTGGCGCGCGCGGCGAGCGCCGCGCCGACGCGTCGCAGATTCTGCAGCGGCGATTCCTGCGGCGCGAGCTGCTCCAGCTGATGTTGGGCGAAGTAGCCGATGCGCAGGTCACGCGCCTCGGTGCGCGTGCCCGCGAGCGCGGCGAGCTCCCCGGCGAGGAGCTTCATGCAGGTCGACTTGCCGGCGCCGTTGCGCCCCAGGAGTGCGATGCGATCGCCGGGCGAGAGCGTCAGTTTGACGTGCTCGAGAACCACGCGCTCGCCGTAGCCGGCAGACTCATCCTCGAGCGCCAGCAGCGGCCGCGGCAGCTTGTGCGGCTGTGCAAACGTAAATTCGAAAGGCGAATCTACGTGCGCCGGTGCGATGCGGCGCATGCGCTCGAGCGCCTTCAGGCGGCTCTGCGCCTGCCGCGCCTTGCTGGCCTTGGCACGGAAGCGCTCGACAAAGGATTCCATGTGCTTGATCTCGCGCTGCTGCCGCGAGAACAAGGCAGATTGTTCGGCGAGTTCCGCAGCGCGCTGCTCCTCGAAGGCGGAATAGTTGCCGCGATACGCGTGCGCCATGCCGTGCTCGAGATTGACGACACGATTGGCCACACGATCGAGAAACTCGCGATCATGCGCGATCACGAGCAGCGTGCCCGGGTACTCGCGCAGCCAGTTCTCGAGCCACAGGATGGCGTCCAGGTCGAGGTGATTGGTCGGCTCGTCGAGCAGCAGCAGGTCCGAGCGGCACATGAGCGCCTGGGCGACGTTCAGGCGGACGCGCCAGCCACCGGAGAATTCCCGCACGGCGCGCGTTTCATCACTCGACTTGAAGCCGAGCCCGTGCATGAGCCGCCCGGCGCGGCTGCGCGCGTCATAGCCACCGGCCGCCGCGTAGCGTGCGTACAGCTCTCCCACGTGAATGCCGTCGTCGCCGCAGGGCGTGCCGGCGGTGGCGCTCTCGATGGCGCGCTCGATGACACGAAGTTCCGGGTCGCCGTCGAGCACGAATTCAATCGCTTCCCGGTCGGTTGCCAGCAGCTCCTGGGAGACGTGCGCGATCGCCAGTTGCGCCGGCATCTCGAAGCTTCCCGCATCCGGCTGCAACTGCCCGCGTACGAGCTCAAGCAGACTCGATTTGCCGCTGCCATTCTCGCCGGTGATGGCCACCTTCTCGCCGCGGAACAGGCTGAAGGTGGCGCCGGAGAAGAGCAGCCGCGTACCACGGCGAATTGCGACGTCGGTGAAGTTGAGCATGCCCGCGACCCTAGAACGAGTTCACCAGAGCGCCTACGCCGGTCGTTACGGCCATCGCGAGCGCGCCCCAGAACGTCACGCGCAGCGCGGCTGCGGTGACGCGGGCGCCGCCCGCGCGCGCGGCGAGCGTGCCGAGGAGTGCGAGGAACACGAGCGACGCGGCCGCGACCCAGGCGATGAGCTGCGGCTCCGGAACCGCCGCCGCGATGGCGAGAGGAAACGCGGCGCCCACCGAGAAGCTGGCGGCCGAGGCGAGCGCCGCCTGCAGCGGACGCGCACGACTTACCTGCGAGATGCCCAGCTCGTCGCGTACATGGGCACCGAGCGCGTCATGCGCCATGAGCTGATCCGCGACCTCGGAGGCGAGCTTCGGATCAAGGCCGCGACCGACGTAAATCGCCGTCAGCTCCTTGCGCTCACCGGCGTCATCCGATTTGAGTTCCTTGCGTTCACGCTCGATGTCCGCCTGCTCCGAGTCGGCCTGCGAGTGCACGGAGACATATTCGCCGGCGGCCATCGACATGGCGCCGGCGGCGAGCCCGGAGATGCCGGCCAGCAGGACGTAGCTGCGGGTGGCGTGTGCCGCCGCCACACCCAGAACCAGGCTGGCCGTAGAGACTACACCGTCGTTCGCGCCCAATACGGCCGCGCGCAACCAGCCGATGCGCGCCGTGCGGTGTCTTTCTCGATGGCGTACCACCATTCTCTCAGCCTCGTTGGCAGCCGGCGAGCGGGTATCAAATAGGGACGGGCATCCGCGGCTGGGCCTTCGCGCTCATAAGGAACGCGGACGCGGATGCTTTGATCGCGAGGCTGACGACCGCAGCGGCGCGCGCCGCGGCTGCGGGCCTGGCAATGCGCCGCAGGTCCTCTAATGGATGAACATGGAAGGATCCATCAAGCGCAGCGCGCCGCCGACGGTGGTCTTTCCAGTCTGATCGATCTCTTGGCTCGAATAGCTGCGGCCCGCGGACGCTGAGCATTCGCCGGGCGGCAGCTTGATGCGCGTGCCGGTGCTATGCATGCAGGTGCTTGGTGCCGTGGAGTGCGCAGGTTTGGAGGCGGGCTTCGGGTCGTCCGCGCTAGCGATGTGGGCGCCCCACAGCATCGACCCCAACACGCACGCCGCAATAACCGATGGCTTCATCATAAGACACCTCCTGACAGCCTCGATTCTAGTCCTCTGTCGGGTGTGGTGGCACGCCTTTTTATGCCGAGGATTCAAATGCTTATGTCCCCAGCCTGCGCGGGCGCTGGCGGCGCGCGCGCTACCGGGGCTTTTGGGGTCTTTCCTTTTCGAGCTTTCGCAGCAGATCCGCGTCGCGCTTGTCCTGGCTGCCACCCTTGGCGTGCTTCAGGGCAGCCTCTTCAGCGGGTGTGAGCTTGTCGCTCGCCTGAGCAGCGGATCCTTTCAGCTGCTCACCACTCTTCGCCTTGTCCTTGACGAACTTCGTCGTCTCTTCGTTGTAGCGTCGCGCGGCCTCGTAGTCGCCCTCGCCCTGGACTTTGTTAGCCATGATCATTTCCTTAAGTGGACTGCCACCGGCAGCATAGCAAGGAATATTCCCGTGCGGTCGCAGCAGAAGAGATTAGGGCAGCAGGCCAAAGACGCCGACGCTGTTCGTCGTTCCGAGAAAGACCTTGCCGTCGGCGACGGTCGGCGCGATGAATTTATTGCCCGATCCGGCGTTGTCGCGCCCGTTCGCGGCCTGGTTGCTGTTGTAGAGCTCATGCGCAAGATTCGTCGCATCATAGGCGTGTAGCACGGCGGGGCTGGTGTTCTCGGCGGCCCACACGATCGCGTTCGTCGCACCGTTCGCCGAGACGCTGGGGCACGCGCCCGGGTATGCGAAGGCGGTGCTGCTTTGCGACGTGGGCGTGCTCGAGAGCTTCGCGTTCGTGATCCCGAAGGCCTTCAGCCGGCCACCGACATCGGCGTAATAGACGGTGTTGTCGAAATACGCCGGCGTCGACCACACGCCGCCCGGCAGCACGCCGTCCAATTCCTGCCAGATGAGATTTTTGGAGGCGTTGAATTTTCCCATCGAATCGCGGCTGACGACGTACAGGTTGCCGTCCTTGCCGGCACCGACCATGAGATGCTGCACCGTGTTGCTCGCGTCGCTCAGGTCCGGCAGCAGCAGCTGCCCGCCGGAGCCTAAGTCGATGTCGCTGTACGACTCGGACACCTCGTTCCACATCGCGAAGTAGTCCGCGACGCTCAAGGCGGCGCCCGAGGGCGCAAGCTTGAGGAAGGCATTGCCGTAGTCCTGCTTATTGGGGAAGCCCTGCGCATCGAGCGTGGTCTCAAAGACCCCATTCGCCGTCAACAGATAGATGTTTCCGGCGGCATCCGCTGAGGGTCCGCCGCCTGCCATCCAGATGGCAGGGCCGCCGCCGCCGCTGTTGGGCGCGACATTGAGCACGCTTTTCTGCGCCAGGCTCGCCGGATCATAGGCAATGATCCATCCCGTATACGGCGCATTATCGCAGTGCGAGGTCCAGCTGGTGTAGAGCACGCCCTGGCTGAGGAGGAGCGCCGCTCTTTCCTCGTACTGGCTGCCGTCAAAGCTGGTCGACGCGCCGCCCGCGATGGGGTAGGTGGCGGTGATCTCCTGCGGACCGCCGAAAAGCTCCGCGCCCGTCGTGATATCGAGAGCATGCAGGCGCTGATGGTAATTTGACGAGCTGTCCTTCGACATGGCGACCACATAAATGACGCCCCGTGGCGCTGCGGCGCGGTCAATCACCGGAGTGGCGGTGATGCCGATCTCCGGACTCACCTGGTCGCAGTTGCGCGTGTCGCTCTGGACTTCTCCCGGCAGGAGGACCGAGGCATGCCACAGCGAGGCGCCGGTGTCGGCGTCCATGGCGTACACCGAGTCGTGCTCGGTCGCGATGTAGACGACGTTGTGCACGCTCGCCCCAATGGTCAGATGCGAAAGATACAGCGGCTGCGCATCGACCTTGCCGTCGACCGCCAGGACGCGCAGCAACCCGAAGGTTGTTGCATTGACGTTGGCCGGAGTGAGGATCGGCTCCGTCAGATTCTGACCAGTGCGTCCCAGGTCGTTCTTCGAGGTGACCACGTCAGTCTGGGTTGTGGCGGGAACGGTGACGCTCACCGACAGCGTCGCCGCGCTGCTCGTCACGCTGCCCGCTGCGTTGCTCACAATGACGACAAACACGGCACCATTGTCGGCGAGCGTGGCGGCGGCCGTGGTGTAGCTGGAGGAGGTTGCCCCGGTGATCGCTGCGCTATTGCGCTGCCATTGATAGCTGAGCGGCGCCGTACCCGTGGCGGTGACCGCAAACGTAGCCGTCTCACCGGTGAGAATGCTGCGGGACGCCGGTTGTGCGGTGATGGCGGGCGCCGCCGCCGTGCTGCCCGCCGCGCCGCTACCGCCCCCGCAGGCAGACAAGCCGAGGCCGAGCGCCAGGGTGATCGCAAAAAGGACTCTTACGCAGTGCAGCATGGTCACCCAAAATGCCAGACCTTCCGGCCACAAGCCAACGTCTAAAAAATGCGACAGTGCGCAACAGCAAGCGCTGTGCCGCGGGGAAGGGGCGCGAACCTAGGTCGCGCTTATTCGTGGAACGGGCTCGCCTTGAGTCCGTGCTCGATGCTCGGAAAGGTCACGCCATGAACATGGGAGCGGCACAGCTCGTCCGTCCAGGTGCCAGTCTGCGCGAGGGGCTTCCTTTGACAATAATCAAGCAGCAGCCGCTCGAAGCCGTCATTGAAGTGCAGCCGCGGGAACTGTGCAAGCACAGCGCTCACCGCATCGGGCGCGAGAAGGTGCAGGCGGCCGCCAAATACATCCGTGCCGGCGCCGGCACTGACCAGCGCAACTTCAGGGCCCTTGCGATCGCTGAGTGCGGAGGTGTGCAGGGCGATGGCATCCCACACGACCTCGGTTTTCTCTCGAGCAAAGCCCTGTTCATTGAGGAAGCGCTTCGCCGCATCGGCGCCGTCGATCTCGAACGGCTCGTCACGGCTCGAATACTTCACGATGAGTCCGAGATCATGTAACGCCGCTGCGACGAAGGCGATCTCGGCGTCGTAGCGGGTGTCGTGGGTCTTTGCCAGGAGCGCGCCAAAGAGAAACGTCCGCACGCAGTGGTTAAAAAGAAAGTCGGGAGATGCGCCCGCGCAGAGATTCGCGGCGGCCCGCGCCACACGCGTTGCCGGAATGGCGATGCCGGCGACGGCATCGGGAAGTGCGCGCGCGGCAGCCATGGCGGCGCGGGTGAGCGCGCCGCCGTGGACGACCCACGCGGCGCCGCCGATCAGTTTCACCAAAAAGGCGCGGCGGCTGCGCAGACCACTCGCGCCCGACCATTCAAGGGTTGCTGTCTTCGCCGACATGTGGTGCTCCCTACGGGCAGTCACGGACTGACCGAGTCATCTCGCCGCGTTCGTCTTGAGCGCAAAGTATCTACAGTGTCTCGAGCGGCACCGCGCGCGCGGGCGCCGGGAAGAGCTGCTCGAGCTCGCCCATCTGCGCCGCCGACAGGGGCCTGCGAGTCGCCGCGAAATTTTCCTTCAGACGCTCGCGGTTGCTGGTTTTGGGAATGACGATGACATCCTCGTGGCTGAGGAGCCAACCGAGTGCTGCCTGGGCGGGCGTCATCGCATGCCGTTTCGCGAAATCCTGGAGTTTTTTCTGACGCAGCAGTTTGCCCTGTTCGATCGGCGAATAGGCCATGACCGGAATGTGCCGCTCGCGCAGCCACGGCAGCAGATCGCGTTCAATCCCGCGGCGCCCGAGGTTGTAGAGCAATTGATTGGTCGCGACGCCAGTCCCGCCGGTGACGGCCCACAACTCCTGCATGTCCGCCAGATCGAGGTTGCTGACGCCGTAGTGGCGGATCTTGCCGGCTCTCTGCAGCGCGAGAAACGCGGCCATCGTCTCCGCAAGCGGCACCTGCCCGCGCCAATGCAGCAGGTACAGGTCAATGCGGTCGGTCTCCAGGCGCCGCAGACTGCGCTCGCATGCGGCCGCGCAGCCCTGTTGCGAGGCATTGTGCGGATAGACCTTCGTAACGAGGAACACCTCATCGCGCCGGCCGCGGATGGCCTCGGCGATGAGCTCCTCGCTGCGGCCCTCGCCATACATCTCTGCGGTGTCGATCAGGGTTGCGCCCAGATCGAGCCCCAGCCTCAAGGTGGCGATCTCCTCGGCGCGCTTCTTGCGATCATCGCCGAGTTCCCAGGACCCGAGACCGAAGCAGGGCACGCGGGTGCCGGAGGGCAGGCTGACTGAATGCATCACTCGCATCCTTCAAGAAGGGGCCGCGCCGCAAGCCTAATCGTTTCCGGTCCCGGTGCGCGAGGGCGACCGGCCGCTCGCTTTGCCTCGACCCCGGCAGCGGATTACTCTTGCGCACCCATCCGTATCAATGAGCTCGGCCATGCGATTTGATTTCAGAGCGCTCGGTGCCTTGGCCGTGGCGGGCCTCGGGGCACCCCCGGTGCTCGCTGTGAACTATCCGCCGGCAACGCGCGGCGATCAGGTCGACCACTATCACGGGGTCTCGGTTCCGGACCCGTACCGCTGGATGGAGGAGATCGACTCACCCCAGACGCGCGCGTGGGTGCTGGCGCAGCACAAGACCAGCAGCGACTATCTCGCGACGCTGCCGCACCGCGATGAGCTCGCGCGGCGCCTGAAGGCGATCTGGAACTTTGAGCGCTGGACAGCCCCGGAGAAGTACGGCTCGAATTGGTTTTATTCCCACAACGACGGCTTGCAGAACCAGGCGGTGCTCTTCGTCACGTCCAATCCGGCCGACAAGGGCCGCGTGCTGCTCGATCCGAACACGCTCTCTGCCGACGGCACGGTCTCGCTGCGCGAGATGGCCGTGAGCGACGATGGCCGGCTCCTCGCCTATGCGCTCTCCGACGGTGGCTCGGACTGGCAGATCTGGCACGTGCGCGACGTCGCTACGGCTAAGGATCTGCCCGATACCCTGCGCTGGTCCAAGGCGGGTGGCGGCACCTGGCTGAAGGATGGCAGCGGCTTCTATTACACCGTCTACGATGCGCCGCGCGCGGCGGATGTGCTGAAGGCGACCAATCAGTACGAGAAACTCTACCTGCACAAACTCGGCACGCCGCAGTCGCAGGACGTGCTGACTTATACAAGGAAGGATGATCCCGACTGGTTCATCAGCGGGGTCGTCAGCGACGACGGACACTACCTCATCATCCAGGCCAATCACGGCGATGAGGTGGAGAACACGCTCCTGGTGCAGGACCTGGCATCCAAGAGCGCGCCGATCCAGGCGCTGATCCCCATACCCACAGCCGTCTACAGTTTCATCGGCAACATCGGCTCGACGCTCTATGTCGTCACGGACGACGGCGCGCCGCGCTACCGCCTCATCGCCATCGATGTGGCCCATCCCGAACGGCAGCACTGGCGCACGGTCGTGCCCGAAGGACGCGACACGCTCGACGCGGCGACCCTCGTCGGCGGGCAACTCATCGCGCAATACCTGCAGGACGCTCACAGCGCCGTGCTGCGCTACTCTCCGCAAGGCAAATTATTGGGCCGGGTGAATCTGCCGGGACTCGGAACGATCCACGGCTTTGCCGGGCACGTGCACGATCAGGACAGCTATTACAGCTACAGCAGCTATACGACGCCGAGCGCCATCTACCGCCTCGACCTGCAGAGCGGCGCAAGCTCCGCGTGGCAGGCGCCGACGCTTGCCGGATTTCAACCGTCCGACTATGAGACCGTGCAGGTGTTCTACGCGAGTGCCGACGGCACGCGCGTGCCGATGTTCATCACCGCGCGGCGTGGCGTGAAGCGCGACGGCAACCTGCCGACCATCCTCTATGGCTACGGCGGTTTCAACATTTCCATCCAGCCGGAATTCTCGCCCGCGATCGCGGCATGGATCGAGCGCGGCGGCGTCTACGCCGTGGCCAATCTGCGCGGTGGCGGCGAGTACGGGCGCGCCTGGCACGAGGCCGGCATGAAGACTCACAAGCAGCACGTGTTCGACGACTGCATTGCGGCTGCCGAATATCTCATCGCGCAGCAGTGGACCAACGCCAAACGGCTCGCCCTGCGCGGCGCCTCGAACGGCGGACTCTTAGTCGCGGCGGTGGAAGAGCAGCGCCCTGATCTTTTTGCGGCGGCGATTCCGCAGGTCGGAGTGCTCGACATGCTGCGCTTTCGGGATTTCACCGTCGGCAAGGGCTGGGAGTCGGACTACGGCTCCGTCGACAACGCCGCCGAGTTCAAAGCACTGCTCGCCTACTCGCCTTATCAGAACGTCAAGGCGCACATCGACTACCCCGCGACGCTCATCCTCACCGGCGATCACGACGATCGCGTCTTTCCCGCCCACAGCTTCAAGTTCGCCGCCGCCATGCAGCACGCCCACCCCGACGGCAAGCCGATTCTGATTCGCATCGAGACGCGCGCCGGACACGGGCAGGGCAAGCCCACGACGAAACAGATCGAAGAGACCGCGGATGTCTACGCATTCATTCTGAATGCAATGGGTCTGGGCTCGACCTGAGGGCGTGGGTCAGCTTGACCTCCCGGGTGCGGCAATCATGAGCACCATCAAACTGCCGGCGACGAACAGTGCCGCGCTGTAGCCAAACGCGGTCGCGGTTCCGAAGGTGGTCCACAGCACGCCGAGCACGATGCTCGAGACGAAGTCGCCTACGCCATTGACCGTGGCGAGCGTCCCAAATGCCACGCCGTGCTGCTCACGGCCGACGAGCTCCGCGCAAAATGAATCTTCGAGAGTTTCCTCCATGGCAAGGTAGACCCCGCCGAGGGCGAACACGGCCGCCAGCGTCCACAGGTTCAATGGCAGGACGATAACCGCCAGCGCCATGAGCGCGCCAAGCCCGTAGCCGGCGGCGAGCAGGCGTTTCTTGTCGGCGCGGTCCGCGAGCGCGCCTGCGATCATCGAGAAGCCCGCATAGACGGCGTTGTGCAGCACGTACAGCGCGGCGGCGATGCTTGCGGCCTTCGCCACTCCGAGCGTCGGCGCGAGCTTCTGCATGGCAAGCAGGATGAGAAGGCTGTGCGCGAAGTCGCCAATGCCGAATACAAACACGGCAGCGAGAAATTGCCGGAAGCGCCCGGGCAGGGCGCGCAGGCTCTCGCCGAAGCTGATGTGCGCGACGCTGATGCGGGTCTGCTCCTTCACGACGAAGGCCATCGTGGCCGCGGCGAGCAGGCCCGGGATGAGCGTGAGTGCGAACAACAGCGCGTAACGATGATTGAGGAGCTGCAGGAGGAAGAACGCGCTGAGCGGGCCCACGATGGCGCCCGCGGTGTCCATCATGCGCTCGAAGCCGAACGCCCGCCCGTAGGCTTCGGCAGTCACCGAGCCTGCGAGCAGCGCCTTGCGTACGGGCGTGCGCACGCCGCGGCCGAGCCACGCCGTGGCACGCGCGATCAGTACATGCCACGGGCTCGACGCGAGCCCGAAGGCTGCGGTGCCGAGGGCGGTGACGATGTAGCCGGCCACCGCGATGGGTTTGCGCCGCCGCAGCCGATCGGTGTAGTAGCCCGAGGCCATCTTGGCGAAGCTCGATAAACCGTCGGAGACGCCTTCGATCACGCCGAGCCATGCCGCCGCAACGCCCATGGTGGCGAGAAACGTCGGCAGCAGAGTCGTCGCCGTCTCGTGCGACCAGTCGCTGAGGAGCGAGGTGAGTCCGACGCCGACGACGGTGCGATTCAACCAACGAGGTCGCGCGCGCTGCGATGAACTGAACATGTCCTACGAATCCTCACGCCGCGTTGTCATCGGCGAGCCTCCAAAGCGTCAAGTGCGCCATCTGCCGTCAGCGGATGTGCAGGACCTTCGCATGCTGGGTTTTCCGAATATCATTTTCGCGACCCTTCGAAAGAATCCCAAACGTGAGCGCAGCAGGCCGTTCGCGGCTCTGACGTGCGGCTGCCGCCGTCCCTGCGCGCCCGGCATGACGATTATGTCAGTCCGCGCAGCGTGTACACCCGGCGAACGGCGACACGCGTGCAGCGGCCCTGCAAGGTCCGGTATAGTTCACTCATCAGCGGCGCCTACGATGCCGTCCATTCACCACTGCTTCAGGACTTATCATGCGTCTCATCGTTGGACTTCTCGCTTGCTCGTGCGCCTACCAGGCATCGCAGGTTCTTGCGGCCGACCCGCCGCAGCCGACCGCCGCTGCGGTGCAACCGGGCGTGTCAGCGCCGGCCGCCTCCCCCAGCAGCTCATCCTCAACCCCTGCAACCCCTGCCGCCACGAGCGCCAGCAGTTCGACTGCCGCGACATCCGATGTGGTTGATCACAGGTTGCGCTCGCAGGGCTACAAGCCGGAAGTGAAGAACGGGACGACCTACTACTGCCGCAAGGAACCTCAGCTCGGCTCGCGCTTCGATCAAAAGGTTTGTGCCACGCCCGAGCAGCTGGCTTCGGCGCATGAGGACAGCAAAGCCATGCTCGACAAGATGCAACGGACGCGCGCGGGTCCTCAATCCAACTAACGCGCCCGCGTACGGCGCGGTCCTGCGCGCTGCGCAGCTGAGCGCAGCGAAAATGCTGCGGTTCGCAGGTTCCAGTCCGCGTTGAACCGTGGGCCCGCTCGACTCGAGCGAGTCCGCCTCAGGCCGGAAGCTCATTCACCCGCCGGAGCGCAGCGCGTATCCGGTATATTCGCGCCCGGAATCATTCATCGGCGGGGGCAATTGAATGCGCAGGTTCCACCACGGCCATCTATGGATCCTGGTGTTGCTGGCGCAGGCGATTGCAGGATGCCAGCGCGCGCCCGTGAGCGCACCCGCGCCGGCTCCGACGGCCCTGCCGAGCAGCAACGGCTGGACGAGCTTCCGCGATGATTTTCTGACCTCCTACTTCAAGGCGGAGCCGGCGCTCGCCGTGTCCGCCGGCCGCCATGAGTTCGACGGACAATTGCCCGACTGGAGTGCGGCCGGGATCGCGCGCGAGATCAGCATGCTGCATGCCGAGCGCGAGCGCGCCCTGACATTCAAGGATTCCGCGCTGAGCGATACGGAGCGCTTTGAGCGCGACAGCATGATCGCACGCATCGACGGCGATCTTTTTTGGCGCGAGACGGCGCAGCGGCCCTTCAGGAATCCGGCCTACTACATCGACGGCCTCGACCCCAGTCCCTACCTCACACGCAATTACGCTCCGCTTGAGCAGCGCATGCGCGCCTTTATGAATTACGAGCGCGCGGTCGTGGTGGCCGTCGCGCAGATCAAGGCGACTCTGCGCCTGCCGCTGGCGCGTCCGCTGCTGGGACGTGGCCTGTCCGCATCCAACGGCTTCGCCGCTTTCTACCGTGACAGCGCGGCGGCCGCCTTTGCGGATGTTGCCGATCCGGCGTTGCAGGCGCAGTTCAAGGAGGTGAACGCGGCCGCCACCGCCGCGATGCGCGATCTGTCGGCCTGGTTTATCGCCCAGCGCAGGACGGCGGGCGACGACTTTGCGCTGGGCGCCGAGAACTTCGCGCGGATGCTGGATGCGACCGAGCGCGTGACGATGCCGCTCGCGGACCTCGAAGCCGTCGGCCGCGCGGATCTGCAGCGCAATCTGGGCGCGCTGCGCAGCGCCTGTGCGCTCTACCTGCCGGGCCAATCGCTGCACGCCTGCGCCGCAAAGGTGGCCGGCAACAAGCCCGCGGGCGGTGCCGTGGAGGGCGCGCGCAAGCAGCTCGCGCAGCTGAGGGCGTTCATCGAGGACCAGGGCATCGTATCGATCCCGGGTTCCGAGGAGGCGCTGGTGAATGAGGCGCCGCCCTACAACCGCGATAACTTCGCCTATATCGATGTTCCCGGTCCCTACGAGAAGGGCGTCGCCTCCGTGTACTACATCGCGCCGCCCAATCCCGCCTGGCCTGCCCGGGAGCAGGCCGACTACCTGCCGGGACGCGCGGACCTGCTGTTCACTTCCGTGCACGAGGTGTGGCCCGGACACTTTCTGCAGTTCCTGCATTCGAACCGCTACGGCTCGATGGTGAACCGCGTGTTCGTCGGCTATGCCTTTGCGGAAGGCTGGGCACACTATGCCGAGGAGATGATGTGGGAGGAGGGCCTGGGCAATGGCGATGCGGAGACGCACATCGGCCAGCTCATGAATGCCTTGTTGCGCAACGTGCGCTTCATATCCTCCATCGGCCTGCACACCCAGGGCATGAAGCTCGCCGAGTCGGAGCGGCTGTTCCGCGAAGAAGCCTACGTGGATGCGGCCGGTGCGCGCCAGGCGGCCGCGCGCGGCGCCTATGATCCTGCGTATCTCAACTACACCATGGGCAAGCTCATGATCCGCAAGCTGCGCGAGGACTGGACGCGCAATCGCGGCGGCCGTGCCGCCTGGCGTGAATTCCACGACCGGTTTCTGTCCTACGGTGGCCCGCCCATCCCCATGGTGCGCGCCGCCATGATGGGCAGCGACGCAGGTCCGCTTTTCTAAGGCTCACGCGTGTCACCGGCAAGAATCGCCAAGGGCTTCCGGCGCGTCCTGCAGGCGCTCGGCCCGGGCGTGACGACGGGCGCGGCCGACGACGATCCATCGGGGGTTGCGACCTACTCCGTCGTCGGGGCGCAGTTTGGCACCTCCTTCCTGTGGTCGGCCTTCGTGACCTGGCCGCTCATGGGCTGCGTGCAGATGATGTCGGCCCGCGTCGGGATGGTCACCGGGATGGGGCTCGCCGGCGCCATGCGCGAGAAGTTTCCCCGCTGGATCGTGGGCTCGATTGCCGTGATCCTGCTGGTGGCCAACACCATCAACATTGCCTCCGACCTCTCCGGGATGGCCGACGCCGCTGAAATGCTGGGCGCGGGACCTTCGCATCTCTATGTATGGGTCTTTGGCCTCGGGATCTGCGGCGCGACGGTGTGGCTGCGCTATCACCAGCTGGCAAGCGTTCTGAAGTGGCTCGCCGTCGCCCTGTTCGCCTACGTGATCACGGCCTTCCTGGTGCATCCGAACTGGCCCGAGGTGGCGCACGACACGATTTTCCCCAGCTGGCCGGGCGGCTCGGCGGCCTGGGCCGCGCTTGTGGCGGTACTCGGCACGACGATCAGTCCTTATCTCTTCTTCTGGCAGGCCGGCCAGGAAGTCGAGGAGGAGAAGGCCCGCGGACGGCGCCTCGTGGTGCATCGGCGCGGCGCAACATCCCGCGAGATTGTCGACCGCCGCATCGATGTCGGCGTGGGCACGTTTTTCTCCAACCTCGTCATGTTCTTCATCATTCTGACCACCGCGCTCACGCTGCACCGGCATGGGATTTCGTCGATCAACACCACCCGGGATGCGGCGACGGCGCTGCGGCCGCTGGCGGGGAACTATGCCTACTTCCTCTACACACTGGGCATCGTCGGCACCGGCTTGCTCGCGATACCGACTCTGGCGGGATCGGCGGCGTATGCCGTCGCCGAGACCTTCGATTGGGCCTGCGGCATGGACGAGAAGTTCGAGAACGCGGTGTCGTTCTATTTGGTGTTCATCCTGGCGACGGTCATCGGCGCGGCCCTCGACTTCTTCAACGTGGATCCGATCAAGGCGCTCTTTTGGTCCGCCGTCATCAACGGCGTGCTGGCGCCGTTCGTCCTCGTGGCACTGCAGCTGGTGGCCCGCGATCCGAAGATCATGCATGGCCAGATCAGCTCCCGCGTGACCCGTGTGGTCGTGGCACTCACCACGCTTCTCATGTTCGGCGCGGCCATCGGAATGTTCGTTTTCTAGCCCGCCTGGGCCCTTCGGAGACGCCGCGCGCCGGGTTTCTGGTAAATCGATGAAAAGGTGCATGCGGTGGGAAACTCCTGTAATCTCGCCCGCGGTTCGTGACCTATCCGTTCTGTCAGTCCTTGGCTAGCGCCACCCCGGTGCATCCTCCCGCCAAAGCCCGCCACTTCGAAAAGCGTCGTCGATCCAGGAGGCAGGGACTTCCTGCCGATGTTCTATCTGTATTGTGAGTAATCTGCAGTGACCAAACTATTTGTAGGCAATTTGCCCTTTACGGCGACCGAAGAGTCCGTACGAGCGCTGTTCGCGCCCCACGGAACCGTCGAAACGCTCGCCCTCATCAACGATCGCGACACAGGCCGGCCCCGTGGCTTCGGCTTCGTCGAGATGTCAAACGCAGACGCTGCCCGCGCCATGCAGGCGCTCGATGGCAAGGACTTTGAGGGCCGTACCCTCAAGGTGAACGAAGCTCAGGCGCGCGAGCGCTCGGGCGGTGGTGGTGGCGGCAACCGCAACAGCGGCGGCCCGCGCCGCTACTGATTCGCGACCGTACCGCGTATCCCCCGGCCGGGGTTCTCCTGGCCGGGGGTCTCTAAAAGATCCCCAGACCGCGGTGCTCACCGCGGCGCCGTCAATTATTTTCCCTTGCCGCGATCCGCCGGGTGCGCGGGCGTCGTGCTATGCGCCGCAGGCTTGACCGCGGGTGCGGGTTCAGCAGCCGGTGAAGCTGAGGGCGCCGAGTACGCCGGCGCCGCGGCGGGCAGCGGCGGGGCCGTTGCCTTGGCGGCGGGAACCGGCCGCTCCATTCGACGCGTCCCCTCCGGCTCGGGCCTGCCCTGCGCTTCGGCACCCGCCGGAGCGGGGTTCGCCGGCGCGCGCTCCGGGATACCCGGCTGACCGACCGCCGTGGGCGGCCGATCGGTGCGCATCCAGGGCTTCTCATCGGGCGCCACGGGACGCGACGGGGCGGCGGGCACCTGCGGGTCCGGGCGCTCCAGGGCCGGCCTCGAATGCACCGGCACGGGCGGGGCCTGCAGCGCCGCGGCAGGGGGCCGGGCCGCCCGGGCCATCCCGGTTCCGGCATCGCCGCCGGCCGGAGCCACCCGGGCGTGGGCGGGGGAGGTGAGATTCTGCATCGCGGCGAGCTCCGAGCGGGCGAGCGGCCTGCCGCCGTTGGCACGCAGGGCATCTTCCTGCTGCGCGAACGGCACGGGGGCGGGCGGCGGCGGCCTCTTGGCGAGGACTACCCGGTTCAGCAGCGCCGGCGAGGGCCGGCGGATGCCGGGGCCGGACGCGCCGGCGCCCAGCAGGCTCGCTTTCACCGGCGGGATCGCCGGCGCCGTCGCGTTCACGGACGCGGCGGCCATCTCGCTCGCGCTCAGGCGCAGCGCGTTGCGGGACACCGATTGCGCGCTGGTGAATGCGCCCAGCGGGATGGCCGTCAGGGCACCCGGCGCATTGCGGTTGACGTAGTGAACCGTCGCATCCCCGTGGTTGTAGACGTTCATCACGTCCACGCTGCTGACGGACGTGTTCGAAGTATTGATGTTTCTGACGTAGGTCGAGCTCGCGGGATACGCCGGCACGTAGACCTCGTGCGGACCCAGCGCAAACCAGCCGACGCGGCCGGCTCCGGCGAGGCCCGGGGCTGCAAGCGAGGCAGTCCCCACCCAGGCGACCAGCGCCGGGGCATAGAGCGGATGGCCGCGGCGCGGTCCTGGCACCCAGCACCACCGGCCGCCAAAGGTGGTCCAGCGGCCATAGTGAAAGGGTGCGAAGCCCCAGGGCGCATCATCCACCCAGGTCCAGCCCCAGGGCGAAATCCACACCCAGTGGCCGAAGCGATACGGCGCCCAGCCCACGGCGACCGTGGTCGGCGCCCACACGTAGCCTTCATCCGGAGTCGATTGCCACGTGCCGTTCTGATCCAGGTCCTCCGCGCCCACCACCTCCGGCGCCACATAGCTCCAGGCCTGCGCGGCCTGCGCCTGCCGGTCGCGGCTGTACGCCCAGGTATCGAATGCGTCCGGTGCGCCCAGCGAGGCCACCGCCTCGGACAGCTCCGTCGCGCCCGAAAAGGTGGCGCGCTGCTGGGGGTGGACGGCAAAGTCCTGGCCGCCGCCGCTGACTTCGGCCGTGCCGCCGCTGACCTTGACCACGGTCGCATCGCCGGCCTCGTTGACCTCGACGCGGTAATCGCCGGGACCGAGAAGCGACACGGCCACATTGGGCGTATCCACCTCCAGCGTGTCGCTCAGGCTGCGTACGTGGACGCTCAGCGTGCCGGCGGTGAGCTGCATCTGTGCGATGTTCTCGCCGAGGTTCAAAAAAGAAAATCCGGTTGCGCTTCCCAGGCGCATGACCGCGGAGCCGATGCTGAGCTCGGCGCGCGAGTCCGCATCCGACCAGAGCTTGTCGCCGCTCGTCAGCGGGCGGTTGGTATCGGCGGCGGCCCATTCGTCAAGTCCGGCGGGTTCGACCGAGACCTGGTCCTGGACGAGCCCCAGGCGCGCAACACGGCCGGGAGGATCGGCGTCGTCGGCCCACGTGACGCCGCTCCATGACAGCGCCAGGAGGAGCACGGCCAATTTGGACATAATAGTGGCCGCGTGCTGTGCAGAGGGGTTCATCAGTTTTCCCGCGTAAATCCGCACGCCAGTCTAGGTAGTGGAATCTTGATCGGCAATGCGCTCACCCGCGTTGCGCGTGCCTGAGGAGTAGACGTCAATTAGCGCTCAAAGTTTCTTCAAACGGCTGCGCCCGCAGCGGCCGGGGGCGGCGTCGTACGCCTTCGGGGCGGCGCTGTGCCTCATCAACACCTATTGGAGCGTTGCGTTCGTTTTTCTCGTGCAGCTGAACTATGCGCTGGCGCCAGGTTTTCGGCGGCTCGCGCGCGCTTAGTATCGCCTGCGCCGCGCTGCTGATGCCTGCGGCGTTCGCGCAGGGCGCGGTTGCCGAGCTCATCGCGCAGGGCATGCGCGAAGACACGCGCCTCGATACCGACCGCGCCCTGCAGAGCTTCCTGCAGGCCGAAAAGCTCGCGCCCAACGATGCGGACGTGCTGTGGCGCGTCGCCCGTGAGTACGCGCTGTCGATGGACGATACCCCATCGAAGGACGAACAGCGCGCGCGCGGCGAGCGGGCGCTCGCCTATTTGCAGCGTGCGGTCGCGGCCGATCCGAGAAATTCGCAGGCGCAGCTCGCCGTCGCTATCTCCTACGGACGCCTGCAGCCTCTGCAGGACACGCGCACGCGCGTTGCCTGGTCGCGGCTCATCAAGGAGCATGCCGATCTCGCGGTCGCACTCGATGCCGCGAACGACTATGCCTATCACGTCCTCGGCGTGTGGAATTACGAGCTCGCCAATCTCAATCCGCTGCTGCGCGCTCTGGCGCGCGCCGTCTACGGCGCTTTGCCGGCGGCGTCCTATGAAGCGGCGGCACATAATCTCCTCAAGGCCGTTGCGCTCGCGCCGGAGCGCGTCGCGCACCGTGTCGAGCTGGGGCGCACCTATGCGGCGCTGGGCGAGAAGGAGCGCGCACGCGCGCAGCTGAATCTCGCCATCGCTCTCCCCGATCGGGAAAAGGAGGATCCCGAGTCAAAGCGCCGCGCGCGCCAGGCGCTGCAGAGCCTCAACTGAGCACGCTTCCGCGGCGACGCACCATCAGAGCCGGCCGCGCGCCATTGTGGGCATCCACGGCGCAGCGGCATGCGCAATTTCAGCGCGCGACGCGAAAACTCAGATCGCGCTGCGAGAGAAGCTTGATCGGCACGCTGGGAACGTGCCAGATCGAGTGTGCGTAGTCGCGGATCGTGCGGTCGGAGGAGAAACTGCCGGAGCGTGCGCTGTTGAGGATCGACTTCGCGGTCCAGGTCTGCCCTTCCTGATAGGCGCGGCTGACGCGCGCCTGGCAGTCGACGTACGAATCATAGTCGGCGAGCACCATGTACGGATCCCAATGCAGCAGGCTGTCAATGAACGGCTTGAAGAGCGTGGTGTCGCCCCGCGAGAAGAAGCCGTCGCCAATGAGGTCGATCGCGGCGCGCAGCTCGGAGTTGGCCTCGTAGAACGTCGCCGGCCGATAGCCCTGCGCGCGCAGTGCGCTCACCTCCTGTGCCGACAGGCCGAACATGAAGAAATTCTCGGCGCCGACTGCATTGCAGATCTCGATGTTGGCCCCGTCCGGCGTGCCGATGCTGAGCGCCCCATTCATGCAGAACTTCATGATGCCGGTGCCGGAGGCCTCCTTGCCGGCGAGCGAGATGTGCTCGGCAAGGTCCGCCGCCGGGTAGATCTTCTGGGCGTTGGTGACGTTGAAGTTGGGCAGGAAGAGGACCTTGATGCGGTCGCGCACCTGCGGATCGCGGTTCACGATGTCGCCGACCGCCGTGATGAGCCTGATGATGAGCTTCGCGAGCTGGTAGCCCGGCGCCGCCTTGCCGCCGAAGATGAAGGTGCGCGGCTCGATGTCAAAATTGGGGTCGGATTTCAGGCGATGATAGAGCGCGACCACGTGCAGGATGTTCAGGTGCTGGCGCTTGTATTCGTGGATGCGCTTGACCTGCACGTCGAAGAGCGAATCCGGATCGATCACGACGCCGGTGCGCACGCAGGCGAACTCCGCGAAATCGCATTTGTTGGCGCGCCTGATCTGGCGCCAGCGCGCCCGGAAATCGGCTACCTGCGCGAACGGCTCGAGCTCTCCAAGAAGCGACAGATCCTTGATCCAGCCATCGCCGATGGCGTCGCAGATGAGCGCCGCGAGGCGTGCATTCGCCAGCGCCACCCAGCGCCGCGGCGTGACGCCGTTCGTCTTGCTGCTGAACTTTTCCGGGGCAAATTCGTAGAAATCCCGGAGGACATCGTCCTTGAGGAGCTGCGAATGCAGCTCAGCAACGCCGTTGACGGCGTGACTGGCGATGCACGCGAGGTGCGCCATGCGCACTTGGCGTCCGGCGCCTTCGTCGATGATGGACATGCGCCGCACGCGCTCTTCATCGGCGAAGAAGCGCAGCCGCACCGCATCGAGAAAGCGTGCGTTGATCTCGTAGATGATTTCCAGGTGCCGCGGCAGCACCCGGCCGAGGAGCGCGACCGGCCAGCGCTCGAGTGCTTCGGGCAGCAGCGTATGGTTGGTGTAGGCAAAGCTGCGCTGCGTGATGAACCAGGCACTCTCCCAGTCCATGGCGTGCTCGTCGGTCAGCAGCCGCATGAGCTCCGCAGTCGCGATCGCCGGATGCGTGTCATTGAGCTGCACCGCGAATTTCTCGTGAAAGTGCGCCAGCGGAATGTTCTGCACGCGCAGGATGCGCAGCATGTCCTGCAGCGAGCAGCACACGAAGAAGTACTGCTGCTCCAGTCGCAGCTCCTTGCCCTGAATGGCCTCGTCGTTCGGATAGAGGATCTTGCTCAGGTTCTCCGAGACGATCTTCTGATTGACGGCGCCGTAGTAGTCGCCGCGATTGAACACCGCGAAATCGAAGGATTCGGGGGCCTCGGCGCGCCACAGCCGCAAGGTGTTGGCGGTGTGCACGCGGTAGCCGAGTATCGGCGTGTCGTACGGCACGCCGTTTACGATCTTGTGCGGGATCCAGCGCACGCGGGTGCGGCCGTGCTCGTCGGTGTAGCGCTCGGTGCAGCCGCCGAGCTTCACCTCGACGGCCCACTCCGGCCGTGCCACCTCCCACGGATTGCCGAAGCGCAGCCACTTGTCGGTCTTCTCGACCTGCCAGCCCTCGACGATGTCCTGCTGGAAGATGCCGAACTCGTAGCGGATGCCGTAGCCGAGCGAGGGGATCTCGAGAGTCGCCATGGAATCCAGAAAGCAGGCGGCGAGCCGGCCCAGGCCGCCGCTGCCCAGGCCCGGCTCCTCCTCAAGCGCAAGAAGCTGATCAAAGTCGAGGCCGAGCTCGCCGATCACCTGGCGCACCTCGTTGTAGATGCCGAGATTGACGAGGTTGTTGCCCAGATGCGGGCCGGTCAGAAATTCAGCGGACAGATAGGCGACGGTGCGCGAGCCTTCGCGCGTGTAGACGCTCGTGGTGCTGATCCAGCGGTGCAGCATGCGATCGCGCACCGTGTAGGCGAGCGCCATGTAATAGTCGTGATTGGTGGCCAGCGCGGGCGTCTTCGCCTGCACATAGAGGAGGTTGTCGAGCAGGGCGTGCTTGAATGCCTCCTTGCCCAGGGCGATGCGGTTGTCGCCGCTGCGCTCGGCATCCACGCGCGGGGCGTCCTGTGGATCGAGGGCGCGTGCGCTCATAGGGTGATTCCGCAATCCGCAATGGAACCCGAACCCTGTGCAAGTTCCATGCGGGGTGAGCCTGCGCGCCCCACCGGCGCGCCTCGTGTCGCGGTCGTTCCTGTCACATCAATCGCTTAGGCGTGCGCCTAGCGGGAGCGCACGCCGCCCCAGGCGGTGCGCACCATGCACCAAAAGAGGGAGGCACGCGCCGCATGTTGCACGCCGATGATGCATGCCCGGGACACCTAATCCTGGGCGCCGGCGCCCACCGCCACCCAGGCGAGGTCAGCGCCGGAAACCGACTCGAAGTTGAATTTCTTGGCCGCCGCCGCCATGCGCGTGAGCGCCTGCGCCACCGGCATGGCGGGGCGGGTGTCACCCTTTTTTGCCTTGTGGAAGCGGACCGGATTGATGCGCGCAACGACGTAATTGCGCAGGTAGGGGGATTTGAAGCCGCGGGACTGCAGGGCCGCGATGATGCGTTTCACCTGCGTGTCGATCTGCTGCAGTCGCGCGGCGAAGCCCGCGCGCTCGCGCAGGGCGGCGGCGAGTGGGCGGTCGAGGAACCGGTCGACTTTTTTCAGGAACGCGCTGTAGGCGCCGCCTGCGAAGCGCGGGTTCTTCTCATAGGCGAGGCCGAGCGTCAGGAGCTCAGCCGTCTCGAACTGCGCGGCGAATTCACCTTCGTGCGTGCGGCCATTGCGCTTGGCGAGGTTGCGCGCCATGCGCACGACCTCGAGGCTCTTGTCCTTGAGGTTGTGCGCCTTCTCGGTGTTGAGCGCGAGGATGCGATAGGCGAGTGACTCCTCGGGACTGACCAGCGCGGTGATCTGCCGCAGGCCGAGCATTTTCGCAGCCGCCAGCCGGTGGCGCCCATTCGGCGTCCACAGGCGCCCGTCCTCGCCGCGCACCACGATCAGCGGATCCAGAAACGAGGCGGTCTCATCGATCTTCGCGGCGAGCCGCTTGGTGTGCGTCGGGGAGAGATCGCGCTGAAAAGGCGTCGGCTGTACGGCGGCGAGCGGCAGCGCGGCGAGCAGCAGCGGGTGGGAGCCCAGCGGATCGAGATAGCCACCGAGAATCGC
>Ga0210394_10000585_pt1 | contig 73410 bp, 60 predicted proteins | sample IncBWC12MmetaG_FD_160121 | JGI IMG/M metagenome (GOLD analysis project Ga0210394, IMG submission 160121) | Forest soil microbial communities from Barre Woods Harvard Forest LTER site, Petersham, Massachusetts, United States - Inc-BW-C-12-M | ecosystem: Environmental > Terrestrial > Soil >... | reverse complement strand
AGAGATATGCACCGGAACGGTTTAACGTCGGCAACTCGGTCACTGGACACCGCGGCGTGGAGGTGGGTGTTCGAGTCCGGGCCCCTCAGCATTGTGGAAGGAGACGTGGCAGTGAAAGCGCCATCTCACCGCCTTGTACACCGGCCAAAGACTGCGTCAACACCGGCAACCAAACTGCGATCACGAGGGACAATCGTCAAGCCCGCCGCGCTGCCTCCTCAATTGCGCTATAATTCGCGCCTGATATGGACCTGTCAGCGGGGACCAGGCTCGGACCATACGAAATCGTCGCGGCTCTCGGCGCCGGCGGCATGGGCGAGGTCTATCGCGCGCGTGACACGCGCCTGGACCGCTCCGTGGCCATCAAAATCCTGCCTTCCCATCTGTCCTGCAATGCGGAGCTGAAGAGCCGGTTCGAGCGCGAGGCGCGAACCCTTTCCTCCCTCACACATCCGTATATCTGCCACTTGTACGACGTGGGTTCGCAGGCGGGCGTGGAGTTCCTGGTTATGGAACTCCTGGATGGAGAAACCCTGGCCAGCCGTCTGCAGAAGGGCCCACTGCCGCTCCATGAGCTTCTAAAGATCGGTGTCGAGATTGCGGACGCTCTAGCCAAGGCCCATCGGCTGGGCATCACCCATCGCGATCTCAAACCCTCGAACATCATGCTGACCAAGAGTGGGGCCAAGCTGATGGATTTTGGATTGGCCAAGCCGGCCGCTGCGGGTGGAGTGTTCGGAAATTCATCTGCTGGAGCGGCGACCGCCACGCTGCAAAGTCCAGCCACCCCGATCAGCAGTGTTGGGATGGTGGTCGGCACCATCCACTACATGGCCCCCGAGCAAATTGAGGGAAAGGAAGCCGATGCCCGCTCTGACATATTTGCCCTGGGCGCGGTGCTATACGAAATGGCGACCGGGCATCGCGCCTTCGAAGGCCAATCACATCTTTCCATAGCCTCGGCAATTCTTCAAAAAAACGTCCCGCCCATAAGCACGGCCCAGCTCGCCCCGCCGCCCGCTTTGGACTACGTCATTCGCACTTGCCTGGCGAAGGATCCGGACGAACGCTTTCAAACCGCTCATGACGTGAAACTGCAACTGAATTGGTTGTTGCAATCGGGCAGCACGGCATCCCAGCCGGCGCCGACGGAAACGCGGTCCTGGCGACGCCTGGGCGTAGTCATCGGGTTGGCTGTCGCCCTCCTGATAGCGCTGGCTCTTCTGTTCTTCAGGACGACCGGTAACCGGCCCGCGGCCAGCTCGCTCGGAATCACGCGGTTTAGCATTGTTCTGCCTCCGCGACAAGAGCTGGCTGCCGATAGTACGGAGTCAGTTGTGCTCTCGCCCGATGGCAAGCACTTGGCGTACGTGGCGGCGGAGAACGGCGTGTCACACCTCTTTGTGCGCCGCCTCGACCAGTTTACTTCCGTGGACATACCGGATTCCGAAGGGGCGACGTTTCCATTCTTTTCTCCGAACGGTGATTGGGTGGCCTTCTTCAGTCAGGGAAAACTCAAGAAGGCCCCGTCGGACGGCGGCAATCCGGCATTGATCTGTGAACTGCCTACATTTTTCGGGGGGACTTGGACGCCACAGGATGTAATTGTCGTTGCGGTTCCCAGCTACGGTCTGGCAACGGTGCCGGCAACCGGCGGCGCGCTGCAGAAAGTGCCCATGGTCTCCAAGGAACGCGTGTACCCGGAAGGGCCCGCGTGGCTTCCCGGCGGTGAATGGATTAGTTTTACCGATTATTTCGCTACCACGAGACGGGCGATGGCGGTGAATTTAGCTTCGGGCGAAGTGCGAACCTTGCTCAATAACGCCCAAGGCGCGTCCTATGCCGCAGACCAACTGATCTATTACTGGGCGGGCGCCATGTGGGCAGCCCCGTTTGACCCGCACAAGCTCGCAATTCTGGGGAGTGCCGTCCAAGTGGCATCGGGAGTGACCGAAGACAACTTTGTCGGGCAGGCGAGCGCATCCGCGAACGGCGTACTGGCTTACGCGCCAGGTCCGGTGGGCAACTTTTTGCGCAATCTCTATCTCGTGAATCGCGCCGGAGTGGAGCAAAAGGTCGATGTCCCGGCCGCGGGCTATATCGATCCGGCGATTTCGCCCGACGGGAGCCGCATCGCGCTTGCCATCCAGAGCATGGGCCCACAACATCTTGCAGTTTATGATCGTGACCGGGGGGTGTTGATGCGGATCGTCGCCACTGGCGGGCTCAACAATGCCCCGGTTTGGACAGCGGATGGCAAGGACCTACTCTATGATACCGTTGGCTCCTCGGGAAAACGTGGCATTTATCGTATTGCCGCCGATGGGAGTTCAGCGCCGCAGTTAGTCCGTGAGACTGCCCTTAACAGCCACATCACGTCAGTGGCAGGCGGCTATGCCGCGGTGATGGTGAATGACCCGGTGACCAGCGCTGATTTATGGCTACTGAGCATCGGGGATCAATACGACCTGCGCCCTTTCAAGCAAACCCCAGCCGCCGAGCGACAAGGCACGCTTTCGCCCGATGGCCACTGGATGGCCTATGCCTCGAACGAATCCGGCCGTCCGGAAATCTACGTGGAGCCGGTACCCGGGCCGGGAGGGCGCTGGCAAATCTCCACCGACGGAGGCGAGCAACCACGCTGGGTGCGAAATGGTCGTGAGATCGTTTACCGCAACGGGACCAAGATGATGAGCGCCGCAGTGCAGATTCAGCCCAAGTTCGGAGCCGCCAAGCCGGTCGAATTGTTCGACCGTAAGTTCGACCGGGGCGGCAGCGTCGGCGGCTTTGATGTCACGCCCGACGGTCAGACTTTCGTGATGACTCGCTCCGAGCAGGCCAACCCGACTGAAATCAGAGTGGTCGTCGGCTGGTCTGCCGACAAGCAGCCGCCAAAATAGGTTTCGTCGGCCTGATCCGGCGTCTGGCGGCTGCGGGAAAGTCGTTGTTGCCCTTAATTTTGGGTGGCGCAACGGTTCACCGCTGCGGCAACTGGCCTGTTTTCAGCCGTGGCTTAGCCGCTGCAGTTAAGATTGCGGCGCAGAAGATACTTTTTCCGCAGCCTGATACATTCGAAACCAATCGCTGTTCCGTTCGTCAGATAGCTGTGAGATACAAAATCGTCAAGTGGAGGAAGATAGCAATGAATAACGCCCGTTTGCTGTTTGTAATGATCGTCGCTGCTGGATTCTCGGTCGCACTAGCGTACCCGCAGGACATGCCTAAGAAAGACGCGGCCCCTAAGCCGGCGCCGAGCGCGTCGCAAGCCGTGCTCGAACAATGGAATGACATCGGACGCAAACTGATCGCGATGGCGGAGGACTTCCCCGAGGACAAGTACGACTTCAAGCCCACTCCCGCAGTGGGCAGCTTTGCGGTGCGGCTGATTCACGCTGCTCATGCCAACCAGTTTTTCATCAATGCAGTGCGCGGCGAGAAGATGCCGGAGATGGACGATCCCAAGCGGGAGCAGTTCAAAACTAAAGCTGACGTGGTCGCGTTCGTGAAAAAGTCATTTGCTGACGGAGTGGCGGCGATCAAGGCGAAGGGCGACAAAGGCATGTCTGACCTGGTCGTGGACCCGTTCAGTAATGAAAAAACCCGAATCGGCGATTTCGCTTATGGTTTCGTCGAGCATTCGGGAGAGATTTACGGCCAGTTGTCGGTTTACTACCGGGTGGCAGGTATGGTGCCGCCGGAGTCGCGTCCGAAGAAGTAGCGCGACAAAACACCACCCACTATTTCCGACGCTTTGGCCGGAAGGATGCGCCTCCAGGAGATGCAGCAGGAGCCATCAGCAGCTCATCTTCGCCTCTCCGGCCGCGGTTAGCGGAGCCGCACGCTCAAGGCTTCACAGAATTGTCTTCTTGAGGTAGGCTTAGTCCGTCTTTTCTGAGGAGGCCACCATGACAGGACACAGTCCAGTTGACATCGTGCGGCATGCTTCGACGTGGTCAGTCGCGTGGGGAATTTTGCTGATTGTTCTCGGCGTGCTGGCAGTCGGTTCGCCATTTCTGGCAGCTATAGCGGTCAACGCGGTCATTGCCTGGCTGATCGTTTTGGCAGGCATTGTCCACCTGATCCTCGCATTTCACTCCCATCGGGCTGGCAGCCTGATCTGGAAGCTGCTGGTCGGGATTGCGTATGTATGCTTCGGCATCTACCTCATCATGCACCCCGTGCTGGGTGTGGCATCGCTGACATTAGTCCTGGCATCGCTCTTTCTGGTTGAAGGCATCCTGGACATCGTTCTGTTTTCCAAGATGCGCTCAATTGGAGGATCGAACTGGGTGCTGATTGATGGGATCATTACCCTGCTGTTGGGGCTAATGATCTATCTCCAGTGGCCGTCAAGTTCTGGCTGGGCCATAGGCACCCTGGTCGGCGTGAGCCTGATCATCAGCGGTGTTTCGCGAGTGATGATGTCGCTGGCGGTGCGTAAGGCGACGGATTCGGTGACAAGGCTAGCGGCTTAGCGCGCCCTCAACCTTGAGTGAAAACTGCCTTGCCAGGTATGGAAGGTGTTCGAAGCACCGGGAAAAGTCTGCACGGTGAGGCTTTTTCCCTGGGCGATATGGAGGACGACATGGGAGGATTGGTCCCGCTAGGAGACGCATCTCGGCGTCCCGCGCACATTCCCGTCGTCACGGGCCTCATCATCCTCGTGAATGTCTTCGTTTTCGTGCTGGAACTGATGCGCGGTGACGCATTCGTGAACCAGTGGTCGGCGATTCCCGCTCAAATTCTTTCCGGCCATCACTGGATCACGATTCTGACCGCGATGTTCATGCACGCCAGTTGGTCGCACATCATCGGCAACATGATCTTTTTCTGGGCCTTTGGCCCCGAAATCGAAGACGTGATGGGTCCAGGGCGGTATCTTGTTTTCTACCTGGCTGGCGGGCTGGTAGCTATGCTGGCCCAGGTCGCGGCCAGCCCGCATTCGACAGTGCCAAATCTGGGTGCGAGCGGGGCGATTGCGGCAGTGATGGGCGCGTTTCTGGTGACCTATCCTCGCGACCGGATTCGCGCGGTGCTGTTTATCTTTTTGTTTGTGCGGATCACATTCATCCCGGCTGCGCTCTTAATCGGCTTTTGGTTCCTCACCCAACTCTTCAACGCCGGCGCGGTGGCCCAGGCACAGACAGGCGGGGTGGCGTACCTAGCCCACATCGGCGGCTTCGTCTTCGGGGCTGCCACGGCCCGTCTGTTCGAAGACCCGCATCGCCTTGCGGTGCGATAGCGCGGGTCTGCTAAGCTTGAGCCGGGACACTCCAATAAGGACGGGCTTGCAGAAGGCACAGGGTGATCGAAATGGGGAGCTGCCTAGTGGTGGCAAAACTTGTTTTCGTGTTGCTGGCAGCAGCCTTTAGTGTATTTTACGCATGGTACGCTGTCACAATTCACGTGACAGGCGGAAAGCTTGTCACCGTTAGATCAGACCTACGACTCCCCCCGGATTCACGACGCCACTGGTCGTGGTGGCTGCATCAAGTTTGGGTGAATCTTGGAGGCAGCGTGATAGGTTGGTCTGCTGGATATTACCTCGTCTTTTGTCGAGGAAGGATCGAGAGTCTAATGGATGTTTTCTTTCTGCTCGTCGCGATGGTTGGAATCTTTGGGTTCCTCCCTTGGAGGCTTTTCAACGCATCCCTGAAATAGATCAAAGTACAATTCTCTTTATGAAACCGCCGGTTCAGACCTCGCGCCCATCTAAGTTCAGCAACGCTCAGACGATCCTCTACGAGATTGACATGGTTAGATTCGCTGCCGGAAGCCTTGGGGAGCCGAACGGGTGGAGTTTGTGGCGTAATCTTGAATGTTTCCTGCTTCATTTTCGCAACTTGATCGAGTTCTTTGGGAAGCAGCCGAAGGGAGACAACCTGAGCATCCAGAGGCCGGAGAAGATATGGCCCGATCAAGCAACGAGGCCCTCCACCGAAATACTGAGGCGGCTCCGTCGAGAGGATCTGTGGACGAAGTACGAAGTAAGGAACGATACACAGGTCAACGACAAGCTCTCACGGTATCTCCAACACTGCACCGAGCAGCGCGTTGACGGGAAAAACTGGAATGTTCTGGAGATGTGCAACGAGTTGGAGCCGCTGATGAAGGAATTCGAAAACCTCCTGCCGGACAAGACTCGGCCCTGGAGGAACCCTCCCGGCCCGTGTGCGATTGTCGTTGCGATGCAAGAATCCTACAGCACTGCTACTCCCACGCAAGCCGCTGTCTTGCTAACGCGGAACTCCAATCCAACCGAAAAGAGTGGGTCAGAGACCTGAGGGTGCAGTTGTGTTTGCCCTCAGCAACACCCCATCTTCACTTCCCCCGCCGCAGTCAGCGGTGGCCCGAAAGCCTCCTGCGGAACGGGAGCGCCTTTGAGCACGAGGACCCAGCGGCGAACCGCGTCGAACACCACCAGAACTACGCCGGCGATGAAGATCGTCATCAGCGTGGAATCCAAATAGCCGGTGAAGGCCTGGCCGGGCTGCGAGGTCAGCGGCCAGAAGATGTTCTTGATGGACAAGACTCCTGCGCTGACCGTGGTTACCCCGACAAAGCACATGGGAATCGCGGTGATCCAGGCATATTTCGGCTTGCCCATGTTGATGAGGAACGTGGTGGCCACGGCTAGCGCGATGGTTGCGAGCAACTGATTGCCGGTTCCGAACAACGGCCAGACGGTGGAGATGTTGCCGGTGTAGATCAGGTATCCCCATCCCAGCACCACCAAGAGACCGGTGATCAGGTTTCCCGGCCACCAGGCGGTATTGCCAAACGGCTTGTGAACCTTGCTCATGAGTTCCTGCAAGACATAGCGGGCCACGCGCGTGCCGGTGTCAATGGTCGTCAAGATGAACAAGGCTTCGAACATGATGGCGTAGTGATACCAGTAGCCCATCAGGCGATCCATGCCGGGCAGGCCGCGGAAGATTTGCGCCATGCCTATTGCGAGAGAGACGCCGCCTCCGGTGCGGCCGGCAAGTTGCTCGCCGACCTGGCGGGAGAACGTATCCAGATTGATGGTCGCCAGGCCGAGTTTGCTGAAGACAGCGGGCGGGGTATTGATGGCGAAGTAGTCTCCGGGATGCAGAGAGCAGGCGGCAATTAGGGCCAGGACGCCCACCAGCGACTCGCAGATCATGGCGCCATAGCCGATAAAGCGGGCGTCGCTTTCTTTATTCAGCATTTTGGGCGTGGTGCCGGAAGACACCAGTGCATGGAACCCAGAGATAGCGCCGCAGGCGATAGTTACGAAGAGAAATGGAAAAAGCTTGCCCTTGATGATTGGTCCGCCACCATGCACGTACTGGGTGAAATTCGGGAACTGGAGTCGGGGATGAACTACGAACACTCCGATGATGAGCGCGGCGACCGTGCCCAGCTTCACGTAGGTCGAGAGGTAGTCGCGAGGCTCAAGCAGCAGCCAAACCGGGAGGGTGGAAGCGACCAGGCCATAGGTCGCCATGAGGATGGTGATCTGATGCGGAGTGAAGGTGAGCGCTGCGGCGGCTCCGGTTTGGGCGACCCAGTGCCCGGCGACCACGCTGCCGATTAATAGCACTACCCCAAAGATACTGGGAGCAGTTACGGTCATTTGTCCGGCGTGGCTTTTGAACATCCAGAACCCCATAATGAGGGCGATCGGGATGGTCATGCCGATGGTGAAGACGCCCCACGGGCTGTTGGAAAGCGCGTTGACCACCACGATGCCGAGGCCCGCGAGCGAGACCAGCAGAATGAAGAGGATGGTGACCATTGCCACCAGGCCGGCGAAGGGACTGATCTCAGTGCGGGCCACATCGGCTAGGGAGCGGCCCCGGTGGCGCACGGAGGCTACCAGCACCGTGAAATCCTGCACGCAACCCGCGAGGACTGCGCCGATCAGCAGCCATAGGAAGCCGGGGGCAAATCCGAATTGCGCCGCCAGTGTAGGGCCAACCAGCGGCCCCGCTCCCGCGATGGCTGCGAAGTGATGCCCGAAGAGCACCCAGCGCGGCGAAGCCACATAGTTATGCCCGTCGGCAAAGGCGTGTGCGGGAGTGGTGCGGCGATCGTCGAGCGCCAAAGCGTTGGCGGCGATGAAGGCACTGTAATAGCGGTAAGCCAACGAATACATGCACAGCGCAACCAGCAACACAGGCAAGGTGTTCATGATGGTCTTGCAGGGTCAGGCACGTGATCTGACTACGTCGGACTGACGATCCTACACCGATGGCGGGAGACGGGACAACGGGCGCCTGCACGCGTGAGAGCCCGCCCTGAGCGAAGTCGAAGGGAGGCCCGCCTGCTTCAACCACATTTTATGGCGCTTCGATCAACTCCATCTTGCCGTCGCGGGTGCGATGCAGGACCATAACTTTACCCTTGGGATCGCGGAAGACGAAGACGTCGCGGTCGCGGAAGTGGGCTTCTTTGATGGCTTCTTCGAGGGTCATGGGACGCAGGGCAACCGATTCCTCAGAGTGGACCAGGTGGACCTCGGTGGTTTTCGCAATGGCGGGAAACTTGTGGACGACGACATCCACGGCGGTGGATTCGGTGATGCCGACGGCAGTTTGCACCGAGTCCTGAAGCGCTTCGCCGTTGCCGTTCCATCGCTGGGCGGCAGGCACGCGTGCATTCGGGTTCTTGGGGCTGGGGTTCTTGTGATTGTGCCGCCTCTGAGTGCGCCAGCGCGCTTTGTATTTGACCGCCTGCTTCTCCAGATGCTCGAGGGCTTCGTTGATGGCGGAGGGCATATCGCCGGCCTGAGCGAGTCCGACGAGCAGGCCATTGCGGGGACTGATGGTGATTTCAGCCTTGTGGCGACGTTTTTCTACGGTGAGGATCACTTTGGTTTCAAATTTGTCGCCGAGAATTTTGCGGATCTTGGTCAGGCCGGATTCGACTTCCTTGCGGATTTTGGCTGTGATTTCGTAGTGTCTGCCGGTGTATTCCACGTTCATGAGTGCGGCTCGCTTTCTTGACGTTCCGACTTCAGCACGGCAAATAGGGACAGACTATTTCTTGACTCTGCGTTGGTGCGTGCTCGGGATGCGCATATCCTCCCGGTACTTTGCCACGGTGCGGCGCGTGACCTGAATACCCTGCGACTGCAGGATGCGGGTGATCTGCTCGTCGGTCAGCGGGCGCGAGGAATCCTCTTCTTCGATGAGCTTTTTGACGCGGCGTTTGAGGATGAGCAACGAGGTGTTGCCGCCCTCGGGGCCGTTCACGCTCTCGCTGAAGAAATAACGTAGCTCGAAGACGCCCTGGGGAGTGTGAGCGTACTTGTTGGCGACCGCGCGGCTTACGGTGGAGGGATGGACCCCGATTTCCTCGGCCACCTCCTTGATCATCATGGGCTTGAGTTCGTCAATGCCCTTCTCCAGAAAGTCGCCTTGCCGCGCGACAATGGTATAGCAGACCTTCATGATGGTCTGCTTGCGCTGCTCGATGTTCTTGATTAGCTGCATGGCGCTCTTGTAGCGCTCTTTCACGTAATTGCGCGTGTCTTTGTCGTTGACATCCTTGGTCAGAAGGCGCTTGTAGGCGGGATTCAGCCGAAGCTGCGGGACGTCTTCGTCGTTCATGATGACCAGCCACTCATCGCCGTGTTTCACGAAAGCGACGTCGGGCTCGATCAGGCGCGGCTGGGTTTTGTTGTAGCGCAGGCCGGGACGGGGATCGAGGGTGCGAATGTACTCGAGCGCCGGCGGTATGGCTTCGATCGGGCGACCGATCGCTTTCGAGATTTCTTTGTGTTGCTTGTTCTGAACGGCGCGCAGATGCTGGTCAACGATGGCAACGGCGTCGGCGAGGATCTGGGATGTACCTTCGCCGTTGCCGTTCTTGTGCAGTTCGAGTTGCCGCTGGTGATAGCGCAACTGGTGGAGCAGGCATTCGCGCAGATCGCGGCAGGCGACGCCCGGGGGATCCATCTGGCGAACCAGTTCGATAGCTTCATGCAAGTCGGCGGGACCGAACTTGGGCTGGAATGCCGGTGCAAATGCGGGAGTCGGCTGCGGGGTTGGCACAGCGGCGACTGGTTCGGGCGTCGGCGCGACAGTGGCGGCCGCGGCCATATTAGGTGGCTCCGGAACGACCGGCGGGTATGCGTCGAGACTTATGGCCGCACTCTCCGGCTGGACGGACCATTCGGCGGACGGCGAAGTGTCGCCGGCAGGTGGCTGCGTGGACGCATCCAGCCCCAGAGCTGCGGCTTCCTTTACCACGTTCTCGACGATGTTGGCATCGGCCTCAGGCGGAGCCGGGGGCGCAACCCCGAGCAACTCGTCGTCGCTCGCGATCAGGTAGCCGTCTTCATTCAGGTTGCCGATGACCAACTCGGCGGCTTCGCGAACTTCCGGGCGGGTGGGCAATGCGCCTAGCTGCCAAATAAGGTGGTCGGTGAGATTGCTGGGCTTGGAGAGAAAGTTTTCGAACGACGGGCGCTCGATTTCTTCCATCTCGCCGCGGCTGCGATAACCGGGGTCAAGGTACTCCTGGAAGAACGAGCCGAAATCAATTTCCTCAAATGGATCTTTTTTCTCCTCGGCGGCAATGGGGCTTTCGGCCGTGACGGGCCGATCACGGTCTTCTTCTTTGCGGCCCACATCGTCAAGCAGAGGAACTGCGTCTTCGAGTTCCTCGAGAACCGGATTCTCGACCATTTCGGCGGTGATCATGTCCCGCAGCTCCAGCTTGTTGAGCGCGAGAACACTGACCATCTGCACCAGGCCAGGGGTCAGGATCTGCCTTTGTGAAACCTTCAGATGCAGCTTGGGTTGCAACAACACCATAAATCCAGGTTCACCTTAGGTCGTCCGTCGCAGGTCGGTCGTCGTTCGTGCCAGCCCACGGGGTTTGGCTAACGGCGAACGACCAAAGGCCAACGACTGATCTCACACCAGCGAGAAACTCTCGCCCAGATACACGCGCCGCACTTCGGGGTCGTTGGCCAACTGCTCCGGCCTGCCCGAAGCGATGATTCGTCCCTCGTCAATAATGTAGGCACGATCGGTGACTGCCAGGGTCTCCCGGACGTTGTGATCCGTGATCAGGACGCCGATCCCGCTGGCCTTCAGATCGCTGATAATCTTCTGCAGATCGAGCACGGCAATGGGGTCAATCCCGGAAAAAGGCTCGTCCAGCAGGATAAATGTTGGGTTGATGCACAGGGCGCGCGCGATTTCCACCCGCCGCCTCTCACCGCCGGAAAGAGCGTACCCGCGATTCTGGCGGATATGTTCAAGCCCCAACTGGTCTATTAGCTTCTCCATCTTTTCCCGTCGTTCGTGCCAGGAGACAGGCTGCGCTTCAAGCACCGCGAGGATATTTTCCTCAACGGTCAGCTTGCGAAAAACCGAAGCCTCTTGAGGGAGATAGCTGATGCCAAACTGGCGTGCCCGCAGATACATGGGAACGTCAGTAATATCGTCTTGATCGATTAATACGCGGCCTGTATCGGGGGGTACGAGGCCCACAATGCTATAGAAGGTCGTAGTCTTCCCTGCGCCGTTAGGCCCAAGTAAACCAACAACTTCGCCCTGATCCACGCGAAGGCTGACGGCGCTGACAACCCGCCGGCCACGGTAGGATTTGCCGATTTCGTCGGTGGCCAGAGTATGCATTTAACGTGCCACTCGCGTGTGGGTGACAGTGGGGGATAAATTGTTTCCTTCCACCAAAACCCTATCATCGCGCTTATAGAAAGTCAACGAAACCCCGGTAATCTTGCCATGTTCGGCATCAAAAATGCTGGGCGGTCCGCCGGTCAGGACGAAACTATCGTCCGCCGCCGTATAAAGAAGGTTATCTCCCGTGCCTCGGCGATCCGGTTGGGTGATTAGAACCTCGTGGGAGGCCACGATGTGGTCCAGTTGGGCCGATCCGGCGACAGACTCTTTGGAGGAAATGCGGCGCGAAGCCGATTGGGCTGAGCTAGTTTGCTGGCGCGGTTGAAAGAACGCGTCCATTTCCTTGGCGGTAATGGTCATATCGCCGCCTTGTGCGGATGCGTCCCCGTCAAAATGTGCTTTGCGCTCGCCGTCTGCGTAGGTCAGTCGATTTGAGGTGACGTTGATTGGCGTGACTCTTCCTTGCTCGTCGGTCTGCACCAGAACAGTGGAAACCCTCTGCCGGGAAGAGCCTTGAGCCACTACGAAGCGGCGATCGCGGTCGAACTGGATAGAAGGTGCCGCAACCAAGTTGTCGTCTTGCCACAAGCGAGCATTGCCGGTATAAATCGCTACGGACGAACTGCCGTGAGCCGTCATGTTGCGCGAGGTAACGTGGATAGGGCTGGAGGACGCCAGCAGGGCGCCATTGGGCTGCGATTGCAGATCGTTGTAGGTACTGCGTACGTCGCCTTCGGCGAAAGCATCGGAGGTGGCGCGGTTGAGACGCATGGTGTGCGCCGTGGTGGTTGTGCCCCCGTCAATCACCCGAGGAGAGCCGGTTAGAACCAGCATCTGGTCTGCAGGCGTGTAACGAGCGTGATCGGCCCACGCTTTACGTTCCTCGTCCAGGTATGCGACATTTCCCTGCTGCACAATGGTCTCGATCCCGCTGCCGGGCTGGAAGGCGGCGTCCACGGTATCGCTGGTGCTCACCCGCGTGGGCTGGCCCGGAGTCGAGGTGACAATGCGGGCGTTGGGCGCGCCGTGAACTTTGGAGATCTGACCTAGATCATCAAAGCGAGATTCGAATTTTGCCGCAGTAATAACGGTTTGCTGTCCGGAAGTGTTCGGCGGCACGGCTTTGATTACAATCTGCGGCGGACCGTCGGTCTCGGCATGATCAAGACGACGGCCTTGGGCAACGAAAAAGTCCACCACGGGTGCAGTGAGTTCCACCTGCTGCGCGTTCGGCGAAGCCGGATTGCCTGACGATCTTTGATCTTGCACCAGCTTGACGTTCTGCTCAGTGTGTACTTTGTTCAGAACATTTTGGCCGGAGAAGGTGAGAACCGCGATGCCGGAGTTGGCTTGCATCGGCTGCGGGCCGGCGAGACTCATCTGAACATTCCCCGTTAGAGTTGCGGTCTGCACAGCGCCGCCCTTCGCGGTCATGATGAGGTTCATCTGGTCGGACTGGGCCCGCACCTGCTGTGCGCCTTCTGATCCCAGATGCACATTTCCTACCGCCAAGACGTGGTCGAGGCTGTTATCCGAACGCAAGAACAGCGTGGCCTCGTCGGCGTCGGCCCACTGCGTCCCATCCTTGATGGAAAGGTGAGCTTTTTCGAGCACCACCCAGTGTGGGTTTTTGGCTATAACCGCGCTCGCAGCGGTTATGGTCGCTGCAGTGCGCCCGGTCAGCAGCACATGCACCTGCGATTGCATGGTGAGCACGTTGGTGCTGGCAATGTAGGTCGCGCCGACAGCCGATCCTGTGGCTTGAGGAACGCGGAAATCAACTCTCGCATTGCTGTGGGCGTCACCCGTTTTCTGATTAAACCCTAGATCGCTGGTCTCGATGTGCAGCGGATTTCGCAGATCTTCGGGCGGGGTCTGGTCGGGATTGACCGAACCAGCTGGATTGGATTGCAAATCCATTTCGACTTCGCCCTTTCCCACCACATCGCCGGAAGTTGGGTCGTAGTCAAAAATCTTCCCATAGATCTGATCGAAGCGGCTGGAATCACGGCCATAAAGAGTGATGGTCACATCGTGCAACTCAGCCCGTCCGCCCTGCTTTAGTTGGACTGCCTTGCGGGCTTGAACTTTGAAAAGGGTGCGTCCCTGGTCAGATTTCGAGACCGTGAAGCCCTCGGAGGTCTGCTCGATGTCAAGTCCGATTTTTGCCGGAACTTGCGTAAGCGCATTCTGCACCCGGTGGCGCGCGTAGAAGTACATAGCCGCCACCGCCAGGCTCACGGCGATAGCCCCCACGGCAAACCAGCGGCGCAGGCGGGAGATGGAAGCGGGCATCCGAATTACAGTTTAATCCAGGCTCTAGGCTCCAGGCTTCAGGCTTTCAGCTGTGGGCGCTTCCACCTTGAAATCACGCAGCGAGAGTTCGAGGCCGCCAAAGTCGGGATGATCGTTGTGATCAAGGGTGAAGGCTATGTCGAAAGTGTCTCCGGGAAGAAGCTGGGCCTGTTGCACCCGCTCGGCCATGCGCCAGCCAAGAGCGTTGTAAACAATTGACTTTCGCCAGCCGCCGTTTGAAGCTTTGGCGGCCGCGCGTGAATCACGGCGGGGGAGGGCGGCTGAATCCGGATGGCAACGCGGAGTTACCAGAACAGCTTCTTCGCTTAGTTCAGTCCGGCTTGGTTCGCCCGCGCTTTCGCCGATCACTGCCTGGCGGTTGCACGCCAGCTTTAGTTTCACATGCTTCTCTTTGAGGATGCGTGGCGGATCGACCAGGCGCACATCGCGGGCTGAGAAAACCGGCTCGGGATTGCGGCTGCCAAAAGGCTCGAGGTACTGCACGACCTGCAACAACTCAGGGCTGATTTCTTCGAATGAAAGTTCGGCATCGAGATCGAGGACGGGTTCGAAATCGGCGAGCGTTAGGCAGGCGCGGGCATAGGAGTCGAGACGCGCGCGGAGCTGGGGCAGATTCGCGGCTGGCATGGAGAAACCCACGGCGTGCGAATGGCCGCCGTAGCGGGTGAAAAGCTCGGAACAAGATTCCAGCGCGTTCAACAAATGGAAAGGGCGAATGGAGCGGCCCGAGCCATGTGCTTCCTCGCCGTCCCGCGAAATCACGAGCGCGGGCCGTCCATAGCTCTCGACCACGCGGCTCGCCGTAATACCAATCACGCCCCGATGCCAGCCATCGCCGTCAATGACAAGGCAAAAAGCCTCGCGCAGAGCGGGTTCCTCCTCGACGCGGGCCGAAATAGCCTGCAGTATCCGCTGTTCTTCTTCCTGACGCTCCGCATTTAGCTTATCCAACTTTACGGCGATTTCGCGGGCGCGGACGGCGTCTTTCACGCTGAAAAGTTCGATCACATCGCGGGCTACATCCATGCGGCCGGCGGCGTTGATGCGGGGAGCGATGCCGAAACCGACCTCGCCAACCGTGAGCGGCCGCCCACTGACCTGGGAAACTTCGAGGAGAGCCTTCAGTCCGGGATTGACTGCCGAGCGCAGAGCCTCGAGGCCGAACTTGGCAAAAACGCGGTTTTCGCCGGTCAAAGGTACGGAGTCAGCGATGGTAGCGATGGCAACAATTTTCAGAAAAGACGTCAGCAGAGACGGCTGGTTGCGCTCCGGCAGTTTTCGTTCCAGCAACGCCTGCGCCAGCTTGAAGGCGACGCCCGCGCCGCATAGCGCTTTGCAGGGGTATTCGCAGCCGGACTGATTCGGGTTGAGCACAGCCAGTGCTTTCGGCACGCCGGCCGGGCCGGGGAGGTGATGGTCGGTAAGGATCAGCTCAACGCCGAGGCGGGCAGCGGTTTCGGCGGGAGCAAACGCGCGGATTCCCATATCCACGCTGATGATGAGCCGGATGCCTTCGGCGGCGGCCCGCTCAATAACGTTTTCGCGCATATCATAGCCGTCGCGAATACGGTGGGGCACGTGGAAATCCACCGAACCGCCACAAAGCTCAATGGCGGTCTTGAGGATGACGATGGCGGTGGTGCCGTCAACGTCGTAGTCGCCGTAGATGAGAATGCCTTCTTTACGCTCGATGGCAGCGTCGAGGCGTTCGACGGCGGACTTCATGCCGGTCATGAGGTAGGGCGAGTGCAGATGCGCGAGCGAGGGCGACAAAAAACGTTCGGCGGCATCGGGGTCAGTGATCCCACGCGTCACGAGCAGCCGAGCGAGGGTGGCGGCGAGGCGGGGATTGCTCAATCGCAGGTGAGAATTAGATCGGATCGAGTCGGCAAGAAGTTCACACTGCGCGGGTTCGGCGGCGGACTTGAGCAGCCACTTCATCTTCGAGGCTTAAATGCGGAGAGCGCCACAACCCTGTCTTCAAGGCCCATCATCCAGATCCGAACCGTCAATGGGAATGCCGCCGAAATCTTCCGCCATTTCGAGAATGCCCTGGTAGCGGTCGTACCAGGGAGTCGAAGCCTCGTAAACCATCATCACACCCTGTTGCGCGAAACCGAGCTGGACGAAGCCGGTCTTGCCGACGTACGTACCGAGCCAGCGCGCGTCTTCCATATCTTCATCGCTGCTGAACTCAGCGGTGCCCAGACGCTCGAGGATAAGATCGAGCTCGGAACGGTCGAGCCGCCAGGAATCCATGACCAGAAAGGGTGCTCCCGCGGCTTTGGCGAGCTCGACGAAATCCTTCCACCCGTCAGGATTGTCTTCAGACTTCCAGGTCACGCTGGGGACTTCCTCAAAATCCACGAAGCCGGGAAAACGGCGCATGCCGTGGCCTTCGATGAAGGCGACCATGTCATCTTTGAGAGTAGCGAGATCGTCCTGGACGTGTGGCATGCGGGGGCTCTGGCTCATTCAGCATTGTATGCCTGAACAGCCGTTGGCTGATAGTAGTTGGTGAGATCAGATCAGTGTTTGCCGTTCGCTGGATACAATTTCTCGCCCTCCAGAGTAGTCATCCCGAAGTCTCCGCGTCTTCTTCCGCGGGGCGAGAACCTGCCCTGAGCGAAGTCGAAGGGGATCTGGCGTGCCCCGCCATTCAGCCCGATGTTCATCTGTCAGCGCTGTGCTAAACTATTTTCTTCACATTGCACATCTGATCCGCTCATGCTTCTTTCGAAAGAATATGTGGGCTATCTGGCCCGCGAAGTCACAAAAAAGCTCATTGCTGGCGAGTTCATCGAGACCAAGGCTCCGGCGGCGGTCACGGAGAAGGTGCACGCGTCCATGCTGGACGAGCTCTCTCTCGAGGACCGCATCAACGACGAGGTGCGCGTGATTCTGGAAGCTTACTCCGAAGAGATGCAAAAGACCGGCGCCAACTACCAGGAGATGTTCCGCAAGGTAAAGAGCGAATTGGTGCGCAAGTACAAGGCGGTGCTGTGAGAATCAGCCGCGACAAGGTGAATAAGGTGGCGCACATGATAACCGACGCCCTGGCCGAGACTGACGAGCTGGATTTTGTGGAAGACCGCAACACCATCCGGCTGGAAGTGCGCAAGATTCTCGAGGATCTGTTGAACCAGGAAGAAAAGATTGATCAATCCGCCCGCCACAAGATTGAGAACCAGAAGCGCACGATTCTGGAAGGCAGCCAGGAGTGGGACATCCTCTACCGCAAGTACTACAACGAAGAAGTAAGAAAACTGGGCGTCTAGGGGAGGTCCGTCGTAGGTCGCAGGTCGTTCCTCCTTGGCCGTGAGTTGACCGGCTGTCTGTGCCGTGTCCAGAATGATAAAGCAGTTATCGCAGTGCTGGAGCACTGCGCCACCCAAAATCGAAAACGCGGACCACTCACAACCGAGTGGCCCGCTCCTCTCAGGACGACGTCTCGAAAAATGCTTCAGGCGGCTGCGCGGCGCGCCAGAATATTCTCCACGCGCTTCTGGTAGAGCTCGGCGCGGCGCATAATCTCCTTGAAATTGTGGCTGTTAATCCAGTGCGTCCGCAGGGTACTCCGGCGTTCGCGGCGGCTGCCCACGCTTCCCCGGTTCAGAGTGTTGGTGGGAGTTTTCTCTGAGGTTAGCTGGGTCCATCCGCTGCCCGCGTTCACTTCGAAGATTCCAATATATCCTCCGCTCAAGAGTTGCAACGGGGTTTGGATGCCCTTGGTCTGGTCAAACTGGGTGGATCCCTTGGTGCGAAAATCCTCGAACCAAGTCGGGAAAACGAAGTCCGACACCAGCGTGTCGCCGATCTTGTAGCCATATTGGTCGCCTTCGCAGGCGTCGCATACTTCGTAGGCGTAGAGCACGCCGTTGGTGGTGTTGTTTTGCACGAACACGGTCAGGTTGATGTTGGGATCGGCGAGCATTTCGAGCAGTTCATGACTGGCGGTGGCCGTCCAACTGGTGCCGTATTTCAAGTCGCTGGCGGCGAAAACCTTTCCCATGGGCAAGCCGTCGGGTGTGAGATCGTGATATCCGAGCGCGCCGGCCTGATCGGAATCGTCCAGAATGGTGAGCCACCAGGTTGCGGGCGGAGGCGGAGTGCCGGAGGGAATAAACGAGAGCTCGGCATCCACGCCCCAGACCGGACGAAAATCCTTGGTGACTTGCTGCTGGAGAGCTTCCACCACGGGGTTGACCTCGGTATCGGTTAACACGGTGCTGGCGTTAATTGCTGAGATTTGTATGGGAGCCAATTGCGGCATAGCTTCTCCTTAGTAGAATGGAATTGGGAGAACGCGCAAGCACGCGCGAACACCTTGTCTGACACCGTAGTCGGCGAACTTAGGGGAGGCAAGGTCATCCAACCGCATACGACCTGTGGATTCCTCAAACGGGACAATTGCCTCGAGTGAAAAGCCCCGTGCCGAGGCACGGGGCCCAAGAAGTTGATGGAATTCAGGCGGCTCTGCGAGTTTCGATCTTCCGCATTCGCTGGCGGTACAGTTCGGCGCGATGGGCAATTTCCTGGTGAGTGCGGCTCGGCACCCACTGGTCGCGGGGAGTACGCCGACGTTCGCGGCGGCTGCCGACGTTACCCCGGTTCAGAGTTTCGGAGGGCTTCTTATCGGCTGTCTGCTGCTGCCAGCCGCTCCCCGCAGTAACGTTGTACACTCCAATGTAGCCACCGGGAAGCAGTTGCAGCGGGCTTTGAATCTGGCTCGTCTGGTCGAACTGGGCCGAGCCAGCGGCACGGAAACTTTCGAACCACGAGGGGAACACGAAATCTGAGACCGACACGTTGCCGATCTGATAGGCGAGCTGATCGGCTTCGCAGGCATCACAGACTTCGTATGCGTAAATCATCCCAGTTCCCTGGTTATCCTGGACGAAAACCGTGAGGTTAATTTCTGGATCGGCCAACATTTCCAGGAGTTCATGGCTTGCGGTCACCGACCACTGCGAACCGTATTTCAAGTCGGTGGCAGCGAACACTTTGCCCAGCGGCAGCCCGTCGGGCGTAATGTCGTGATAACCCAGCGCGCCGGCCTGGTCGGAATCGTCGAGGATGCTCAACCACCAAGTTCCCGCGGGAGGCTGGGTGCCGGTGGGTATGAAGGTGAGTTGGGCAGCGATGCCCCAAACGGGGCCAAAGTCGTTGTTGACTTGTTGCTGCAACACAGCCACTACGGGCGTGACTTCGGCATCGGTCAGCACCGTACTGGCGTTAATAACTGAGATTTGGGCAACTTGCGGCATGGGCTTTCTCCTTGTGAAATGAACTGGAGAACGCGCAGGGGGAATTGCGTGACTCTGTGTTGGCGACGGTACTCCTTCGGAGCGCGGAAATGCAAGGGGATTTTGGGCGCACTGAGTGCTCTGTCCCGATTCTGGACATCGGCCCGGCGCGGCGTCCCTAAGACCACGGGGACAAATTGAAGCAGATCAGCCAAATCACGCAATTGCTGAAGCAGGCAGCGCAGCAGGCCGGGTTCGAGCTGGCTGGGGTTGCGCCGGTGCGCGAGTTTCCGGAGCTGAATCGTTTTCCGGAATGGATTGAATCAGGACATGCCGGAGACATGAAGTACATGGAAGCGCGCGACGCAGGCGGCAAGCTCAAGCGTGAGACGCTGCAATCGGTGGCGCCCTGGGCGCGGAGCGTAATCGTGTGCGCGATCAATTACAACACGGCGCAGCCATATTCGACCCAAGTGAGCGACCCAGAGCGGGGATGGATTTCGCGCTATGCGTGGAGCCGTCAGGACTACCACGAAGCCGTGATGCGTCGCTTGCGCATGGTGGAGAGCAAGTTGCGAGTCGTGGCTACAGAAGCCACGATCGCGCTCGAGACTCGCTGTTACGTGGACACGGGGCCGGTGGTGGAGCGCGTCTATGCCAAATATGCAGGCATTGGCTGGATCGGAAAGAACACTTGCATTCTGAGTCAGAAGCTGGGGTCGTGGCTTTTTCTGGGAGTGATTCTTACCTCTCTGGAACTGGAGCCTGATCTTCCGGCTCCGGATCGCTGCGGCACGTGTACTCGGTGCATTGACGCCTGTCCCACCAATGCGTTCCTCGGTCCTTACCGGCTTGACGCAACCCGGTGCATTTCGTACCTGACCATTGAGAAGCGCGGGACGATCCCCGGGGAGATGCGGCATGGCATGGGCCGGCACGTGTTCGGCTGCGATATTTGTCAGGATGTTTGTCCGTGGAATCGCAAGGCCCCGGCGACCACTGCGCAGGAATTCGAGCCGCGCGAGGGGCTGGTGAACCCGGCGCTGGAGTGGCTGGCACAGATGAGCGCAGAAGAGTTCAGGGAGAAGTTTCGGGGATCTCCAGTGCGCCGCGCAAAACGCAGCGGGATAAGACGCAACGCGGTGAGTGCGATGGGCAACAGCGGAAATCGGGGGTTTTTGTCGACGCTCGAAGAGCTGAAGAAGGATGAGGATCCTGTTGTTGCCGATCACGCAAGGTGGGCAAGAGAAACAATCGGGGGCAGTGACGCTTAGTGCGATGTCACGCTCGCTTCTCTTTTACGCGTCGTCTCGAAACTCGGCGCTCTTCAGCCGAGTGAGAGCTTGCCCTGAGCAAAGTCGAAGGGGATCTCGCGCGGGTCACCCAACAACCTGCGGGCGGTCTCCGACGGATGAGCGTCCGGTGTCGGAGACACCGCACGCAGGATCCGTCGCCCGCCGGTGAAAGCGCGGGAACTTTGGGATGACGCCTCTTAAAGAAGATGCAGCGATGCCAACGGCGGCTGCGTGTTCGCATCGGCTGGTATCATGACGTTTACGAGTGCAGGATCATGTTTCGCGTCCATTTCTCCCGTCAGCGCTTTCTCTGGGTTCTTCTATTCTGCGCCGTGGCGTCCGTTTGCCTGCCCGTGCGGGCGGAAAAGAAAGACCACGAAGCCCGTTGGATTCGCGTCAGCTCCGCTCATTTTTCAGTCCTCACTGACGCCGGCGAAAAAAAAGGACGTGACGTCGCAGTGCGATTCGAGCAGATGCGCGCCGAGTTTGCCCAGCTTCTGGTTAGGTCCAAGCTTAAGACACCGGTTCCGGTAGAGATCATCGCCCTTAAGGGGGACGATGAATACGCCAGGGTTGCACCCCCATACGCCGCGGGCGCACCGGGCTTCTTTCTGCGCGGCGAGGACCGAAATTATGTCGTCTTGAATTTGTTTGAAGACGATGGTTGGCGCGCGGCTTCCAATGAATACGCCCACCTGCTGTTGAACTACAACTATCCGCCAACGCAGCCCTGGTTTGACGAGGGCCTTGCCGAGTATTTTTCGAGCCTTGAACTCGATGATACTCAGGCGCGCATGGGAGGCGATCCGGAGATACCTGCGGCTCCGCGGGAGAATCTGCTGGGTCGCCAGGCAACGCCTCGGGATGGTGCAAAATCTTTCACCAACCTGTTGAACGGACCGGTTTGGCTGAGCATCCCCGACTTGTTCACCATGCGCCACGACCCACCGGCTTCTCCGGGAGCCAGCCACAGCACTCTGTTCTACGCGCAATCGTGGATCGTTGTGCATTACCTGATCAACCAGAACAAGCTATCGGAAACAGGCGCGTATTTTGATCTGGTGGAGAACAAGAAACTTCCAGTGGAGCAAGCCATCCAGCAAGCTTACGGCATGAGCGCGGGACAGTTTGGCCAGGTGGTGAAGGATTACTTCCATTCCATTGAGCCGAAGCTACAGGCGCCGCCAACGGCTGACCGGTCGAAAGGGGTTGCAGAGTTGTACCAGTTCCCTGCCCCGGTCACTGCCGATGTGGTTGGCAACAGCAGACAAGACATATTGGAAGCCGATGGGGAAGCTTTGCTGGCGGAAATGGAGATTCGCCTTCCCGAGCATCGCGACGACGCCGTGAAGAAACTGAACTCGGTTCTAAACGACCCCAAAACTGAAGATGCCGTCGCGCATCGCGCCCTGGCATGGGACGACATGGAACACAAGCAATCCGATGATGCCATCGGGGACTTGACTAAGGCTCTGCAAATCGATCCCAAAGATCCCTGGTCCCATTACTACATGGCTTTGGTGAAATACCGTGCCGCCCAAGCCAGCGCCGGCGAGGTGCAAGGGCTGGCCAACATGATGATTGACCTGAAGGCGGTGATCGATTGGTATCCGGAATTCGCGGAAGCGCATCACATGCTGGCTATGGCGCAGTTGGAGGGCGGCGGAGCACATGCGGCCCTGGATTCGATTCGGGTTGCAGTTCAACTGAGTCCGCGAAATCAAGAATACTTGCTGGATATGGCGCGTATCTATATCGGCGGCAAGAAGTGGGACGAAGCCACGGCTTTGCTCGAACGCCTTGAAACCAGCCCGGATGCGAAGGTAGCCAGCGCGGCCCGCAAGGATCTGGCCGACTTGCCGACGTTGAAGAAATATGGAATCCCGCCGCAGCTTGCAGCAACTCCGCCTGCGCCACAGCCCGCGGCAACGCCGCCTGCGGTGCAGACTGCAAACGGCACGCAGCCCGCGAAGAGTGCCGACGACGCTGAGGGGGAAAGTGACACCAGTCATATAGTGATGATTCAGCCCCAACCCGACAGGCGTCTGATTCAATTCCTAAAAGGAAAGCTGCTCAATGTGGATTGCTCACAGTCTCCGGTGGCAATTCTTACGGTCGCGGGAAAGACAAAAAAGCTGCAATTTCGCACGGAGAACTACCAATCCCTGGTGCTGGTTGGAGCTGACAAGTTCTCCTGCGAGTGGAAAGACCGCACGGTCATGGTGAACTTCAAAATGGGCGGAAAGTCAGATGGGGACCTGGTTTCGCTCGAACTGGAATAGAACCCTTTTAGGTGAGGAGCTTTATTGAAAGTACTCGATAATGCATCGCGCAAAGATCTTGCCTCAAGACACATTCCTGACCAGGCGACTCGCGGTAGCAATCTTTTGCTCAAAAAGGGCCAACCATTGCGTTGCGGTCTGGGGTCTCTGGGTGGGGTCGGGACTGAACGACGTCGCGAAGAACTCATCCGAACGCGGCGGGGCATCCGCAAGTACTTTTTCGATAGAAGTGAAATTACCTCCAACGATGGCGCGATGGCACTCCACAATCGACGCCCCGCCAAAGGGATGGACGCCCGTCAGCATCTCGTATGCGACTACCGATAGAGCCCACAAATCCCATCCGGGACTCACTTCAGCAAATTTCAACTGCTCTGGGCACATATAGTAGATCGTTCCGAGAAGGTGCCCCGCCCCGGTGTCGAACGATACCGTGCTCCGAACCTCACCTGCATCCAAGAATTTCCCCAATCCAAAATCGAGAATTTTGATGACTTCATCATCCGAGTTGCCGGCCAGAAAAAGGTTCTCGGGCTTCAGGTCGCGGTGGACAATTTGCCGTTTGTGGGCGGCCTCTAATGCCGCGCACACTTGCTTCAGAAGCAGAAGCGAGCGAGCCGGCGACATGCGCTTGTTTTGCAAGAGTTCAGCTCTGAGGGTGCGCCCTAACAGGAGTTCCATCACCAGAAATGCGCGACGGTCTTCGTGAAGACCAAAGTCAAATACAGTAACTACGCCGGGATGCGCAAACGAAGCTGCTATTTTCGCTTCACGATGGAAACGCTGGGCCGCGTCGTCGTTCGCCAAGAGGTCCTCGCGAATCAGCTTCAGAGCCACCTCGCGGTCCAATGCCGTGTCACGGACCTTGTATACGGTGCCCATGCCACCGCGGCCCAGTCGCTGGTCCAAGCGATAGCGTTGCCCGAGCAATCGCGGGAGAAGCACAGGCACCAGGCGGGCGCCTTCTTTTGCACACTGGCTCGAACCACTCTCATAACAACCGCCGCATTGCGGACACTCCTCAAAGCTATCGTGGCGCGGAGCAGCAGGCGCAGCCGGCCTTTCGATCAGGATTGAAAGACTTTCGGCAATCGCAACCAGGAGGTCTTGATCCTCGCCAGAATAAGGTTCCTCGGAGCGCTTTCTACCGAGGGCGATCAGTGCTTCCGTGTGTTGCGGGTTCACGGCTACCGGGACGAGAAAATCGATTCGCGCACGCCGGAGAAATTCGGTGTCTTCGTGTGGGAGTTGCCGCAGCCAGCCGGATTCAGACTGCGGAACTTCAAGGGGCTTGCCGAGAAGGCGAACCAGCGCGAGCAGCTTACTGTCTTTCGGCAGCGACAATGGACCTTGCCCCGCAGGTGCAGCTACAAGTGTGCGATAGAGGTTGTCCTGCGGTTCGCGAACCATCAAAGCGGCAAATTCCGGATGCAAGGCAGCTTCGATCCGGGCGACCACCCGCGGAGCTTCCTGCTCAAAACTGTGCGCGGCATGAACTTCCTCTGCCACTTCACGTAGAAGCCGCCGCGCATCGTAGTGTTCGCGAAAGAAGCGCCGGTCGAGCGTTTCGAGCCACCGATCGCGCCGCGCGTAAGCGAGGACGGCCAGTGCCGCGAGCGCTCCGTACATCCAGCCGCGCGCACGGAAGACGGTGAGAATCGGCTGGTTACCGTGGAGCAGGAGATCGGCGAGAAAAATTGCCGCCAAAGCTGGCACCGCAGAAAGCAAAAGGCGTCGCGCGAGAGCATATTGCAGACTCTGGCGAAGAATTATCCCGAGATCAAAGACGCGATGGCGCAGAATGACGTAGGCAAACGAAAACGGGAATGCAAAATAGAGAGCGAAAAGCAGCGGGGGCACAGGCGTGAAATAGAGATAACCGGCTACTTGGGCCGGGATTAAGTTAAAAAGAATCTCAACGCTGCCCAGGCCGAATAGAGCTACTATCGCTCCAAACACCAAAATCCGTAAGCGCCGCCGCTCATTCACATCCTGCAAGCGATGGTAGCTCATCAAGAGAGCAACCACGTCGGCTATCAAATAGCCAATAATCATGAGATCAAGGGAGACGCTGTCTCTGTAAACCCCTAATGAAGTGATTGGCCGTGGCGGGCGATAAACCAGTTGCGAATACACAGCGGCCTGGAAAATAGTAATCACTACTATCGGGGCCCATGTGAATGCCCAAAGCCATCGACTGCGAAACAGTCGCCGCGGGAAAACGGCCACGAATGTAAGAAAACTGCCTGGCCCCAGGCAACCACTGATCCATGCAGGCCAAAGCAGAAGGCCCAGGGGGAGTGGCAAGCGCCTCCAATCTGCTGCCCACCCGAGACTGGGAGTGATGGATATTAGAACCGCTAGCGATGCCAGGCACCAAGCCCCTATGCGGGCGAGTGGATCGAACGGTCTCCGAAAAGCGACTAGTAACGCGAGGATGAGAGTGATCCCTTGCGCCACTAGCATTTCCCTACTAAGCCAATTCAAATTGCTAAGAGAGCGTCGGTCCGCAACCACAGCGAGTTCGATATTCTTGTGGTCCCGTTCAATTTGCAGGATGAAAGGTCGGCCGGCCTCGATGTTTGCGACCGCCACATCCCAATCGGAAAACGGAACGCGATCAAGCGCCGTAATGCGGTCGCCGGGGCGGACTCCGGCGCGCGCCCAGATCGAGTCGGAAATCACATCCGTGACCAGGGCAGTGGTGCCCTCCTGCTCGTAACCAAAGGCCTGACCTAATGTGCCGGTGAAGCACTGCAGGGCGAAGCAGCCAAGGAAGGAAGCTGCGAGGACGTAAAACCACCAGGGAGCCCGTGAAACCTGCACGAAACCCTCCTAGAAAGCGCAGCGCGATTATAGCAGCGTAAACACGTCATCGGGCGCAGAACTCCGGGCTCAATGGCGTGCGATGCCGACGGAAGCATTGTCGGTGTCAACCCAGATTCGCCGTTCATCGTTACGCAGCAGAGTCTGACGATGATGAACGACTCGTCCGCACCTTGGAAATTATAGGAGCCGCCAGCGGTGCTCCTACTTCTTCCCTGCCACTTCCAGCCGTGTTTCGGCGTGCTTGAGGTCGAACTCCGCGTGGGTGAAGTCTTCTTCTGTCTTGCCGTTTTTCAAGCTTTGCTCGGCGCGCTGCTTGGCTCCTTGGGCGCGGTTGACGTCGATCTCACCGGCACGCTCGGCGGTTTCGGCAAGGATTGTGACTTTGTCGGGCAGCACTTCGGCGAATCCCCACGCGACCGCGAGGTGATGTGAGGCGCTGGCGCTGCGATAGGTAATCTCGCCGACCGAGAGTTCGGTGATAAGCGGAGCGTGGCCCGGAAGGATGCCAAGATATCCGTTCTTGCCGGGAATTTGTATTTCCTCGGCCCGCTCGCGGACAACCATCTTCTCCGGAGTCACGATTTCGAGTTGGAAAGAATCAGCCATAACGCCCGTCGTTCGCCTTTCGTCGTACGTCGTTCGCAAAACCCACGCTCACAGCTGTCTTGTAACCAGCCAACGACGGACGACCTACCACCAACGACAGCTTTACGCCACTGCTTTCAACTTCTCGGCGGCTTCGAGCACTTCATCAATTGTGCCCTTCATGTAAAACGCCTGCTCGGGGATGTCGTCGTACTTGCCTTCGACGATGTCCTTGAAACCTTTCACCGTGTCGGCCACTTTCACGTAGCGTCCCTGCGCGCCGGTGAACTGCTCGGCAACGTGGAACGGCTGCGACAGGAATTTCTGGATTTTACGCGCGCGCTGCACCGTCAGCTTCTGGTCTTCGCTGAGTTCGTCAATGCCGAGAATGGCGATGATGTCCTGCAGATCCTTGTAGCTCTGCAGCGTCTTCTTCACCGCTTGTGCCACGTCGTAATGCTCCTGGCCGACGATACGAGGATCGAGAATGCGGGAAGTCGAAGCCAGTGGATCGACGGCGGGGTAAATTCCGATTTCGGTCAGCGCGCGAGAGAGCACGGTGGTGGCGTCAAGGTGCGCAAACGTCGTGGCGGGCGCGGGATCCGTCAAATCGTCAGCGGGGACGTAAATCGCCTGTACCGAGGTTACAGAACCTTTCTTGGTGGACGTAATGCGCTCCTGCAACTCGCCCATTTCAGTGGCGAGGTTAGGCTGGTATCCCACGGCGCTGGGCATGCGGCCGAGCAGCGCGGAAACCTCCGAGCCTGCCTGCGTAAAGCGGAAAATGTTATCAATGAAGAGCAGCGTGTCGGCGCCTTCTTCGTCGCGGAAATATTCGGCTACAGTAAGCCCGGTCAAGGCCACACGGAGGCGGGCTCCAGGCGGCTCGGTCATCTGGCCGTAAATCAGCGCGGCCTTCGATTTATCTGGATCGCCGGGCTTAATGACGCCGGATTCAGTCATTTCCAGCCACAAGTCGTTGCCTTCGCGCGTGCGCTCGCCGACGCCGGCAAACACTGAGAAGCCGCCGTGCTGGTTGGCAACGTTGTTGATCAGCTCCTGAATAATCACCGTCTTTCCCACACCGGCCCCGCCGAAAAGGCCGATCTTGCCGCCTTTCAAAAAGGGTTGGATCAGGTCAATGACCTTGATGCCGGTTTCGAACATCTCGGCGGTGGTGGATTGCTCATCGAAGAGCGGCGCCGGCCGGTGAATGGGCATCGTCTTGGTGTGCTGGATCGGCCCGAGGTTGTCCACCGGTTCGCCGATCACGTTCATCACGCGGCCGAGGGTGCCGTGACCGACGGGAACCGAAATCGGCCCCCCAAGATCAATCGCGTTCATGCCGCGAACCATGCCTTCGGTGGCTTCCATGGCGATACAGCGCACCCGGCCTTCACCCAGATGCTGCTGCACTTCGACAGTAACGTTGATGGGCGAGGGGACAGTAAAGCCGTCGCTTACCACGCGCAACGCCTCATAGATGGGCGGCATCGTGGCTTCGGCAAACTGCACGTCGACGGCGGGACCGGCGACTTGAACTACGTGTCCAATGTTTTGTGGCATAAATTTAAGTTCTCGGCTGTCAGCTCTTAAGCTTTCAGCAATTGGCACTTAGCACTTGGCATTTAGATCTTTAGGTTCTCGCTGACACCGGGAAAAACCTGCGCCGGCTAAATGCTAAGTGCTAACGGCCAAATGCTGCTCTATCCTGCCGCCGCTGCGCCGCTGACGATTTCGATAATCTCTTTCGTGATCTTGGCCTGGCGCGCGCGATTCATGGCCAGGGTCAGCGAATCGATCATATCAGTCGCGTTGTTGGTCGCCGCATCCATTGCCGTCATGCGCGCCGCGTGCTCGGCGGCAACCGACTCCGACAGTCCGCGGAAAATCTGGATAGCCACATATTTCGGCAACAGCGAGCCAAACAATGCTTCCGGGGATTGCTCGTAAATGTAGTCCACAGGGGCGGCGGCAAGTTTGGCGGCCGCCGCGTCAATGGCCCGAGTGTCCAGCGGGCGAATGCCAACCCCGGCGTCCCGGGCAGCTTCGAGAGCGCGCTGTTTGTCCTGCTGGGTCATGGCCTCGGCTTGCGCGATTTCAGCTTCTCCGATGTGCTCCACCGGCAGGACTCTTTCGACGACCAGCCGCTGCGAGATGACCGACTTGAATTCGTTGTAAACCACATAGACCGCGTCGATTTCCTCTTTCGAGTAACGCTCATTGACACGTTCCGCAATCCCGGAGGCCATGGCATAATCGACTTTGTTCAGGACTCCGATCAGCTCACCAACCAGCGCTATGCGAGGCGGTTGCTTGGAGTCGGCGCTTCTTGGCTGAGCGGCCGGATATCGCCGGCGCAGGAAGTCACGGCCTTTGCGGCCGATGGCTTCGATCTCGATATTCCTGCCGGATTTTGATTCCACGAAGCGCGAGGCCGCTTTCAGGATGTTGGTGTTGAAAGCTCCGGCCAGGCCTTTATCGCCGGTGACTACGATGAGCAAAACGTTGTTCTCCGGACGCTGCGCCAGCAAAGGATGCCGGGGCTGGTTGGTTTCCGGATCGTAGATCTCGGCCCGCGAGACCAGCGACTTCAAGACATTAGTCAGCATCTGCGCATACGGACGGGCTGCGAGCGCACGCTCCTGCGCGCGGCGCAGTTTGGCCGCCGAAACCATTTTCATGGCCTTGGTGATCTGCCGCGTGTTGGTCACGCTGCGGATGCGGCGCCGGATGTCGAGAATGTTGGCCATAAATCTGGCTTTTGGCTCTTGGCTCTCTCGCCCTGCACTCCCCGTGAATTGGCTCCAGGCTAATAGCCGACAGCCAAGAGCTAAAAGCTTACTTTGTTGCTACTGCTTGCCTCTCCGCGGCGAACGCCTCTTTGCATTCCTTGATAACGCGGTTCATGTCGGCTTTCAAGTTATCGTCGAGAATTTTCTTGTCCATGATGTTTTTCAGCAGGCCGGGATTGGTTGTATCCACATACTTGTGCAGCTCGGCCTCGAAATCGCGTACCTGGTCCACCGGCAGATCATCGAGGAAGCCGTTGGTGCCGGCATAAATAATGAAAATCTGTTTGGAGAACGGCAGCGGCGAAAATTGCTTTTGCTTGAGCACTTCGACGAGGCGTTGTCCGCGATTGAGCTGGGCTTGCGTCGCTTTGTCCAGATCGCTGCCAAACTGCGCGAAGGCCGCGAGTTCGCGGTACTGCGCGAGGTCGAGCTTCATGCTTCCAGCCACTTGACGCATGGCTTTAATCTGGGCGCTGCCGCCGACGCGGCTTACTGAAATACCGACGTTCACCGCCGGGCGAACCCCGCTATTGAACAGGTCGGTCTCGAGAAAGATCTGGCCATCGGTGATGGAAATGACGTTGGTCGGAATGTAGGCGGAAACATCGCCGGCCTGAGTTTCGATGATCGGCAGCGCAGTAAGGGAACCGCCGCCGTTCTTGTCGCTAAGCTTGGCGGCGCGCTCCAGCAGACGTGAATGGAGATAGAAAACATCTCCGGGATAAGCTTCACGGCCAGGAGGGCGGCGCAGAAGCAGGGAAATCTCGCGATAAGAAGCCGCGTGCTTGGAAAGATCGTCGTAGATGACCAGCGCATGACGTTTCGTGTCGCGGAAATACTCTCCCATGGCGCAAGCCGCGTAGGGCGCAATGTACTGCATGGGCGCGGGCTCGGAAGCGGAGGCAGCAACGACGATGGTGTAGTCCATCGCGCCGTAGTCGGTGAGGATCTTGACGACCTGCGCGATCGAAGATCGCTTCTGGCCGATGGCGTTGTAAATACAAATCAGGTCGTTGCCCTTATTGTTGATGATGGTGTCAAGGGCTACGGCAGTCTTGCCGGTCTGACGGTCGCCGATGATCAACTCGCGCTGGCCGCGGCCGATCGGGATCATGCTGTCAATGGCCTTGAGGCCGGTAGCCATAGGCTCGCGTACAGGCTGGCGCGCGATCACGCCGGGAGCGAGGCGCTCGAGCGCAATGAATTGATCGGTTGAGATTGGGCCCTTGTCGTCGATAGGCTGGCCGAGCGAGTTCACCACCCGGCCGACGAGGTTGTCGCCGACTGGCACGCTCATGATGCGCCCGGTGCGCTTGACCTCGTTGCCCTCTTTGATTTCGGTGTACTCGCCGAGCAGTACTACGCCAACCTGATCTTCCTCCAGGTTCATGGCGATGCCGGCAAGACCGTGGGGAAAAGACAGAAGTTCTCCGGCCATCACTTTATCGAGGCCGTGAACGCGGGCGATGCCGTCACCGAGCGTGACGACGGTCCCCACTTCGTCCACTGCAATCTTGGACTCGTAGTTCTCGATTTGCTGCCGGATAAGTTGCGTGATCTCGTCTGCTTTGATTTGGGCCATAAATTTTGCTCTTGGCTATTGGCTCTTAGCTCTTAGCTGAACCCAACCTTCGAGGTCCAAGCTAAAAGCCAAAAGCTAAGAGCTAATAGCCTGTCTTATCCTCTCCAATTGCCCACTAACGGAGCCGTCGTAAATTGTGCTGCCTACTCTCACCACGGCGCCGCCGAGCAAGGATTCATCGCGCGAGTAGCGGGCACGGACTTTCTTGCCAGTGAGTTTCTCGAGTTGCGATTCGAGCTCACGGCGATCGGCGCCGCTTAGATCATGGGCGCTGGTTATTTCCGCTTCGGCGAAACCCAAACGCGCGTCAATTTCCTTTTCAAACTGCTTTACGATCGGGACCAGAAAATTAACCCGCCGGTGATCAATGAGCACGGCGATGAAGTTGCGCACCGTGCGCGAAATCTTCTCGCGGGCGACGATGGCATCTAAAACGCCGCGTTTTTGCTCGGGGGGAATGGAAGGCGCTTCCCAAACCTCGCGGAGATCTTTGCTGGCGGCCACTAACTCGGCGATGGACTGAGCTTCCCGCAAAGCCTTCGCAGCATCAAGATGACCATCGAAGACTGCGTCGGCCAGGGCGCGCGCGTACGTGCTGGTCACCGAAGCCATCTATTGCTTGCCTTTCTGTGACTCGCCGCCATTGGCGGAGAGCTGTTGCGCAAAGTTTCGAATCAGCGATTCATCGGTCGCGGCATCCACCCGGATTTGCTTTCTGGCCAGCGAAACCGCCAGATCGGCCCCGTAGGCGGTGAGTTCGCGGCGCGCGGATTTCGCGGCCGCAGCAATTTCCTGTCCCGCCGATTCGACAATCTTGCGCGCGTCTTCTTCCGCAGCAGCCTTAATCCTGACTTCCTCGGCGGCGGCTTCCTGTTCGGCGGCCGCGCGCATGGCGTTGATCTCAACATCCAATTTCGACAGCCGGGCTTCGATGTCGGCAAGGCGCCGATTGGCTTCCTCGCTCGCTTTGCGCGCCTCCTGCATCGCCTTTTGAATGGATGCCGTGCGGTTCTTGAAAACCGCCGGCAGGTTCTTCTTCCAGAGCCAGATGATGGCAAGCGCTATCACTGCAAAGTTCAGCACCACCGCAAGCCAGTAGGAGTGCTCAAGATCAAGACCTGTAAGTTTCGAGATGAACTGGACTGAAGAAGAATGCTTGAATTGCGCCTGATCGTCCTCGCCGGCAGCCTCGCGCGACTCCTCGACGAGCTGGCGGGTCATAGAACGAGACGGAGACTGACCACTCTTGTTGGAGCCCGTTTTCTGCGGGGAGGATTTTGGCTGAGAGCTTGCCTGGAAATAGATGAGCGCATGGCTTTGCGCAGTCGCCAGAAGTCCGAGCACGATAACCATGACTGCGAAAAACGGCGCTACGGTTCGCGCTGATCTTCTATGATTCCCGGCTTGCGTTTCGTGTGTCATCGTCTGTTACTCACCGGCGCCTGCGCCGGAGGAACCCGCAGGACTGTCCGAATGATCTCCGCCGCCAGTCTTGCGCTTTCGGCTTGCAGACCGGATTGGGCGGAGAGTTTGTCCTGCTCAAGAGCCGCCCGGGCCTGATCAACCTGCGCCTGAGCTTTGCTGCGGGATGAGGCTGCGGCGTCGGCCCGTGCCCGCATAGCCTGCTGGCGGCGCGCTTCCTGGCTCTTGAAAATAGCCATGCGAGCTTCGCGCAGACGCTGCTCGTAATCGGCAGTTCGCGCTTCGGCGGCGGCGATATCGACGCGGGCCTTTTCGACCGCGCCCTCGGTCCTGCTGCGCCGTTCGGCCAGCACCTTGACAAGCGGCTTGTGGACGAGCACCGTATAAATGCCCCAGAGCGAAACCATGAAGATAATCGTCGGTATGGCTCCGAGCAGTAATTCGCCAACTTGTCTGAGCGTCTCGTCCATGATTGTGCTTGATTAAGTCTCGAGCGTTAAGAAGGCTGAAAAACCATTAAAACTAACATCTTGCAGGGCTTAGTGTCAATGCCGGTCTCGGTCCAAAACGCAGGGAAATGGAGTGGTTCCCCAATTAAGACAGATTTCATGCTGAAACCGGCCATCGTGTGCTCTGCAAATAGTTGGCTTGATTTCATAAACAAAGCTTGACATCTGGGCTGAGGGGTCTAGCATGAGGGTATCACCTCCGATCCAATTCAGGATCGAATGGGCCGATAGCCAAGGACTGTCACCGCTTCTTGGTTGTCGGCCCATTTAAATCTTGGCAGCCCTGACCGGTAGAGTCGTGGAGTTCCGCCAGCAGTCGTTTCCCGTGGTCTCTGACATCGGATTATCATGGTGGCGATGGTGCGAAGTTCGACTCGTGTACGGCTGGCGTAGGTTTGCTCTCGTGCCCCGCTGGAGCTGGCTTGGCCGGAACCGCGGTATCTGAGTGCCGCAGTGCCGCCGGAGCCGGCAGGTTCGCGGCAACCACCTGCTTTGGACGGCCATGGTTAACTGCAAAGAACTGCTCGCGATCGTTTCTGGCGCTGCGCACCAGCGGTGTCTGCGTCGGCACTGCCGCCACGTGTGGGTCTCCTTTCGCGGCAAGCTCTCCCTGTGTTGGCTGCGCGTGAATACCGTCTCGCCCACCGTTGTAACTCACCCGGCTCACGTTATTGCTGTTACTCCGGTTGTGGTTTAGACCACCCTGGTAACCGCTGCCGAAGTAACCGAAACCGTAATTGATTCCGCCGTAGAAACCAACCCGCGGACCCCAGTAGCCGGGGTGCCATCGATAACGTTCCTTGTCGTATTCCCAGTAAGGAGGCGTCCATAACCAGCCTACATACGGTGGCATCGCCCACGTGCCCGTCACCCAGTAGTAGTCCGACCGACCCTGATCGTAGTACCACGAGCCCGGCGTCCACAGGTAACTGGGGTTGTCGCCTGGAGCAGAAGGCGGCGTGTAATCCGGTAGCGGCGGAGGCCGACGCGATGAGTAAACCGGCTTTTCGGGAGCAGGTGGCCGCGGTTTCGGGGACGGCGGCGGGAGCACTTTGGTTGTCTCCTCTGGGTTGGTTGGGTTGGATGGTTTGTACGGTTCTCGCCCTTTTACTATCACCTGTTGAAATGTACCGATCTTTCCGCCACTCTTGTTTGTGGCGTTCAGCCGGTAGATCGTGTTCTGTCGCGGCTGGTCCATGATGTTTCCAGTCGCGGCTACCGGTCCGAAAGGATCAAGCTTCACGTCATCTGCATTCGAGACGTCCCAGGTAATTGTGACCGTGTCGCCCTTCTTTACTTTAGCGGGCGTAACGGAGAACATTTGCACGGTCGGCTGAACTGGAACAACCGGTGGCGGAGCCGCACTCCTACTGGAGGAGTCGCTTTGAACATGAGTTACGAGTCCGGCGATGAGCAAAACGAGTCCAAGTAAGCCCGCCATCATCCGCCCGGTCTTGTCCGGTTCAATCTTGCCGGTGATCTTGCCCACAGCGCCGACGCCCAAGAAGACCAACCCAGCGAGAATGAGGATATTCGCCAGGGGAGCGTCAACGAGGTGCCCGAGGAAGTCCATAAAGACTCTCCTTCTTCAAGGCCTTCTGACCTTGATCCCACACTGACTGTCGTACGGGGCCCGATTAAAAGAGGAAATGACGTGGAAGTAACGTGATAACGGGGGAATTATGCGCGGCAGGGCGCATAAATGCAAGCTCTTAGTTCAAGCAGAAGCGCGTCTGTCCAATGGTTAGACAACCTATGGACTGGTCGCTTGGGTTCGACTCAACCTTGCCGAGACTGCCGCCGCGACAGAATAAGCCACGGCGCGGATGCTAAGAACTGTAACTACAAGAAAATCCTGGCACTCCGCGATGTCTCTTGAGCAATCGGGATGGAGGAAATGCTTCGCGGCGCTGCCGCCGGCTACAGCACTGCGCGAGGTGCTTCCGTACAGTGCGATCCGGATGATAAGCAACGCAACGGGCAGCGTCCAAACCCACATCGCCGCCTTGTTCGGCCATCGTTTGCTGGCGAAGTACCCGATCAGGGCGGCGCTCGTCACGCTCAATATCCACTCTCGGCCCTCAAGGGCAGAAAGCGAGTGAGGTTGACCAATCACTGACCAGAGCAGCGATTCGAATGCAGCAGGGCCAAAAGTGGCTGCGAGAAGATGCAGGAGGAAGATGCCGGCGGCGCGCCCAAAAGCCCTGCCCGCCTGTAAAGGGTTCTCGGTCATCGTCCGTGTCTGTCGCGCTTAATCGTTTCCGAAAGAGGCTCTCCAGGAATGTCAACAGGTTCGAATTCCGTAACCACCCACTCCCTCACTCTTCTCACCACCGACTCCGGCGCTTCGGCCTCCAGTTCCACCAATCCGTCTTTGTAGGTGCGGGAATAGATTCGGGCGCGGGCTTCGAGCATGGCTAGGGTCTTGCCTTCTTTCTGCGGCACACGAAGATGAATGCGGCTTACCGGATCTTCCCCGAGCATGGCGTCAACGCGATCCAGCAGCGTACTCAGGCCGATGCCTTTGGCGGCGGAGAGGTGTACGGTTTTCGCATCGTCGCGCAGGCTCTCGCGCTGCTTCGGAGGCAGCAGGTCAATCTTGTTCATAATGCGCAGCCGCGGTTTGCCTTCCACTTCCAGTTCTTTCAACACGCGATCCACCTGCGCGTCTTGTTCGGCGGAGAGCGGGCTGCTGGCGTCGGAAACGTGCAAGATCAACGCCGCGCGCTGGACTTCTTCCAAAGTGGCGCGGAAGGCCGAAACCAGCGTGTGTGGCAGATTGCGGATGAAACCGACGGTATCAGATAGCAGCACTTTTCGTTTTGACGGCAGCCCCACGGCACGGATGGTGGGATCGAGCGTGGCAAACATCTGGGGCGATTCGAGCACGGCGGCACGGGTAAGCGCATTGAACAAGGTTGATTTTCCTGCGTTCGTGTAGCCGACCAGGGCCACCGTGGCCACGGGGACGGACTCGCGTCGCTGGCGCTGCTGCGCGCGGACGCGGCGGACGTTTTCGATTTGATCCTTGACCTGGCGGATACGGCGGTAGATTTTTCGCCGGTCGGTTTCGAGCTGGGTTTCGCCGGGACCACGGGTGCCGATGCCGCCGCCCAGTTGCGACATCTCGATGCCGCGGCCGCCGAGCCGGGGCAACATGTATTCCAGCTGCGCCAGCTCCACCTGCAACTGGCCTTCACGGGTGCGGGCGTGGCGGGCGAAGATGTCGAGAATGAGCTGGGTGCGGTCAATGACCCGCGTGTTCACGACTTTTTCGATATTCCGTTGTTGAGAAGCCGTGAGGTCGTGATCGAACAGCAACAGGTCGGCGGAAACCGAAGCTGCCGCTCCCGCAATCTCTTCCAGTTTGCCCTTGCCAATAAGCGTGGCGGGATCAAGCCGGTCGCGCCTTTGCAAGAATTCTCCAGCTACTTCCGCGCCGGCGCTGGTGGCCAGAGAACGTAGCTCGTCGAGCGACTCCTCCGCGCTGAACTCCGGAATGCTTGGAGCTTTGGCCGCGCTTGCACTACTGTTGGCGGCGTCTCGCGCCGCCTGGGCTCCGCTGGACGGCGACCCTTGCCGTTTTGCGGTGCCCGAGCGCGGCCGAACGCGATAATCAACCCCGACCAGAAAAGCACGCTCCGCGTGGGCGCGAGAAACGGCCGAGTTCGCTGAACGCTGGGCGCTGGCGGCTCTGGCGGAGATTCTGTTTTCTGCACTACGCAAGGAGAAAAGCCTTATCCTTCCGTGCCCGAGGTGCTCGGGGTGGGATTCGGTTCTGCCGGCGTGCTCACGGCGGGAACTGGGCCTGGTTTCTCTCCGTGGGTGTGACCCACCCTTCCCATGGCCACGGTGGAGATGGCGTGCTTGAAGATCAACTGCTCCTGGTTGTTGGTTTCGAGCACCACCGAATACTTGTCGAAGGAACGGATGCGCCCGGTTAATTTCACCCCGCTCAATAAATAGATGGTGATGTTCAATCTCTCTTTACGGGCGGTGTTGAGGAAGGAATCCTGAATATTCTGCGCCGGCTTGTTTTCCATGCCGATCTCCTTGGCTCTCTTGACTGCGAAAGCCTGGTGGACTGCGCCGAGTTTAGTTCCTCGTATCCGCTGCCACCGCAGACACGGGAAACAAGGGGAAGATTGCGGATTGCGCCTGCTGTACCGGAAGCCTGGCACCGCCTGCGCTCTCCGGCAGTAGCTCGTACAATACGGCGTTGCTGGCGACTTTTCAACTTCCGCGGCCTGCCAGGCTGGCTTTGTTGTACAATCCGGAGACTTTCGCAGCCTTGCGTGGGATGCATTCTTAAGATTGTTTTCGGGAGGAAATCGATGAGCGCTCCGCTTTCAGAGATTCTGGCTGATTCCTACGTGACGTTCCCCGGTGGCAGCGCCAGCTTTCAGATGCTGCTACGCTGGATTCACTTTCTAGCGGGGATCACCTGGATCGGGTTGCTCTATTTCTTCAACCTGGTGAATGTGCCGTTCATGAAGGAGATTGACGCGGTGACCAAAGGCAAGGTGGTGCCTACGCTAATGCCGCGGGCGCTGTGGTGGTTTCGCATGTCATCCGTGTTAACGGTATTGGCCGGGATAACCTACTGGGGGCTGATTGTGGCCGCCGATGCGGGCAACGCGGGAGCTACATCCGGTACGGCCATGGGCAGTTTTTTCGCGATCTGGACGGTGGCCTGGGCGCTGATGTACGCGCTGTTGATCCCCGGCAAAGGAATGCTCGATAAAGGGCCTGTGTTGGCGGTGCTGGATGCCATTATCGTAATTGTTGCGGCTTGGCTCTTCTTGAACTTGAACAATCACGGATGGGAAAGTAACCGGATGCTCTCCATCGGCATCGGTGGCGGCATGGGCTGGATGATGATGCTGAGCGTATGGGGAATCATCTGGCGGATTCAAAAGCGGTTGATTCAGTGGACCAAGGACAACGTTGAACACGGGACGCCGATGCCGGAAAAATCCAAGCGCATGGCCCGGATGGCTTTTCTGGCCTCACGCACGAATGCGTATCTGTCCATCCCTCTGCTGTTCTTTATGGGAGCGGCCAGCCACTATCCAATGTTTGGCAGATAAGCGCAGATCAGTGCTTTGATTGCCAAACTCGCATTCCAGATGGTATCCGGGCAACACTTCTGCCGAAAAAAAATGAGGAAGGCCGCGAGCCCCTCCACAGAGACAACGGCATTCGGCTGTTAGAAGTTGATCTCCAACGCCAGGCGACGATGCGCGCACTGCCGTAAATCAAGAAGTCGGTACGCAAGTTGCCACACAAAAAAGCAGGGGAGCCTGGTTCGGCTCCCCGGAAGGCGTTTGCTGAAATGCAAGTCTTAGAAGTCGAGACGTAACGTGCCCTGGACCGTGCGGGAGGGCTGCGAGACAAACGGGTAAAAGCCGCCCTGCGACAAATTGGGTCCTTTCTCGCCGGTCAAAACCGTGTTGCCAAAGCCAACATAGGTGTCACCTCCATAGTAGGTTAGGTTGGCGTGGTTGAGCGCATTGAACATCTCAGCCCGGAATTGCAGCTTATACCGTTCGCCCAGGAAGAACGACTTGTAAATCCCCAGGTTCATGTTCCAGTTGCCCATCGACGTGAAGGTATCCCGTCCCGTCATATCTGGGGAGTAAGGCCCGAAATCCGAAGTACCAGTAATCGGGTTTACATGACTCTCGTCGATGATCGAACTGGACGGCAGTTTGTATACGGTGAAGTTGTCGTTTCCATTGTTAATCGGATTGCTGAGCGTGGTCCTGGGCACAGCAGCAGTCAGAGCTACTCGCGGAACCTGGTTAAACGTATCGAACGAAAAATTGGTAAAGTCATAGATGGTGAACGGATTCCCGCTGCGCGCCGTGAAGATGGGAGCTATTGCCCAACCATCCAAAGCCTGTCTCTCCACGCCGTGGGTGCCCTTGGCAAACGGAATCTCCCACACCGCGCTGATAGCGACTCGGTTGCGATTATTGTACTCGGATGGACCCCAGTCCAGCTTCGGGTTATAAGGGTCGGTGGTACCCAGGTTAAACTGGTTGAAAGACGCACTGAAGGTATCGCTCAGATCGTCTTCCGCCAGGGAGTAGGTGTAGTTCGCCTGGAGCGTGAGCCCTGAATGCGCGAGGTTATTGAGATTGACGCGGAAGATCGCCGCGTTGTAAAGCGAGTTGCCATTGGCGAATCGTCCATTGATGAAAGAATACTGGGTGTTGAGTCGGCTCAAGCCGTTGAAGCCAGTGACGGGGTCGCTGATCCCGTTGGTGGTGCCGCAGGTGGTCGGATCGGTCGCGGCATTGACGTAAGGCTGATTCAGGTAAACCTGTGCAGCGCCGCAGGCGTTGAAGTTGGTTAGCGAGTACTGATGCACTCCCTTCGATCCGGAGTAGTCAACACCCGCTAGGATATGGTTTCCAAACTGGTGCTCCACGGTCGCGCTGAACAGATGCGCGTAGGCGGTCGGAATATTCGGATCAACCCATCGCAGTTCACTCGCCGGCAGCGCGGCACTGCCCGACGCACCAGAGAGCGGCCCGTAATTGGCAGTGCTTACGGGAATCGGGGCGCCTGTGTTCGTCGGCGAGATGACCACCACGGCGTAATTGGGCGGGTTGAACTCAACGTTGAAGGTCACGTTGCCGAAGTTCCGCTCGTACGCGATGCCGTAGCCGCCGCGGACCGCGGTCTTGCCGTCGCCGAAAACGTCCCAGGCAAATCCGAGCCGGGGGGCGAAATTCCTCAGATCCTTCTTCCAGAGCCCGCCGACCGCGCTTTGCTGCGTCGGAGAAACGGCGCCGTTCGCAATTTCCTGCTGAATCGAACCGCCGCCACCGTAGTAGAAGTTTGAATCCAGAGCCGGGTTGCTGTTGTGCTGCACGCCAAAGTACTCCCAGCGCAGTCCAAAGTTCAGGGTGAGATGCGGGGCGACCCTCCAGGAATCCTGCCCATAGAAGCCCATCTCAGTGTAGTGGTTGCTGCGGGCGAAGTTCGGAGGGCCGACCGGGAGCGTGATCGTGCACCCTGGGGTTTGGACTCCACCCGGGCAGGGGAACTTGCCCTGCGGGTAAATCGCCGCCTCGAAATCGGTCAGGGTTCCGCTGATCAGGCCGTTGAGCCCCGCACTTGAGCTGCTGCCGCCGAGGTCTTCGACGCCTTCTTCGTAAGCGCCGAAGGTGCGATCGTCAACCAGGAAAGTGAGCGCACCTCCAAAACGGAAATTATGCTTCCCGCGAACCACCGACACATCCTCGTAGCTCTGGAAGAAATTTTGCGGTCCGCCGAAGGGTATTGCGTTTCCCGGAGTGGTCGCGCTATACCCCGGAAGATTAACCAGGTTTCCACTGATGTTGGCCGGCGAGCCGGAGGCGTTCAGATAGAGCGTCGGACTTACCGGCTGCGTGCCCAGCGGCTGAACCGTTTTCAGCCGGTTGTACACGAACTTCGTCTGCTCAGTGACGTTCGAGCTGAAAGTGTGGGTCAACGAGAGCAGCATGTTTTGATCGCGGAGGTCTTGCCCAGTGTCGTAGCCGGTGTAAGGGCTGGTGTTGACAGCGCCCGACTGGTCGAGCTCGTTGTAAATCGCATACCGTGAATAGAAGGTTGTCTTACTGCTGATGTTATAGTCCACTCGCCCCACAATGTCGTAGGTGTTCTGCGGCAGACCGCCGCCGGCGTCGCCAGGAGAGAGCCATTTAACTATGTCGAAGGCCGTGGTGGATTGGTTCAAGCTCGTGCAAGGCGCGCTGGTACAGAGGCCGCTGTTCGCCAAGCTGACGGTCCCAAGGGTCGTCAGACCAGTACGGGGTATGCCATAAGTCTTGAAAAAGCTTTGACTGGCCGGAGCCAAATCCGCGATGAAGCCTGGATCGACGATTGCCCCCGTGTCCACCGCTGAACTCCGAACTCGCGTCCACTCCGGATTAAAGAAAAAGAACAGCTTGTTTTTTATGACCGGGCCGCCAACCGATCCGCCAAACGAGTTGCGCGTATAAATGGGTTTGGTAATGTCATTGGCATTATTGTAGTAGGTGTTGGCTGAAATGTGCGACCAGCGCCCTACCTCGTAGGCTGAACCGTGCCAGCTGTTCGTGCCCGACTTGGTCACAACGTTCACCACGCCCGCCGTGGCGCGCCCATACTCTGCCCCAAAACTGTTAGTGATGACGCTGAACTCCTGCAGTGAGTCGAGCGGTACCTGCTGGCCGAGCGAAGCGGTAAACTCGTCGTTGTTCGCCGCGCCATCCAACATAACGTTCGTGCCAGCCGAGCGCAGGCCGTTGATCGACAACCCCATGACGCCACGCCCGGAGGGATCGTCCTCGGAGACACTAGCCGCCGTCAGCACGAGGGAGTACGGGTTGCGGTTGAGAGTGGGCAGCTCCATGACCTGCTGGCTCGTAATTTGAAAGCCGATCTCTTGCGTCTCAGTGTTGACCTGTGCGGCGCCCGCGCTCACTTCTACGGTTGTGCTTGCGGCACCGACTTGCATCTTGAAATTGAGCCCGAGCCTTGCGCCGACAGCTACCTCTACACGCTCGGTCGTTTTCGCCATCCCCGCCGCCTCGACAGTGACCACATAAGTCGAAGGAAGCAAGTTAGTTATGGCGTAAACACCGCTGTTGTCAGAAACGCTGGTACGAACCGCGCCGGTGGAAACCTCACGCGCCGTCACCGTCGCCTTGGCAATAACGGCGCCAGTCGGGTCGGTTACCGTACCGGTAATTGCTCCGGTTTCAGTCTGCGCGAAAGCAAACACCGAGAAAAACAGAGCCAGCACTGCAGAGCCTGCAATCAATCGACGCTTCATGAGGATCCTCCTTGCTGAAGATGCCCGGCGCTTACGGCACACGCCCCTACTGAGCACAGGCAGAAAAACCGTAAGCTTGCCGCTGTGTGCAACTCACATTCCAAAACAGACACCTGCAACAGTCTGTACTTACAAACATTTACAATTGTTAAGCTGATTTCATTCCAAAAAACGTAGCCTGGCCAGATTGGCTATATGGAATACTGTAGAGAGACGGGGAAGCAACTGTAGGAGACTTGACGGCTTTGGTATGCTCTGGTGTGAATTCCGATCTCTATTTCCGGGGCCTCGAATTGTTTAACCGCGCGGCCTTCTTCGATGCCCACGAGGTGCTCGAGGACGTATGGCGGCCCAGCGTAGGTGCGGAGAGAAAATTCTTGCAGGGCTTGATTCAGACGGCGGTGGCTTTTCACCATCACTCCAAAGGAAATCTTCGCGGCGCTCGCTCGCTGTTGAGCCGCGGCATGGCAAACCTGGCAGGTTATCCCGGCAACTATGGAGGCATCCGCCTCGACCTCCTGCTCGCATCCCTGACGCACTGGCGCGAAGCGCTGGTTCATAATCTTCCTGCGCCGGTGCTGCCCAAGGTCGTTCTGCATGGCATGCCGGGTAAAAGCGGAGACGCTTCCTGCTAGAATCGCAGCTTCAGTGACCCAGACATCCATTGCCAAGTCGCGTCCTTCCCGCCTGAAGAAACCTGATGCCGTGCCGTTGCTCGATCTGCAGCGGCAATACCGGCAAATTCGCGAGGAGGTTCTGGCGGCGATTGAACGCGTGTGCGCCTCGCAGCAATTCGTGCTGGGAGCGGAAGTCGAGGCGCTGGAGTCGGAAATCGCGGCCTACACCGGCGCAGCCGCCGCAGTGGGTTGCTCCTCCGGCACGGACGCGCTTTGGCTGGCCTTGCTGGCGCTTGGAGTTCAACCCGGCGACTCGGTCATTACTACCGCTTTCAGCTTCTTCGCTTCGGCTAGCGCCATTGCGCGAGTTGGCGCGCGGCCAGTTTTTGTGGATGTGAATCCGCAGACGCTGAATATCAACCCGGCACAAGTCAGAGCGAAGCTCAGAGCAGGGTCACACGGAGTGCGCGCGCTGCTGCCGGTTCATCTCTATGGCCAGTGCGCTGACATGGACGCCCTGCGGGAAATCGCCGACGAATTTCAACTGCCCATTCTGGAAGACGCAGCTCAGGCGATTGGGGCGAAATGGGCGGGCGCTCGCGCGGGATCGATAGGCGCTTCGGCGGCGTTCAGCTTTTATCCGACCAAGAACCTGAGCGCCTATGGCGATGCCGGAATGGTAACCACGCGCGATCCTGAGTTGGCGAAACGTATGCGGCGCCTGCGCAGCCACGGCAGTGAACGCCGCTACCATCACGAGGAGTTCGGGTGGAATACCCGCATGGATGCAATCCAGGCGGCGGTCCTGCAGGTAAAGCTCAAATATATAGAGGACTGGAACCAGCAACGAAGAGAACGAGCGGCGTACTACGGCAAGCTGCTGGCCGAACCGGGGCTGCTAACCCGCACGGCAAATTCGCCGGTTGCCTTGCTAGCGGTTTCTGCGGAGGCGGATCACGTCTTCCATCAATATGTGATCCGCGCGCAGCGCCGCGATGAGCTGCGCCGGTTCTTGAGCGATCGAAAAATCGGGACTGAGATTTACTACCCGGTTCCACTGCATCTGCAACCCTGCTTCGCTTATCTCGGATATCGGGAGGGCGACCTCCCGGAATCCGAGCGCGCGGCGAAGGAGGTGCTTGCCTTGCCCATGTTCCCGGAACTCACCGCGGATGAGCAGAAGTGGGTGGCGGAGAGCATCGCGGAGTTTTATTCGTAGTGGTGGGTGGCTGGCTGTTCGCGGGTGGCTCGTCGTACGTCGTGCGTCTTAAGTCGTAGGTAAAAACCAAATCGCGTCGGACTTTGAGTCCCGGTCTGCCGGCCTGTGCCTCACCACCGAACCTTTGTGGGGTTCGCCGAGAATAGCCGGTGTAATCGCTGTATAATGTGGCGATTTTGCAGCCTTGATTCCCAGTCGCATCGGAGGCCCATTGCTCCTGTCGCTCGACACTCGCGAGGTTGGACGCGTCACCATCGTGCACTGCAACGGCCGGATTGTTGCGGGCAGCGAGAGCGAGTCGCTGCGCGCGCACGTTGCCTGGTTGTTGCGCGACCGCCGCGCCATCGTTCTCCACCTGGGCGAGGTCGGATTCATTGACAGCAGCGGCCTCGGCACCATGGTCCGCGCCCTGACCAGCACCCGCCAGGTGCGCGGAGACATGAAGCTCTGCAACGTCCCCGAACATGTGCGCAAAGTTCTGGAGTTGTTGCATCTGACGAAGTTGTTTGAGGCGCACGAATCGGAGGAGCAGGCGGTCGCCGCCTTTTACCGCCCCGGAGCCCGCGCCGAGGCGCCAGTCTTTACGGGCCGTAGCGTTCTCTGCCTTGATTGCAATGCCGACGTGCTCGCCTATTTGCGCGAACTGCTACACCGTACCGGATACGATGTCCACACCAGCAGCCGCCTGGGTGACGCCCTGATCCTGATGCGCATTACCCATTTTGATCTCTTGCTGATGGGGCCTGCCATGACCGGGTCCCCGGCCGCGCAGCATGCCTTCCAAGCCGCCTGTGCCAGCCTCCCGGTGATCGAACTGGACGGCGAGTTTTCCACCCGCGACGCGGGTGAAGCCGGCGCCGCATTGCTGGAAAAGATCGAGGCTCGGCTTAACCAGAAGACTGCATGACGCGGAGGCCTAGAGCCCAGAGCCTGCCTTTATGGTTTTCCTCCCTCATTCCACTTCGGCTCAAAATCCGAATTCACCAGCCACTCGATTGGACCCAGCACTGACCCAATTGCCGCATTCATATGCTTGAAGTCGATGTGCGCCAAATCATCACTCGGCTGGTGGTAGTCTCCGTGCAGCCCATAGCTTGAAATCGTCTGTGCGACAACTCCGGACTTGGCCAGCACATAATTATCCGAGCGCATGAAGAAATTTTCCTCCGGATGCGGATCGCCCACCAGCTTTGCGCCATGCGCCGCCAGCGCCGGGCCCAGGTTCGTCCGCTCCCACCCCGTGAGCCAGAGCTCGTCTGCCTTTACCCCGGGGTCTCTTCGTCCAATCATCTCGAACTCCAGGTTCGCGGCGATGCCTTTCAGCGGCAGCGGCGGATGCTCGCGAAAGTAGCTCGATCCCAAGCCGCCCATCTCCTCGCTCCCAAAGAATGCAAATATCACGGTGCGTCGCGGACGCAATCCCCGCCCCAGCACCCGGGCCAGCTCCAGCACCGCCGTCACTCCCGACGAGTCATCGTCGGCGCCGTTATAGATATTGTCGCCATTCACCGGCGAGCCGACTCCCAAATGATCCAGGTGCGCTGAAAGCAGCACCGCCGAGCGCCGCAACCCAGGATCACGGCCACGCAGTATTCCTACCGCATTCCACGTGTACCGAATTTCCTCTGAGGTCTTTGCCGTCCGGTCGGTCGCGGTTACCTGCGGCGGCGCTTGTGGTGATGGAGACTCTTGAATCAAAGTCGCGCGCTGGATATAACTGCCGTCTTCCCCAGCCGGCTCGATCCCATACTGCCGCAGCTCAGAAGCTATGTAAGTCGCCGCCACCAGTTCATCGTGGGTGCCGCTTCCCCGTCCCTGCATTGCATCCGAGGCCAAAAACTCCTCGTGCGCGCGGATACACGCCCCGCAAGCCTTGCTGTTAGCTTCGCGATGCGCCCCAGCCGCACCCGGCAGCGTCCCCTGAGCGAAAGTTCGGCACACAAGGCTAAGAGCGAAAACACAAAGAGCCGACAACCGCCGCTTATTCATGGGGTTATTTTCCAGCCTATCAGACGAAGCAGCCGGGTGGACCGTCAGGAACTCATCCACCACGAAGGGCGGACGACCAAACACAAACGACTGTTTGCCCCCAGCCGGACCTATTTCTTTTGCAAGATTCGTCGGTCGGCCGCGTTCTAACGGTTAAGCGGCATTATGGCCGAGCTGGTTCGGAGGGATAAACGAAGGTACCGGGTGCCCGTTCTGCGCGGAATCTTGTCTGCTACAATTCCGGTTGGGGCTGCCGGGAATAGCTATATTTTTAAGGCGAATCAATGATGCGTAGTAATCGAAAGAAACTGCAACTTTTGGGCGCGTTTGCGGCGCTTTTCTCGCTGGCCTTGGCCATTGGCTGCACCGGCTTTTTCCAGAACCCTACGCTCACGTCTCTCACTGTAGGCCCCGTCCTTAATGTTGACCAGGGTGCGACCGGCCAGTTGAGTGTTACCGGGACCTACAGCGACGGCAGTACCAAATCGCTAAGCACAGGTTTGGTGTGGAGCACTAGCGACGACACCATCGCGACCGTGAATAACTCAGGGCTGGTGACCGGCGTTTCGGCTGGCGGCCCTGTGACTATTACGGCCGCCGACGGCACCGTGACCGGCACCACGTCCGTCACGGTGGTCCTTGTAAATGTGACGGCGATAAACATCAACCCCACCACTGCCGACGCTACCGCGAATGGGGGATTCGCAACCTTCCAAGCGTTTGCCACGGTCTCTGGCGACACTACGACCGTGGATGTTACGAGTACCGCGACGTGGACGATTACCAGCACTACTTCCGGCAGCACCGCTGACTTTTCTATAACCCAAGGGGACCCGCTCACGGTGACGGTGGAGTCCACAGCAACGGTAGGGGAAGTTGCGACCATCACCGCGACCTACACGAGCGGTTCCACCACCTTTACTGCGACGGCAAAATTGACCGTGGACTGACCGTTCGCTAAGACATGTCTGACATCCGCTGTATCGGCATTTGCACCGGGGGCGGCGACGCTCCCGGCCTCAACGCCGTCATCCGCGCCGCGGTCAAGTGCGCCATCCTAAAGTACAAGTTCAAGGTCATCGGCATCCCCGACGGATTCGACGGCCTGATCTCGCCGGAAAAATCGCGCGAGCTCACGCTTAAAGATGTCAGCGGCATACTGCCGCGCGGCGGCACCATTCTCGGCACCACTAACCGCGGCAATCCCTTTTGCTACAAAGTGATCGAGAAAGGCGTTGAGGTGGTGCGCGACATCTCCGACGAAGTCATCGCCAACGCCCGCCAGCTTGGCATTGACGCCGTCATCAGCATCGGGGGCGACGGATCGCAGAAGATTGCGCTCGACCTTTTCCGCAAGGGCTTCAACATCGTCGGCGTGCCCAAAACCATCGACAACGATCTTTCCGCCACCGAAGTCACTTTCGGCTTCGATACCGCGCTGCACACCGCCACCGACGCCGTGGATAAGATCCACACCACCGCCGAGTCCCATCACCGCGTCATGCTGGTCGAAGTCATGGGCCGCGATGCCGGCTGGATTGCGCTCGAAGCCGGCATCGCCGGCGGCGCTCACGTCATTCTGATTCCGGAAATTCCTTTCACTATCGAACGTATCTGTGACTACGTCGCAGAACGCGAGCGTTACGGCAAATTCTTTACCATTGTAGTGGTGGCGGAGGGCGTTCAACTGCCGCCGGAGTTGAACGAAAATCGCCGTGCCGGGGCGATTTCGAACGTGATCGGCAATGCCATCGCCGCCCGCTCTAATAAAGAAGTGCGAGTTAGCGTACTGGGACATATCCAGCGCGGCGGATCGCCCTCGCCCTTCGACCGCATCCTCGGCACCCGTTTCGGAGTGGCGGCGGTAGACCTGGTCGCGCAAGGGAGCTTCGGGAAAATGGTCTGCCTGCGAAAAGCCGAGGTCGAATCCGTGGACATTGCTGACGCCATCGGCCGCCTGAAAACCGTGGACCCGAACGGCGAATTGGTCCGCGCGGCCCGCGCCATCGGCGTCTGCTTCGGGGATTGAGAGCATTTCTCGAAGCAGGGATGATCGACCGCGCAGACGCCCGGAGGTTCACTCATCGTCACCCTCCGCGTCGCAATCTCTTGACCCATCTCGCGGTATAGTTGAAAAAGATCCCGTGAAATCTCCTGCCTGGTCACATCTCTTTCTTGGGACTGCGCTTGTAGCGGCCACGCTGCTGCTCCCTGCCTGCAATCGTGGCCCGAGCAAAGTCCAGGAAATCGCCTATGTCTCTGCTCCGCAGGTGTTCCTGCGCGACCACGTTTCCGCCGTTTACACCAAGACCGGCACCGTCAAAAACGGAGACCGCATGCAGGTCCTCGAACGCGAACGGCGGTTCGTGCGTGTGCGAACCGATAGCGGCGCCGAAGGCTGGATGGAGCAGCGCTACCTCGTCCCCCAAAAAGTGTTTGATCAATTCCAGCAAATGGCACAGCGGGAGCAGCGAACTCCCGTGCAGGTCACCGGTGTCACGCGCAGCGAAACCAATCTCCACGTCGATCCCGGCCGCGACACCGAACACCTGTATCAGGTTATTCAGGGAACGAAAGTAGCCATCCTGAAGCGCGCGGCGGCGGAAAAGAGTCTGCCGGCTGCGGCTCCGAAAATCCCCAACCCCGGCAGCAAGGAACCGTCCCCGCCGCCTGCGCCGGTTCTGGAAGACTGGTGGCTGGTTCGCGATCCCCAAGGGCGCGTGGGTTGGGTGTTGGCGCGCATGGTGGATCTCGACGTGCCGCTCGACATCGCGCAGTATGCCGAAGGCCAGCGCATTGTAGCGTTTTTTGTGCTGAACGAAGTGCACGACGGCGAGAAGAAAGTTCCGCAATATCTCATGCTGCTGACCGAACCCAAGGATGGCCTCCCATTCGACTACAACCAGGTACGGGTCTTCACCTGGAACGTGAAACGGCATCGCTACGAGACCGCCTATCGGGAACGTAATCTACGCGGCGTTTTACCAGTGGCGGTGGGGCAGGAGAATTTCGACAAGGAAGGTATGTTGCCGGTCTTCGTTCTGCATGTCGGGAATGATGACGGCGTCCTGAGCGAACGTAAATACAAGCTGAACACGCCGATTGTGCGCCGCGTCCTTGCCCCGGGAGAAGAACCGCCAAGATCGATCGCAAGAAGAAAGCGCCACTAGCCAGCCGCGAACCTTTTCGTTTTTGGGTGGCGTAGCGGCTGGAAAGCTCTGTCTTTAACTGGGCTCTGGGCGGCACGCTTCGACTTCGCTCAGCGCAGGCTCTTACAGCCGCGCTCTTCCCGAAACCATCTATGAGACCAGTTAGTTTGCCCGCTTGGCGTTGGCGATGCGCTCGTCAATCGGCTTGCGGCCGGCGAAGCCTTCGCTGGTGCCGTGCCAGTGGGTGATTCCCTGCTCTCCCAGCTTCCAGCAAAGCAGCACGGTGTGGCCATCCACCTTGCAGGGGAAGTCGAGCAGGCCGATATCAAGATCTTTGACCTGGACTCCAGTGGCGTCAATTTCTGCGAGAGCATCTTTCACCCGCTGGATGGCCTTCTCCCGCTCCGCCTTGCGGCGGGCCATTTGAATTACATTGACCAGCAGTCCCCCGCGAAGAAAGACGCGGTGCGCGAGCTCCTGGAATTCGGTGTCCACGGACTCGATCAGCTTCTTGCCGTCAATTGCGCTGCGCAGCAGCGATTCGAGGACGGGCAGCAGAGTTTGCGCTTCTTTAAGAGTGAAAATGCGCTCAGACATAACGGTATAGTTATTGTAATCCATCGACGTTTGCTTGGCGGATCGTCGTAGGTCGTTGGTCGTTCCCTCGCTGGTAAAAGCCACCGCGGACGCATCTTGTCGAAATTACCAGGCCAACCCGGCTCCCACGCTCCGTCCCCGATTGACTCACCCTGCTACTACCGCCTAAGATTCTCGCGTCCTAATTCAGCTTGCGAAAACCACGCAGGAGCCTGCTCATGAAGCGATGCTTTCGTCTGGTGATTGTGGTTCTCTGGGCCGCTCTGGCCTTCCCGCAGAGCGACGAGATTGTCCCCAATGAAAACTTGGTGGCGGAGGGCATTTCCAAAATCCCGGCTTCTTTGGCCGATACGGTAGAGCGCTATACCAACTTCCGTAGCGCGTTTCTGGAAAGTTGGGATCCGGCCAAGCGCGAAATGCTGATTTCCACTCGTTTCGCCGATACGGCTCAAGTGCATTTGCTCAAAATGCCGGGCGGCGCGCGCACCCAGCTCACCTTCTATCGCGATTCCGCTGGCAGCGCGCAGTTCTCGCGTTCCAAAGATGACGCCTTCGTATTCGCGAAGGACGTCGGCGGTGGGGAGTTCTATCAGCTCTATCGCTATGACGTGACCACGGGCAGCGTCACTCTGCTGACCGACGGCAAGTCACGCAATACCGGCGCGGTCTGGTCCTATGCCGGCGACAAACTGGCGTATGGTTCCACCCGCCGCACCGGAGATGACGTTGACCTTTGGGTGGTTGACCCAGCCAATCCGAAATCGGACCATCTCCTGAGTCAAATGAAGGGCGGCGGCTGGGGCGCCCTCGACTGGTCGCCCGACGGCAGCAAGATTCTGGCTTCGGAGGAAATTTCCGCCAACGAAAGCTATCTCTGGATTGTCGATACAACCAGCGGCGAAAAAACTCTGCTCACGCCAAAGGGCGGCGACGCCAAGATCTCCTATCAGGGCGGCGCTTTCAGCAAGGACGGCAAGGGCTTCTACACCGCTACCGACAATGATTCGGAGTTTCTCCGCCTCACCTATATTGACCCCGCCACCAAGCAACATACCTATCTCACCAGCCATATACCCTGGAACGTGGACGAGTTCGATCTGTCCCGTGACGGCAAGACCATCGCATTCGTGACCAATGAAGACGGGTTCGGCGTGCTGCACTTGCTGGACACCAAATCCGGCAAGGAGAAGCCGGTTCCCAGTTTGCCGAAAGGAATCATCTCGGGCGTGAACTGGCACAACAACAATCACGATCTGGGTTTCACGATCACTTCCGCGCGCTCTACGTCGGACATTTATTCCGTCAATGTGCAGACCGGCAAAGTGGAACGCTGGACTGAGAGCGAGACCGGAGGCTTGAATACCGCCAATTTCTCTGAGCCGGAGTTGATTCACTGGAAGAGCTGGGACGCGCGCATGATTGGCGGCTTCGAATACCGTCCTCCGGCAACCTTCACCGGCAAGCGCCCGGTAATCATCAACATTCATGGTGGCCCGGAAGGACAGTTTCGTCCGGGATTTCTCGGCCGCAACAACTATTACGTGAACGAACTGGGAATCGCCATGATTTTCCCCAACGTCCGCGGATCAACCGGATACGGGAAAACTTTTCTCGCCCTCGACAACGGTTTTCTGCGCGAAGGTTCTTATCAGGACATCAATTCCCTGCTCGACTGGATTCAGACGCAACCTGATCTCGACGCCAGCCGCGTAATGATCACCGGCGGCAGCTACGGCGGATTCATGACCCTTGCCGTCGCCACCAACTACAACGACCGCATCTGCTGCTCGGTGGATGTGGTGGGCCCATCGAACCTGGTTACGTTTCTTGAACACACCTCCGGATACCGGCAGGATTTGCGGCGCGTCGAGTACGGCGACGAACGCGACCCCAAGATGCGGGAATTTCTGGAGCGCATTGCGCCTTACAATAAGGCCAAGAACATCACTAAGCCATTGTTCGTGATTGCCGGCAAGAACGACCCGCGGGTACCGGCCAGCGAGTCCCAGCAAATGGTATCTATTGTCCGCCAGAACGGAACCCCAGTGTGGTGGCTGCTGGGCAAAGATGAGGGCCACGGCTTCGCCAAGAAAAAAAATCAGGACTATCAGTTTTATGCGACGGTGGTGTTTGTGAAGGAGTATTTGCTGAAATAAGCTGGCGTGCTTCTCGGGATGCGCAGCTTTTACAAACTTTTGACATCAGGCTGACAAACCAGCACTTGCCCTGTGTCACGCTTCATCCGATCGGTCCGTTGGCCAAAGACTCGTCTCCAAAAGGAATCCCATCATGAAATACGCCCTCAGTTTGTTTGCCGGCTTTTTGCTCGTGACCGCAACTCTGGGGGAACCCTCGACCCCAAAGATTTCGCAGGTGTTCGCATTCACTTGCAACCACAACTTCAGCTCTTGCCCTGATGGTTTCGATCCCGCCCTTGGCCCGATTCAACTCTCAAACGGTAGCTTCTACGGTACGACTTGGTGGGCGGGCCAGGGCGCCTCGACCAACGGCGGCACCGTGTGGAGCGTTACGACTTCAGGCAAGGCCGCGGTCCTGCACACCTTCGCCGCCAGTTCGGGCGGCCTGTTCCCCGATGGCGAGAATCCGGTGATCGGCTTTGCCGAAGGATCCGACGGCTCCTTCTACGGCGTTACCGAGCAGGGCGGGACAAGCAATGCAGGTATCTTCTATAAGGTCACGCCGAGCGGCGGCTTTAAGGTGCTGTACAACTTTTGTTCGCTGTCAGGCTGCCCGGATGGCCCGGGGGCGATCGTTCTCGGCAACGATGGGAATTTTTACGGAGCGGAGTTTCACACCATCTTCCGAATTACCCCGCAAGGAGTCTGGAACCTGGTTTACGCGCTGAACCCGACCACCGAGGGTACTGCCGGAAAGCTGATTCAGGGTTCTGATGGTAACTTGTACGGCGTTGGCTCGGTGGGCGAATTGAATGGGACCGTGTTCCGGGTAACGCCCAGCGGGGATTTCACTATCATCTACACCTTTCCGGACTTTGTGGGGGTTACCAGCAATTTGGTGCAGGCTTCCAACGGCGACTTCTATGGAGGGACTGAATCAACCATTTTTCAACTTACCCCTTCGGGCGAGTTTACGACCATCGCCAACTTAACCCAGGCCGAAGGACCTACGCCTACTTTCTTAATGCAGGCCTCGGACGGGAACCTTTGGGGCCTTGATGTGAGCGGTGGAATCTCACCTGAGCGGCCGGGCACCCTGTTTGCCTTCAGCACATCCGGGACACTGATCACCACCACCGAGTTCAAGTGTCCGCAGGGCTGTGATCCTGAAAGCATGATCCAGGGCAGCGACGGAAACTTTTACGGGATTGCGATCAAGGGCGGTACCGGCACCGGCAACGTACTGGGAACAGTGTTCAAAATTGAAGCCGGACTTGCCCCGCCCCGGCGCTGATTGAAGATTCTTGTTTGCCTCGAATGGGAAGCGGCCTTTGATTAGGCCGCTCTTTTTGTTGCGGCTATAATCCCTCCATGCTCGACGAACAAGGCTTTCGCAAACATTCTGAAGTCGCGATTGATTCGCTTAAAAAAGCTCTGATCACCGCCGAGGAGTCGGCCGATTTTGAAGTGGAAGACCAGGCCGGCGCTCTGCATATTTCCTTCGACGACGGCAGCCGGTTTGTGATTTCGCCGAACGCTCCTGTCCGCCAAATCTGGATCTCAGCGCTGGCCACCAGCTTCAAGCTGGATTGGTCGGAAACCGCTCAGGATTTCGCGCTGCAAAAAACCGGAGAAAAGCTGAACGCGCTGGTGGCGCGGTTGATTAATCAACAGTTGGGAGAGGAAACAATCAGACTGTAACTGACTGACGAATAGTTCGAAGTCCCGAATAACGGCGGTCGTTCCACCGGCCGATGCTCGGGACTTAAGTGTGATGTTGAGCCTTCTTCGCCGCCTTCCGTTGCGCTTTCTCGTTTTTCTTCATTGCTTTCTGCCGTTTCCTGGCTGCCTTGTTTAACGCCTTTTGCTGCTTTTTGTTCGCCTTCTGAGCTTTCTTCTCGCTGTCCGGACCTCTGAAGACTTGAGCTCTGGACGGCATCACCAGTGCAAGACTCAACGCGGCCAGTAGTATGAAAGCAGGAATTCTTTTCATATTCCCTTAAAATGGAAGACCCTTCTTAGCGATCTTACACTGGAGCTGCGGTCGGTGCGGCGAGCGACCGGTCATCCCAGAGGGGGGGTGTCGTATCTCAACACGGTTGCTGGGTGACAATCGCCACAGTCAGATCGTCAGTTAGCGTCAACCGTCCGTTAGCATTTATTGGCTGATCAAGGTTATAGTGCTTTCCACATGTGAGTTGGCAGCAGGAATAATCGAGGGTCAAAAAAATGCCGAACTGTCGTTTTCAGGTCGCCGCATTGGTCACTTGGGTCGCCATGGCAAGCATTGCTTTCAACGCGCAAGAGGCGGGCCAAAACAAGCAGAGCGTGGCTATACGGGCAGAGCGTCTGATTGACGGCAAGAGCGACACCGTCGTGAAAGATGCTGTCGTGTTGGTTGTGGGCGAAAAGATCACTGCAGTCGGTTCCGGGCTGGCCATTCCCGCGAACGCAAGAGTCATTGATTTGGGAGACGTGACTCTCCTTCCCGGCTTGATTGATGCTCACACGCATCTCCTCTCGGAAATGGACGGATCAAACCTATCGTCGGAAGGCCTGGAGTGGTTGCGGATTGTCGCGACACAGAGTACCGCAGAACGAGCGTTGCTCGGGGCAAAACTGGGGCGTGAAGACCTGGAGGCGGGCATTACAACCGTACGCGATGTCGGAAACTCTGGCGTCAACGGCGACGTAGCGTTACGCCGCGCCATTCAGCGTGGCTGGGTGCCGGGACCACGGATGGTAACCTCGACCCGGGCTCTCGCTGCACAAGGAGGGCAATTCGGAACACTAACTCCTGCAGCTCAAGAGTTGATCGAACAGGAGTATGTGACCGTTCGCGGCCCAGAGAGCGCGCGCCAAGCGGTTCGTCAAGCTCTCTATGATGGAGCGGGTTGTATCAAAGTCATCGTGAATGGCTCGCCAGCGAACGTGACCCTGGATGAAATGAAGGCCATCGTGGACGAGGCCCATACCGCAGGTGTGAAAGTGGCGGCGCACGCCATCGGTGACAAAGCCACCCGGATAGCGGCGGAGGCAGGGGTCGATTCGATTGAGCATGCCTACGTCGTCCCGGACGATGTACTGAAATTGATGGTCGAGAAACATATTTTCCTGGTGCCAACCGATGGGACGCTGAAAACATTTTTGGACATGAGCTTTGGTACCCGTGAACCGAGCGATACCGAACGAGCCGAGTTCGAAAAAGAATATGCGCCGTTCGTGAAGCGAGAACAAGAGCGCTTAAGGCGGGCGGTAAAGCTCGGTGTGCCCATTGCGGCTGGTTCAGACATGTACCTCTCCATGCCTCGGATGACGCGCGGGCAAGCGAGTTTACTAGTTTACGACGCCTATGCGGAAGCGGGCATGACGCCCATGGAGATCATTCATGCGGCGACGCGCAACGCTGCGGAACTGCTGGGCATGCAGGATCGCATTGGAACCCTGGAGCCGGAAAAACTGGCTGACATCATCGCAGTGCCGGGTGACCCCCTGAAGGACATGCGGGTACTAGAACATGCGAAGTTTGTGATGAAGGGCGGGTCGGTCGTGGTGAACAACAAGTAAATACTTCGGCGCGCCCCCGCTACCTGATGAAGGCTTCACATTAACGCCGAGTGGCGTATTTCTGGCGGTTCTCAATGATCAAGAGGCCCGTGCCGGATCGCCTCTAAAGAAGCTCGGCGAGCTGTCCCCAAAATCACGCGCGCGCGACCGTATTACCTCGCCGAAGCTCCCAGTTCCTTTCTTAAATCCACCGCGATCTGCTGGCCGTGGAAGCGTCCGTTCTCGATGAAAATTTCGCTTGTTCGCGATCCTGCAACGATCGCGCCCGCCACATGGATGCCGGACACATTGCTCTCCAAGCGTGACGTAGCATGGAGCCAGCCACCCCTCTAGCGCACATCACTGGCAGAGACCTGGAATCGAGCGTCCCCAAACTGCCAGAAGAGAAAACTCCACTCGTCCGCCAATTCCTGCTCCAGTTGCGTCTTGGTTGAACCGATGCCGTGACCCGCTTCGTAGTCCACGCGCAGCAGAATGGGCTTGCCGCTCGTCGTAGCCGCTTGCAGACGGGCTGTCATCTTGTCGGACTCCCACGGCGCGACACGTGGATCGTTGCGACCTGTGGTTAACAGGACTGCGGGATAGCGAGCGCCATTCTTCACATGGGCATACGCACTCATTTCGTACAGCCCCTTGAATCCGTCGGGATCCTTTACCGTTCCCCATTCCGGGATTTCGCCGGGGCCGTCCTGTTCCAGTTCGCCGCGCAGAGCGTCGGTAAAACCCACTTCGATCAGCGCGGCCGCAAACAAATCTGGCCGTTCGGTGATGGAGCGGCCAATGAGAATGCCCCCGGCGCTTTCACCCTCGCCAGCCAAGCGGGCCGGCGAGGTGTATTTCTTGTCGATCAAGAACTCGGCGCACGCGATGAAATCCTTCCAGGTGTTCGGCTTGGTTAGTTTCTGTCCTGCCTTGTGCCAGTCGTTTCCAAACTCGCCGCCGCCTCGCACATGAGCGAACGCCAGCACGCCGCCTCGTTCAAGCCAGGCCAGGTTCACTGGGTCAAACTGAGGGTCGAGCGAACTCCCGTAGGCGCCGTAGCCATTCAGCAAGACCGGGTTGGAACCGTCGAGTTTGAGCCCACGCCGATGGATAATCGAAAGCGGGATGAGCGTGCCATCCTGGGCCGGCACTTTCACTTCGTTCGACTCGATGTCTTCGGGATTATCGAACGGGGCAGCGGGCCGCAGCTTTGTGTCCACGACACTGTTTGTTTTCGGATCGTATTCGTAGAAGCGGTTTGCCTTTGTCCATGCGGAGAGTTCAAAGACAACGCCCGGCGCACGCACGTCTGCTGGGTAGAGGCCAATTGAACCGTCGTATGGCAGCATGACCGGCTCCGGTTTTGAACCCGCCTCATAGCCGATCCGTAGCAGACGCTCCACTGCTGCATCCCGCAATTCAACGTACAACGCGTCCTGCGCGGCTGCCAAGTTAGTGATTACCGCTTCGCTGGGTGGTACAACCATGTCTGCATGGATGAGGTCGGGATTGGAGAGATGCGTGTGAATCACCTTGAAGTGCGAGGCCTCCTTGTGACTCAGAAGCCAGAGGTCGTCTCCGCGGACGGTCATGCCAGTCACCGCATCGTCAAGGTCGCAGACCTTGCGCCAAGGCGTGTCTTGCTTGCCCACCGAGTCAAGTGGCGCTTCATAAATCGAAATTTCGTTTTGAGAGCCATGCACCACTGTTCCGAACGCAAAAGGCACATCCGGAAACGTTGTTACCACAGAGATGTCCGCCGGTTCCACCTTGACCAAAGGCGATAAGCCATAGCCGAAGACGGCCTGGTCGCGCTCCGGATTGGTTCCAATTACGTGAAGATATGCGCGGCTCTTAAGTTCTTTTTCTTCCTCCGGCGCGTGCGGTCGAAGCTTCTGCAACCGGTTATAGACGAACGAGAGTGAGCCGGGGAGCCATCCAACCGTCTCATTGAAATCGGCCCGATCAATGGTCTCGCCGGTGTCGCGCGCCGTCTCCGTGTCCATGATGCGCAGGACTGCCTTTTCAGAGCCGCCCAAGGAGATGCCATACGCAACGTAGCGGCCGTCGCTCGAAGGCGAAAAGTAATTGATCGCGCTGGGAGTATCTTTCCCACTTATTTTTTTCGGATCGACGAGCAACTTCTCCTCGCCGCTTGTCCCGTCGCGCATGTACAGCTTGGTTACAGATTCGTCCCTTAGCAACTTTAAGTAAAAATAGCGCCCGGTCGCCAGGCGTCTTATTCCGCCGACCCGAGCCGGGATGGATTTATCGAGTTGCTCGATGCGCGCCCGCAATTCGTCGCGGCCGGAGATGCGCCCCAAAACGCGGCGCGTGTAATCGTTCTGGGCTTTCATCCACTCTGCCACTTCGGGACTGTCCAGATGCTCCATATAGCGATAAGGATCCGTGACCTTGGTGCCGAAGTAGTCGTCCACCACCGGCCGAACTCGCGCGACTGGGGGCCGCGTGATCGCGGAGGTATCCTGCGCGACAGCCTGGCTAAGCACATCGGGCGTCACCAGATTGGCAACCAGAAACGCGGAGACTAAGACCAAGCACTTGTTCGATGGAATCCGCATGCTACCTCGCCGAAGCTCCCAGCTTCTTTCTCAAATCCGCTGCGATCTGCTGGCCGTGGAAGCGTCCGTTCTCGATGAAGATTTCATTCGTTCGCGATCCCGCCACAATCACGCCCGCCACGTAAATGCCGGGCACGTTGCTCTCCAGGGTTTCCGGGTCACATACCGGACGGCATTGATCTGCGGAAAGTTCAATGCCCATGGAGCGCAGGAAGTCGTAGTCGGGGTGATACCCGATCAGGGCAAACACGAAATCGTTCTTCAGGCGAACCGGGCCATCGGGGGTGTCCAGCAAGACATGGTCGGCTCCAATCTCCACGACAGCACTGTTAAAGTACGCGGCGATCTCACCGTTCTTGATGCGGTTTTCGATATCCGGCAGAATCCAGTACTTGACGTGATTGTGCAACCTCGCACCGCGATGCACCAGGGTCACCCGCGCTCCGTGCCGCCACAAATCGAGCGCGGAAATCGCCGCCGAGTTTTTTCCCCCAATCACCACCACGTCGGTGTCGAAGTAAGGATGCGGCTCGCGATAATAATGATGCACCTTGGGCAGCTCTTCGCCGGGGATGTTCAGGAAGTTGTGCAGATCGTAGTATCCGGTGGCGGCCACAATCTTGCGTGTGCGGTAATCGTGAACCCTTTCCCTCCGGTCGCTGGTGGTGACCTGAAAATTGCCGTCCTTGCCGACCACCGTTTTCACCCACTGGTACTGCGCTACCGGGAGATGATAGTGCTCCACCACTTTGCGATAGTACTCAAGCGCCTCTTCCCGCGTGGGTTTCTGATGCGCGCTGCTGAAGGGGATGTCGCCGATTTCCAGCAACTCCGGCGTGGTGAAGAAGGTCATGTTGGCGGGATAGTTGAAGAGCGAGTTGACCACGCAACCTTTGTCAACCACCACCACCGTGTATCCCGATTTCTGTGCCTCGATCCCGCAAGCCAGACCGGTCGGCCCGGCGCCGATCACCAGAACATCAACCTGGATCTCGCGCTGCGAGCTCATCTGGACGCGCGGGAGCGTCTCAGGTGTTCGCTCGATCGCCTCGGACATGGGTTTGATAGGCAAGCGGCTCGTCCCCGGAAGAAGCGTGGCGCATCCAGATTGATTTCGGATGGCTTTTGAAGGTTACGATTCTAGCATGGGCAACCGGACAGGTGGCACGGTTCAGTGGGAAAGTCGAACGCGCGCCCGGGCAAACGCCAAACCTGCAACGATCAGACAAAGAAGTCCAACGGCGGCACAAGCGAGCATCGGGATGCCGAACATGATACTGAGCGCAGCCACCCCGAGGCTCTTCTCGCTGGGCGATTTGGCTTGTTCCCACCGAGATGAAAGCTCTAAACCTTCGTAAAGCAGTCCAGAAAGCATAATCATTGCCAGACCCGCCAGCGACCATCCCCTTGCGGTATTCGCCTTCATGCCGACAATACTCCCATCATTTCGTCGAAACTCCAACCATGATCGCCAGGGCCAGCTTCGGAGCTGTTTTTGCTCGCAAATCTCGAGCCATTCATTGCTGACTGTCCCGCACTTCCTCCGGCACGACCGCCAACTCCAGCTTCTCCGTCCAGCGCAGAACCGTCAGCTTATTGCTGGCTCCGACTCGGGCGTCCGTGAGCAGGCGGTGCAGATCATCCACTCCGGCCACCGGCTTACTGTCGAGAGCTACGATGACATCTCCTTCGCGCAGGCCGGCCCGCTTGCCAGGGCCGCCGTCGGCCGCGGAAATCACAACCACTCCAGTCTCCTGTGGCAGATCGTAAAAACGAATCAGGCGGCGATGCAGAGGCGTGGTCTGCGCCTCGATGCCGATGTAGCTGCGGCGGATTCTGCCGTCGCGCAGCAGGCGCGCGGCCACGAACTTGGCCGTATTGATGCCAATGGCAAAGCACAGGCCCTGCGCACCGATGATCGTTGCGGTATTCACGCCGATCACCTGGCCGTCCGACGCCACCAGCGGACCGCCGGAGTTGCCCGGATTCAGCGAGGCGTCGGTTTGAATTACGTCATCAATCAGACGTCCGGAGTACGAACGCAGCGAACGTCCCAGAGCGCTGACCACACCAGCGGTCACGGTGTATTGGAATCCATAAGGATTGCCGATGGCGATTGCTAGTTGTCCCACGCGCAGCTTTTGCGAGTCTCCCAGTGGAGCGGCCATGAGATTGGGGGCTTCGCCGTCAGGCACACCAATGCGGATAACAGCCAGGTCCGTGGCAGGATCGTCGCCGATCACGTTAGCCGCAAAGCGGCGGCCGTCAGGCAGCGAAACCTTGATTCGCTTCGCCTCGTGTACCACATGGCTGTTCGTCAACGCCAGACCGTCGGGAGTGAACACAAACCCTGAGCCCCCTCCCTGCCGTTCGCGCGACTCACCAGAGCGGCTGCGCACATCCTGGGATACATCAATCTTAACCACCGACGGGCTGATTCTTTCAGCAGCGCCGACCACGGCTTGCGAATAAGCATCGAGCAAAACGGAGTCATTCATCGGAGACGTGGAACCGGTCGCGCCACCCAACGGTAAATGCTCCGTACCGAGAGACTGGATCAGGAAATCTGGTGACATGGGTGGTAGATGAATGCCACCCGCGCTCGGATTCAGCGGGCCGGGCACGGCGGTTGGTACTGCGCGGACGCCAAAAGATCACGAATGCCGGGTTCAGCCGGGGAGCGGCGCAAGAATGCAGCCCACAGCGCAAGCTGTGGGTAGAAAGTGGAGCGGGGGCAAGCCCAGCGGGCCGAAAGACAAGCCACCCACGCTTACTGCCGAGGATGGCGCAAGCTCTCACGCAACGAAGCACCTGCTCCCTGCCGCTGATAAACGGTGATTATGACCTCGGTCGCAGTCTGGTAGCTTCACTTGGCGAAATGCAAGCCTGCGAGATATCCGCGAGTGCCTGGTCCAATGCTGCGCCAAGAGTTGCAAGTTCATCGGGAGTCATCAGCTTTTGCATTCCTTCGAAGAGCTGGCGCTCTTCCTTGCGGATGTGTGCTGACAGCGTTTCGGCGAGAAAACTCAGATCGGAGTGATTGAGGCTGCGTTCCGCCGCGCGCGCACAAAGTCCGCGAAGCAACGTGTGTTCGCCCACAAGTTCCTCCGCCAGCCCGCGCAACTCCGGGAAGCGGGCGGTCGCAGGGAAGACCACTTTTTCCTCTGCTGCGAAATGAATGGCTATTTCCTGCTCGAAAAGCTGTTGGATTTCAGCCTGCCACGCCTCGAGATCAACTTCGCCGCTGGGCAGCGCCCGGTCCAACCTTACGCACAGGGCCAACGCATGTTGATGTTGACGCGAGAGCGGCACCAGGTTCTGGTCGCGGAGCATTTCGCCATTATGCGCCATCGGCAGGGCCGGGCGCAGGCCTCCCCGGCCCTAACCTTAGGTAACCTTTATCTTCTCGTCTTAATGTCTAGAATCTGCCTGTACGAGCTCATCCGCGAGATTGCATGAAAACTGAAGAGTTGCCAGCAGATAGTCCTTTACCCACTCAGTCCCCTGTGGTCCCGCTGCGGGATATCGAGGGTCGAGAATGGTGGCTGTGGGGATTCGCCGTAACCGTGACCCTGGCGCTGACCCTGGGCATTGTGGCATTGACCTTCCCCGGGTTCCACATTCCCGCCTCGGATTGGTTTGACCTCAAAGAATGGTCTCGCGGGCTGGCAGCCCTGGTGCTGGTTTTCGATATTTACACGCTCTTCCAGCATCTTCAACTCCAGCGCATTCGGCGCCAGCTCGCCGAGCGCGATCAGCTCTTTCAACTCATTACCGAGAACGCTGCCGACATGATCGCTGTGGTCGATGCCAGCGGTCGCCGCCTCTATAACAGCCCTTCCTATCAAAAAGTACTTGGGTATTCCGCGGATGAACTGAAGTCATCGTCGCTGGAGCAAATTCATCACGATGATCGCCAGCTGGTAATCCAGGCGGCGGAAAAAGCCCGCGTTACCGGCCGCGGCGAAAGACTGGAATATCGCATTCGCCACAAAGACGGCTCGTGGCGCATTCTGGAGTCCACCGCCAGCGCGATTCGAAATGCGAAAGGCGAGACCACCAGGCTGGTCATCGTCAATCGCGACATCACCGACCGCAAGCGGGCTGAGCAAACCCTGGCCCATAATGCTTTCCACGATGGCCTCACCAACCTGCCCAACCGGGCTCTCTTCGTCGATCGCCTGCAGCACGCGCTGGCTATGGCCAACCGCCATCCCGATTACCGGTTTGCGGTGCTGTTCATTGATATCGACGAATTCAAAGTGTTGAATGATAGCCTGGGGCACGCGGCCGGCGACGAACTCCTCATCGCCATCGGACGAAGATTGACGGCCTCACTTCGGGGCCTCGATACCATCTCGCGCCCGCGCCTGGCCAAACCGGGGGAGTTGCCGGCGAGCGATGACACCGTCGCACGGCTCGGCGGCGATGAATTCACCGTGCTCCTGGACGACATCCGCGACCCCAGCAACGCCATACGTGTCGCCCAACGAATTCAGGAGAGATGGAAGGCTCCCTTCGCGGTCAATGGGCAAGAGATCGTGATCACGCCAAGCATCGGAATTGCCCTGAACACGGCTTCTTGCGCCAATGGCGAAGACATCCTGCGCGATGCGGAAATCGCCATGTATCGCGCCAAGCAAGCCGGGAAAGCGCGCTCTGAGCTCTTTGATCCTGCCATGCACGCGGCCGCGATCAAGCGTTTGCGGCTGGAGACTGATCTTCGCAAAGCGCTTGAACTGAAAGAATTCAGCGTTTACTACCAGCCCATTGTCTCCCTGCAGAGTGGCAGGATTGCCGGTTTTGAGGCCCTAACTCGCTGGCAGCGGCCCACCGGCATGGTTTTGCCGTTGGACTTTATTCCGGTCGCCAACGAAACCGGCCTCATTCTTCCTATGAACCGGCTGTTGATGCAGGATGCTTTCCGGCAACTGCGATCATGGCACTCCCAGTTCTCTGCCGAGCCGCCGCTTACGATGAGCGTGAACATTACCTCCAGGCAGTTCGAGCAACCCGAATTGGCAGCCGACATGGGCGTCCTTCTCAAGGAGGCAGGTCTTGACCCCACCTTCGTACACGTCGAGATCACGGAAACTATTGCCATGGGCGACGAGCAACGCGCCGGAGGGATTCTTTCTGAGTTGAAGGCGCTGGGCGTTCACATCAGCATCGATGATTTTGGCACCGGCTATTCCTCCTTAAGCCGTCTGCAGGGCTTCCCGGTCGATTCCTTGAAGATAGATCGAGCATTCATTTCCAATATGGACACGGACCTCGAGAGTCGCGAGATCGTGCGCATCATCATCATGCTTGCCCATAATCTCGGACTGGAAGTGGTTGCCGAAGGGACAGAAACTGCGGAGCAAGTGCGTCAGTTGAAAGAGCTCGGTTGCGAGATGTCTCAAGGCTACCTCTTCTCCAGACCGGTAGATCAGTTGGCGATCTCAGAGTTGTTGCGACGCGAGCGCAACCCGAAAGCTGCTGTTGCCGGGGTTCGTCAATAAAAAGCGCCACCGTTTCCGAAGCTTTGATCACCCCGCTTTACGAAAACCCTCCTCACCATTGAGAATACTTATTCGGCCTCGCAGCAGGTCTGAGAGTTCGTCATTACCGCTCGGCCTGTGAATAACTAAGGAGCACGAAACATCATGGGAACTTCCGGAGAACTTATTCGCCTGATTAACTATGTGGACGACATCAACACCACCCTGCGGCGCATTGGCGCATTCGTCCCGCTGATGGAAGCCGACGAGCGCAAGCGGCTGGCGGACAGCCTGCGCGCCGCCGAGACCAATCTCCGTGCCATCGTCACCCAGTTGGACAAGGAAGAGAAGTAGTGGCGCAAGTCAAGACCATCGCGGTGATTGGCGCCGGCACCATGGGGCGCGGCATCGCGCACGTCGCGGCCCTGGGCGGATACCGCACCATCCTCGAGGACCTGCTGCCCAACGCGCTGCGCAAAGCGGAGAGCGAGATTCGCGCCAATCTCGACAAAGCCGTCGAGCTGGGGAAAGTTTCCGCCGGCGATGCCAACACTGCATTCGGCCGTCTGGAATACGCCGGATCGGTCGAGGAAGCGGCGCGCGAAGCCGATCTGGTGATCGAGGCCGTTCCCGAAGAGATGGAATCGAAAATCGAGATTTTCACATTGCTCGATAAAATCTGCCGCCCGCCGACCATCCTGGCTTCCAACACTTCGTCTCTCAGCATCACTGAGATTGCCAGCGTGACTTACCGCGCGAAGAAGTGCGTGGGAATGCATTTTTTCAATCCCGTGCACAAAATGAAGCTGCTCGAGGTGGTGCGCGGCCTGGAAACCGATGACGACACCCTCGCGGCGTCCGCGGAAGTGGGCCTCCGCATGGGCAAGGAAGTCGTGGTCATCAAAGAGTCCCCGGGATTCATCACCAGCCGCATCAATGCCCTGATCGGAAACGAAGCGTTTTACATGCTGCAGGAAGGCATCGCTTCCGCGCAGGACATTGACAAGGCTTTGAAGCTGGGCCTGAACCACCCCATGGGGCCATTCGAACTGGTGGATCTGGTCGGCCTCGATACCCGTCTCCACATCCTCGAATACCTGCATCGCTCCCTGGGCGAGAAGTACCGTCCCGCGCCGCTTCTGGTGCAATACGTGAAGGCGGGAAGATTAGGCCGCAAGTCGGGACGCGGAGTTTACGAGTATCCCGAAGCGCAGGCTGCCCGGCCTGCGAGCACGGCTAAACCATAGGCAATCCGGTGAAATCCTTTTGGCCGCAGGCTACCCTATTTCATTTGCGTGCCTGAGAAACCGCGGATTAGCCACTGCCCGTTGCGCTTCACCCACACCTCTCCCACGGCCATCTGAAACCCAACGTTGTCGCCGGGGTTTTTGACGTCGGCGAAGTAGGTGACCAGAGCCGTATCCGCTCCCACCGGCACGACGCGCAACTCTGACAGTGTGTACCCTGTAATGGGCTGCTCCCTCATCTGCTGTGCCGTGGGCTTTCCCGTCTGGCGGGAGCCATCGGCCCCAATGAAATTGAAGTCATCGGCTATCACCGCATTATTGGATGCCGCATCCTGGATCTTCCAGGCCTCCCACTGCGCGACCAGCCGCGCTGAGATTGCTTCAGTCATTTCCGGTATCGAAACCTTGTGCGCCATACCCGTGTCTGTTCCTTTCGCTGGCGGTTTCTGGGCCGTCACGACGCTGCCAGATACCAGAACCGCAACCGTTAGTCGCCGCGCGCACCAATAAGCTGGGAAGCTAATGCCCTGCCATCCGGGGGTGCGATTCTGCTGCCGCGGCGACTCCGGATCCGATTAAACTCACGCTCTGCGGGCTGTCGGCCTCATCGTCCGTAACGCTGAGCGATCCAGTCACCCCGCCCACAGCTACTGGAGTGAAGCTGACGCTGATCGTGCAACTGGCTCCGGGATTCAACAGGCCCATACACGTGTCGGTCTGGCTGAAGTCGTACAAAATGATCTGACTCATGTCGCCCAGAAACGAGATGTTGCTGACGTTCCGCGGACTATTGCCCAGATTGGTGAGCGTCGCATTCTGCGGAGGACTGGTCGTGCCAACCGGTTGCTGGCTGAATACCAGCTTGGCCGGAGACAGGGATACCTCGGTTCCTGTTCCCGTCAAGTTCAGCACTTGCGGGCTGGCGGGATCGCTGTCCGCAATGGTTACTGAACCATATCGCGTGCCCGGCGCACTGGGAGTAAACCTCGCGTTAATGGTGCAGCTTGCTCCCGCAGCCAGGTTGTTCTTGCAGGTGCCGCTTTGTGTGTAATCGCCGCTCACCGCCACGCTGGAAATGCTCAAAGCCGTTGTCCCCAAATTTGTCAGCGTTGCCGCCTTGAGCGCACTCGATACCCCTACCGTTTTGGTGCCAAAAGACAAGGGATTAGGGGTCAGAGAAACATTAGTCCCCACTCCGCTTAGGCTGACCGCTTGGGGGCTGGTGGGATCGCTATCCGTAAACGTCAGAGTACCGCTGGCCGCTCCTGCTTGCCCCGGCGTGAATGTCAAGGTTACGGTGCAGGAGGAGCCAACCGCAACCGTCGCACCGCAAGTCGTGGTGTCGGTGAAAGCTGACCCGCTAAGATTTATGCTCGTGACGTTGAGCGGTGTGTTGCTGAAGTTGCTCAGCGTAACTACCTTGCCGGGACTGGGCTGGCCGACCGCCTGCGGAAGAAAGGCCTCGCTGGTCGTGGAGACCGGCGAGCACTGGCGGGTTTGAAGAATCAACGGCGCCAGCGGCTGCTGGGTGAAATTGAAGCTGTCGAGCATATCGTTGGCGTCGGCATCCCGCAAGGTGAGCGGAGCGAGGTTATAGCGCTCTTCGACCAGCTTTATGAACGATGAGAATTCATACTGCGCGTGGGAAATATGCCCTGAAATCACATACGGCGAGATCATCAGCAACGGCACTCGCGGGCCCAGTCCATATTCGTCGAGTTGTGGCGGCGGTACGTGATCATACTGCCCGCCGAACTCATCCCAGGTAATGAACACTGCGGTCGAGTCCCAATCCGGCCCCTGCATGACGGCATTAAGCTGTTGCACCGTCCAATTCTCGCCATTGCAGATGCTCTTCGCCGGATGTTCCATCTGGTCGGGCTGAGTGATGAGCCAACTGACCGCCGGCAAACTCCCCTTCGTAGCATCCGTAACGAACTTGGTTGAAGCCACCACATTGGTTTGCCACAGACTGGAATCGCGAATGCTCTCGATGGCATCCAGGGGATTCCAGCTGGTCTCGCCGTCCGTGTAGTATTTCCAGGAGACGCCCGCCGCCTGCAGGCTGTCTGCCAGCGTCTCGAAAGTGAAACAAGGGAACTGGCTCGACACCTCTCCCTGTTCGCTTAGCACCTGAACCGTGGTCCCGGGATTACCGTCACATCCCGGCTTGGTCGTAGGGTTGGGATCGGTAAACGCCCCTCCCGATTGTGCCGCCACCGTGTACATGTGATTGGCGAAACTTTCGGCGGTGATGCTCGAAAAATTGTTGTCCGCCAGAGCAAAGTATTTCGCATAAGCAAAGTAGTTCGGAATATCCTGCTCCGTAACCTGGGTGTAGCACAGATAATCGCCGTTCACATTGCACTGTCCCGAAGTGCCGTCATACGGCTGGATAAGATCGAACTTGTCCATCTTGCCGTGGTCAATAGCCAGCACCGTAGAGTTCCAGTTGTGACTGAGGTCGCGCGGCGTCAGGTCCGGCATGTGTCCTAAGGGAATCACTTGCCCGGTCGAAATAAGTCCAGTCGTGGTGCCATTCGCTCCCGGAAATGTGCCGAAGTAATCGTCGAAGCTGCGATTCTCCTTGACGATGAACACCAAATGCTGGAGGGCACTGAGATTCGGCGGGTGTTGCACCTGTTTCTGTGGTTGGCTGGCCTGTTGAGCAGGAGTGCTCACGCTAAATGCTCCAACAACCATGGCAACTAAGCTTGCAATCCACCACCCCCGGGGAATTGGACAGTTCATCTCGGGTGGCCTCCTTCCCTCGCAACTTTTTCCTCTGTGAGGGGACCTACATTATTGCTCAAAAAAGGCCGCGATGTGATCGCGGCCTCTGCTTAGCTCAGGTGCTGAGAGTTGGTTACGGAATGGTACCAAGCACAGCCGCCGCTGGCACATTGGCGCTGAAAGTAAACCAGCCACCGCTTGCAACGTCGCCGCCGACGTTGTCATCGTTGGAGGCTGCCCAGGCGCCAAGGAAGTCCGGCCCATTGGTGTCGTCGGTGCTGCCCACGATCCAGTATTGCGTGGCCGCGGTCAGAGAAACTCCCGGTGGTTTAAATTTGATGGTGACCAGGGTGCAGCACGTTCCGAAGGTCGGAACCGTCTTGGAGCTCCCGCTCGCGATCAATGTTCCCACAGAATTGGAACCGCTGTCACTGTAGATGCCCACGTCAACCAGGTTGGTCCCGGAGATGTAGCCGATAGCAGCCTCTATCTCTTCGACGTGAGAAGCCAGCTTATTGGTGAACGGCAATGCGATCCATTGCTCTGAAGTGGTGGTCTGGGTTGCTCCCGCCACATAGTAACCCGTGGTGTCGTTATAGTCATCCGTTGCCGTCGGCCCCAGGTTGCTGTAGATGGACTTCAGACCAGCCGGGGCTTGCGCAGGCGTGACGATTATTGAGTGGCTGGTGTGAGCGATTGCTGGCGACTGCGCCAGAAGTGTGCAGCAAGCAAGCGTGAACACAAACAAAACGATTGCTGCCGGTTTCAGTATTCTTCCTACCATTGTTACTATCCTCCAGTTTACGATTTGGTTTCTTTGAAAAGCCTTGGACCGGCAACTCCGCGAAGATTTCTTTCTCTCGGGGGAGGCTGGACCTGCAGATAATGACATTCGTTGTTGCGGTTAATGTGCTTCCGAATGCCCGTACTCTGCGGGCCAAACCTTATCCCACGCGGAACCGGAAGTCAACCACTAAAGACCACGATTTTCTAACTCCGTGAGGACAGGGCACAAAGACTCTAGTAGAAAGTACCGGCCCGCAAAAAGCGCACCGGTCAAGGCTTCTGGACACTTTGGGGAAGAAGCAGGTTCAAAACAAAATTAAAGATTCCGTAACCCAGGCGCGGCCTGAATTAGGTTACAATGGTCCGCCTTAAAGGAGGCCTAATGAAGCAACTCGTAACGTTAGCGATCCTGTTGAGCTTGACCAGCCTTGGGTTCGCCCAGGCCAGAAACGCGAGGGGCGAGACCACCACTTGTGCCACGCTGCCCTGCGAGGTCGCCTCGGTTTCTGTGACCGCTCAAACCACGACCGTTCCTCTCACCACACTCTTTACTCCATCCGCCGACGGACTTTTTCGCATTTCGGTGTACATGTCATCCTCCCCTTCTGCGGGATCAACGTGGGCATACGCTCTCTTTTGGACGGATGACATCAAAGCCAGAAACTCAGGTAGGCAGCAGCTTTCTCCCGGCGTCTTTAGTTCGTTGAGCGTTCCAGTGCGCGGGTTGGCGGGCCAGCCCCTGTCTTACTCGATAAGCGCGGGAGCGAGCAATCCGCCCGGAGCCACTTACAACCTGTCGATCACCGTGGAACAGCTGCAGTAGCCCTATCTTGAAAGGCCTCATTCCCAAGCCCCGCGCCTTCACCGGCGGGGCGAGAGCCTGCCCTGAGCGAAGCCGAAGGGAATCTCGCGTGGACCGCGGGAGGAAATGCGCCAGTTCATATCTCTATAGAATGTCATCCTGAGCGAAGTGCTATGTTTCGCTTGCGAAACATAGCACGAAGTCGAAGGACCCCGTGTCCCCAACCCTGGCAACGGCGCTTCAGGGAATTCTCTCGCTGCTGCGTAACCGCAATGAGCACTTGCACCCCCCAAGCCCCGCGCCTTCACCGGCGGGGCGAGAGCCTGCCCTGAGCGAAGCCGAAGGAATCTCGCGTGGACCGCGGGAGGAAATGCGCCCGTTCATATCTCTATAGAATGTCATCCTGAGCGAAGTGCTATGTTTCGCTTGCGAAACATAGCACGAAGTCGAAGGACCCCGTGTCCCCAACCCTGGCAACGGCGCTTCAGGGAATTCTCTCGCTGCTGCGTAACCGCAATGAGCACTTGCACCCCCCAAGCCCCGCGCCTTCACCGGTGGGGCGAGAGCCTGCCCTGAGCGAAGCCGAAGGGAATCTCGCGTGGACCATTTCACACTGACAGGCGCTGCCATACGAAAACCATTCTCAACCTATTGCAGGTTTCCTACGCCCAATGGCGGCACAGTGTCGCCGGTATTAAAAATTCCTATCAGTACCGTTCCTGCCACGTTGGAGGCATTGAAGCTGCCAAGTGACAACGTGAGAACCGGGCAGGGATCGGTCGCGCTGCCGCATATCACGCCATGGACGGTGACACCAGTGATCGTAAACGTGCCGGTAACACCGGACACCGTGTAGGGTCCGTAGTTCTGGCCGATCACCGGCCCTCCGCTGCCGTTGTATTGAGTGAAGCTTTTGAACTCCACAATTTTGCCGGTGCCGTCGAAGAATAGGGTACCGACAGAGGCGTCTGGACTGCTGACGTTTATTATCTGAAAGTTATACGTCCCCTTCAGGCTGGCCGCCGACGTCGCCGCGCCGGCTGGAAAGACTGTGGCCAGCAACATGATCGATGCTGCAAGTGCTGTTCTGAGTTTCATTCGTTTCTCCTTGCGATAGGTCGCAACCCTCCTAAGAAAGTAGATTTGGCCGTTGATCACTCCCGTCATCGGGAACCCCACAGCCGTCGGCATGGCCGTCCCACTGCTCCAGGACAAACACAGTAAGTCCGAGGGTCTTACACGAAGTGAGACGCTTCATAACAGTCTCCAGTGGAAATCTGAATCCCTTAAATTTCGACAAACGTCGCGTCTGGGTAGGGGTGGACGTGATCTCGAGTACGGAGAATCCTTTCGAATGCCTGAAAATTTCGACACGAATGCTATCTGAGGCGAGGACAAGAGTCAATAAGAGTTGCAGGAATTCTCAGCTAAAACGTGAGGGTGGTCCTGGGACTCATGGTGGAAAGTCCCGGTCGGCAAGGGTTTGAGGGGCACGGTCGAGCCGTGCCCCCTTGGCAGACGTCACTAAGACGCTAATTCTTGTTGATGTCCTCTTTCGCCTCCAGTTTCTTCACCAGCGGCTCGAAGAAAACTTTCTGGTTTTCGGGAGCGCCGGCCAGCGAAATCTTCATTTCTTTCACTGCATCGTCAAACTTCCCCTCAGACGCATAGATTCTCGCCGTCCCATCATGCACCACCCAATCGTTGGGATCTTTCTTGGCCGCCTGCCGGAAAAGGTCGAAGGCCTGATCCTGCTTGCCCTGGCCCTGCACGTAGCGCCCGTAATAATAAAGTTGGGCCGCGGTGGCTTTCTCGATCGCCTGTTTTTTCGCGGCTTGGGCATCGTCTTTTCTGCCCATCGCGTCGAGGATCCGTGCCTTGGTCAGATAGTTGTCGAAGCGCGGCTCGGTCTTGATTGACGTTTCCTCGTACTTCAGAGCTTCATCCAGGTCATACTTCTCAGTAACCAGATAAGCAGCGGCGTCGTCCCATCCCTCCCAGGTGTATTGCACCAGGCCCTGGAGCTGGTTGTGCAGGCTGGCCTGGACGATGTCATGAACGTTGACGCCAACCTTGAACGGGACCGCGACTTTTTCCCAGCGCAGGGTGACCACGGCGGAGTCAGCCTTCACGTCGTCGAAGTCGTAGGTCAGAACCTCGTGCGCCTCCGAGGTCTGCGGTTTCACGGTAACGCGGAGGGCATCGTCCGCCTGGCTGTAGGTGAAGCTGCCCCACGCCATCGTGGTCTTGGAGAAAATAACCGTCCACTCGTTCTCTCCGGGAATCATGTGCAGGCCGTACACCCCCTTGGGCAGGGGCTGCCCTTCGATGGTGACCGGATCGGTGAACTTAATGGTGGTGTTTTCGTTGGCCCCGGCGCGCCACACCTCGCCATAAGGCACAACTTTGCCCCAAATCTGGCGTCCTTTTACCTGCGGGCGGTGATAGCTGACGGTGATGTCGGTGATGCCGATGCGTTGCGTGACCGCGGAATGTTGGCTATCCCGTGGCAGGTCCAAAACCGCGGATTGCGCCCGGCAGATGGCGCTTCCGAAAGAAAGTGCAGTAACTGCGAGCAGAGCGATTCGCAGTCTGAACTGAAACGATTTGAGCTGAAACGACGTGAGCGATCTAAGCATGGACGTACTCCCTTCGTGAATTGTTCCTGGCTTGGACTTGCTAAGAAAACGAGCGTTTAGACGCGAGGTGAAATGGGCAGTTAGCAGATTGTAAAAAGTTGTTAAATCAGCGGTGTAGAGGGCAGGTTTCCGCAGGGATAATCGTCTAACAGCTTAGAAGGACTCATTATTCTTTCATCCCGAGCCGCGCGAGGGATCTGCCGCAGTCGAAGCAGCAGATTCCTCGTCGCTTCGCTCCCCGGAATGACAAAGGAATGAGGCTTGAGGGTGGCAAAACCCATGCTGCGAGGAAATCGGGAACCTCATCCGGCGGATTTGCGTAACATATTAAAGACGTGGGCACCGCTCCGCCGCCGAAGCTCGATTGAAAGCCACTCTCTTATGAGAACGCTGCTTGACATTGTTCGCCAGTCGCTGGCCACGTTGTGGGCGCACAAGCTGCGCTCGTTCCTGACCATGTTCGGGATCGCCTGGGGAGTGGGATCGTTGCTTTTGCTGGTGGGCCTCGGCGAGGGCTTTCGCAGCGGCCAGGCAAGAGAATTGGCGACGCTGGGTCAGGACATCATGTTTGTCTTTCCCGGGCGGATTCCAGCTGTCGAAGGCAGTTTGCAATCCGGCCAGAAATATCACTTCACCTACGCCGACTATGTGGCGATAAAAGACGAGGCCCACACTCTGCGGGCAATTTCTCCCGTGCTCAATCGCGAGGATATCCGCGCGGTCAGCGATTATGGATCCACCAACGGGCAGGTCTTTGGCGTCGCGCCCAATTACAACGACATTCGCAACATTCCCGTTGGCACCGGCCGTTGGTTCAACGACGAGGACAACCTGCAGCACCGGCGCGTGGCCGTGGTCGGCTGGGAGCTGCTCAAGAATGTTTTCCCCGGCCGTCCGGCAGTGGATTCAACCATTCTGTTGAACGAAGTGCGGTTTGACGTGATCGGCGTGCTGGCGAAAGTAGGGCAGGACGGAAACAACGGCACCAACGGCCGCATTTTCATTCCCATCGAGACCATGCGCGACCTGTTTCCCTTGAAAGATCAGAATTCCGAAGACGCGATCTCATTCATCAATTACCGCCCGGTGGATAAGGCCGAACACGCGCGCTCCAAAGACGAAGTCCATGCCATCATCGCGCGGCGCCACAACTTTAACCCCAAACTGGAGGACGCCTTCGAGGATTGGGACACCATCGAGAACTCGCAACGCGTGGACAAGATTTTCAATGCCATGGATTATTTCCTCGGGGTGGTGGGCCTGGTGACCCTGGGGCTGGGAGCGATCGGCATCATCAACATCATGCTGGTTTCGGTCACCGAGCGAACCCGGGAGATTGGATTGCGCAAAGCTCTGGGCGCGACTCATCGCAACATTCTTACCCAGTTTTTCGTGGAAGGCATGTTCCTTACGCTGCTGAGCGGCGGCGTGGGCCTGTTTCTGGCGGGCGGATTTATGACAATACTCGCGCAGTTGCCCGCTCCGGAAGGCTTTGACACTCCCCGCATCGTTCCCATTTCAGCGGTTGCGGCAATCCTCTCGCTGGCCGTTGCGGGCATCAGCGCTGGACTTTATCCCGCACGGAAGGCGGCGTTACTGCCTCCCGTCGAAGCGTTAAGACAGGAATAAATTATGCTGGGAGACTTGGGGAAACAGGCTTACGGCGCGTTGCGGCACAACAAGCGGCGCAGTGTGCTCACCATGCTGGGCATGGCCTGGGGAATCGCAACGGTGGTACTGCTTCTGGCTTATGGCTCGGGATTTGAAAACGGCCTGTGGGCGGCTTTCCGTTCGTTCGGAACCAATCTGGTGTTTGTTTTTCCCGGGCGCACCGAACTGCAGGCCGGCGGCACCAAAGCCGGCAGCCAGATCCGGCTCACCATGAATGACCTCGATTACATCCGCGGCGAGGTGCCGTTGCTCAAGCGCGCCTCTCCGGAGGTTGATAAACAGAACAGTACGGTGGCCTATGGCACGCGCAGCGGAAACTTCACCGCCAGCGGCGTTTATGCCAATTTTTCACGCATGCGGCGCTTCGACTTTTCCGAAGGCACCGGATTCAGCGAGGCCGACGATTTCACCCACACCCGGGTTGCTTTTATCGGAGCTGACCTGAAGAAAAAACTTTTCTCCGGGCAAAACGCGATTGGCGAAAGCATCCGCGTGGATGGCATCTCCTATCAGGTTGTGGGAGTGTTGAAGCACGTCATCAATAACAACGACGAAAATCTGAACGGCCATGTGTACGTGCCTTTCAGCGCCATGAACGATTTGAAGGATACGTACTACCTCGACGCGATTGTCATGGAGTACGAGGGCGACCACGCCAAAGTGGTGAAGGCGGTCCGCGATTCCATGGCGTTTCACCACAGCTTCGATCCCAAAGACAAGCGCGCCGTCTTCGTCTTCGACGTGTTTGCCGACTTGGTTGACCTGCAAGTGATTACCACCGGAATCAAGATTCTCCTCGGCTTCATTGGCTTGCTCACGCTCGGCATCGGTGGAGTGGGGCTGATGAACATCATGCTGGTCTCGGTGACGCAGCGCACCCGCGAAATCGGCGTGGAAAAAGCATTGGGAGCG
>Ga0210394_10000584_pt1 | contig 73444 bp, 59 predicted proteins | sample IncBWC12MmetaG_FD_160121 | JGI IMG/M metagenome (GOLD analysis project Ga0210394, IMG submission 160121) | Forest soil microbial communities from Barre Woods Harvard Forest LTER site, Petersham, Massachusetts, United States - Inc-BW-C-12-M | ecosystem: Environmental > Terrestrial > Soil >... | reverse complement strand
AAGGCTCCGGAACTCGCCATTGCGAGCGCAGCGAGGAATTCCTCATCGCTAAAATCCAACAAAAAGAGGGATTCCGTGTCGCAGCGCACCTCGAAATGACAACCCAAAAGAGTTTTTCAACAAACTGATAGACGCTATTCGAGCCGATGTCTGACCGATCTGGACCCCTGGGCGAGAGGTCCTCATGGGGGCGCATAATCCGCGCGGGCTGGACGCGAGTACTATTGCCGGAATCAAGGCTCGGAACTAACGTTGCGTCGGGCAAATCCGTAGCTGGCCAAGGAGGCGAGGGGTGCAGAAACCTGGGAGGCAACGTCGGAGTAAGCGGCTGCCTCTGTCTATTCCGGTGCGTATTTACGGACGCACCGCAAATAACCGGCCCTTTCGCTACGTGACCGAGACAAATGCGGTGAGCGTTCACGGCGGAGTGCTGGCGTTGAATGCAAAGGTTAAGCGGGGCCAGACCGTGCTGCTCGTCAATGGGATAACGGAAGAAGAGCGTGAGTGCCGAGTTGTGTACGTCGAATCAAAACTGTGGGGTAAGAGAAAAATCGGCCTCGAATTTACAACCAGCAGCGGCGACTTCTGGCATGTGTACGCTTCTTTGATTCGCTCGAAGTGATCCTGGAAGAAAATACAGCGCTAAGCGTCAAAGGCAGGGTCTCAAGCCGCGAAGAGGTGCGCGCTTCGTTGCGCCCGCCTCGTGGAATTGGTATACGAACACCTGGCATAGCGGTTGCCCGAATCGACCTTCGAGTTGACAGAGCGTAGCCATGGCGGTCGTATCGAATAAGCCCTGGTCGATCAGTTTGCTGAGTCTGGCTCGAGCTGAATCGGAGCCTAGCCGATCGCCTTTTGGCCCGTCGCGCGCTCGCGACGCGCCAGTCCAATCAACGCAGTCAGTCCCATTCCTGAGAGCAGCATCGAGGAAGGCTCTGGCACGCTTGGCGGGTCTGCTGGATCAAGCGTGTAAGTCAGCGACGTGATTCCGCCGACTTCATCGGCGCCAAACCAGGTTATTTGCGTGATGCCGGTTCCTGGAAATGTCGCCGTGCCCGAGCCGTTCTCGGTAGCCGTGTCGAACCAACTATCCCCTACATTGTCCCAGGCCTCGAATATATCCGTGGCAGTCCAAGCGAACGACACACCGGACACGGGCGAATTGAAATCAATCGTTCCGCTGTAGCCGAGCAGGGAGTTTCCTTCGGCTTCCCCAGTTCCACCTGCGAAGGTGTAGTCCACCTGAGAAGTGTTTCCCCATTCTTCTCCGTCGGGATATGGAATGAACGTGACCGAAGTCACCGTGCTGCCGTCAGGAATCGTTATTACTCCTGTACTGGTATCTATTTGATCGGCTTGCGCGAGACTTGCGAACAACAAAACTGCAAAAGCGACTGCGAGTTTCATCTTCATGGTTCGTACTCCTAAGGCCGGTAAGACTATTACCAGCATTCGTATATCCAACTCTGATGAACCCGGAAGTTGCTGGAAAAACTGGGGTTATCTTTCCGGAGTAGAAGTTGAAGATCGAAATACATGCCGGTTGTGCGCAACTATCTTCTTCGTTCGCTTAGACCACCCAGTGTCTTTCGTCGCTAGAATCAGAGAGTAGTGAAACAGGCAGGCATTTCGTTTCATGCTGGATTCGGTCGCGAATCTGTATAATCGCGTTTGTGGCTAGCGCGGGCGTCGTACAATGGCAGTACAGAAGCTTTCCAAGCTTCGGACGTAGGTTCGATTCCTACCGCCCGCTCGAACAATTCCAATATATGCCCGCCGACCCGCTAACCCCCGTACTGCCACGGAGAACCCGTAACTGTCAGCGGATGGATCTCTCTGCGCAGCACTGCGTTTAGAACCGCGAAAACGCCGATGGCATGGTCGCCTGGCTTTTCGAGAATTTCCAGCGCCTTGCGTTCCAAATAGGCGCCTAGGTTTTCCAAGACCGGAGCGCCATTGGTCCCTTCGATGTAAGGCTCGCCGTTCAATAGACCCTGCGATTCCGTGGTCGCCGCGAAAAATTTCTGCGCGGTGTCGCATTGTCCACAGTCCAACACATGCAGAACCGCAGCGCGGCTGTCGATGACAGACTGAAACGTGCTGCCATCTTTCCGCAACACGACCATCAACAACGGTGGTTTGAAGGAAGCCTGCGAAACCCAGGTGACGGTCGTGGTGTCGGATCGGGCGCAAAGCTCACTCACGGGGTAGCAGAGGCAGCTCTCAAGGGACTAAGCCGATCGGGAGATCAGCCAGTCCGAGAACTTCTACACGAGCTTCACGCAGACTCGGATGTATTCCTGGACTTCTCCTAGAACTTCGTAGTTCACGCGAAAGGATTTCACCCAGTCTTCGAAGGCGCGAAATTCATCGAGCGAACAGATGAAGTTGTCGAAGAAGATGATGTCGCCGGGCTTGAAATGGCGCGCGAGCGTTGTCAGTACGTAGAGCGTGGAGCTGAACAAGTCCGCGTCGAGATGGATCACCAGGCGGCGGGAGAAATCGCGGCGGTTGATGAACGGCAGCAGCGTATCTTGAAACAGGCCCGCCTGGAACGAGCAGCGCGGATCGCTGGTTTCGGGAATCCGGCCGTAGACGTTGAACGCGCCTTTGGGTTCGGTGGCGCGCCAGTGTTCGGGAAGGCCGGTGAAGGTGTCAAATCCGACGAAGCGGGATTCGGGATTGGAGAGGTGATCGAGCCACCAGAAAAGTGATTCGCCCTTGAAGACGCCGAATTCCCAGAAGTCGATGGGCGCGGAATTCAGCTTCTCTTTGGCGATGACATTTTCATAGAGCCAGGAGCGGTTGCGGCGTTTGCCGTCGGCCGGGCGCGCGGTGGGATGCATGCGGCGCCAGCGCGAGAAGCGGAACCAGCCCGCGATGGCCGTAAGGCCCACGGCGGGCCGATTGAGATTTACGAGCCCGAGCGTATTGGCGAAGAAAATGGACGCCGCGGGACGAAACATTTGCGGAATCTGGAAGATGCGGTTGAGCGAGATGCGACGCTTCTTGGGGTTGTATTCGACTTGTAGGGGGACAGGTTGAGATAGTTCAGCCATGAGAGGGACTCCATTCGAAAGATTCCGGGCCTTCGCCTAAAAGGAACCGGTTTGGGTAAATCGGGGACGGTTGCGATTGGTGGGCGACTATACAAAGATGGCCTGTAAAAAGCAAGCTGCGCGGCTGGCATATCGCTTGTCTAAGGGAATGAGTTCGCTAAAAGCGACGCGGTACCAGGGTCTGTCGGACTCTAGCTTTCAGAACTTGGTGCGATGGCAGTGTCGAAAGCGGGGGCAAGAACGGGCCGCCCTACAGGACGATTTCAGAACTCTCGGGATTAGCGAGATCGTTACAGAACTTCCCAAGTTCAATCAATTCTTGCTTCCCGGAGTCGCTGGACCGGCTGGAGTTCCGAAGAACTTTTACGCCTCGTAACATCCGCGAGGGCCTCCGGTAAAGCCGTTCCCGGTGCGCGCACCCATTTGCGCAATCTAACAGATTATGTGATTGGTCTGAACGACTTCACAACCGAATAAATTCCGAGTCCGCTGAATAGTTTCCTTCGAGCCGGACCGTCGGCAGGAACCCCGTCCACCAGCGAAGAGGTCCGACGCAAGGCTGCGTGGATAACACAGAACCGGTGGGCATATTCTTTCGTTTTTTGACGGGCGATCGACCCGCAGGTTGTTGCGTACACAGTCCCGCGATCGTGCCGGTGCAGCTCTTTCCAACAAATCGGCGCGCGCTATCCTTATGATTGGCCGGTTACCACAGGTCAGTGCATGCCATACCTGCGACTTCACTGGACCGCGGCTAGACCTCGTACTCCGGCGCACTATTCGCCTGTTAAACAAATTACGCTCGTAGCGACTCATCCACGACGACATTCTCATTTTGGCGCCACAGTCATTCTCTCTTCGCCTTCGACGATGGTGATATAGCAATCGATGGGCAGTGTGGTGAAGCGCTGAACCAGGCTGCTGGGTTGGGGCCAGTGGACTTCGACCCAGTCAAACTTGCTTCGCGTACCAATGCCCAGGACGATGCGCGGATCGTGCGACGAAAGATAGCTGCCGCCACCGACTTTCAAGTGGCTGCGTCTTAGATCGCCAGACTGATAGGTAATGCGCGCGCCAACGGCATCAATGTTTGCTTTCTTGCCAACGAGGCGGACACCCAGCCAGTGGTTTTTCCCGCCGACGTTGTTGCGCAACAATACTGGTGCGGCGTTGTTGACCGCAACGAGGACGTCCACGGCCCCATCATTATCGAAATCACCTATTGCCATTCCTCTTGCAGCCAGAGGCTGCGAAAAAATGGGCCCGCTCTGGGCGCTGACGTTTTCAAATCCCTTGCCGGTGTTATGAAATAAAAGCATGGGCTCGCGATACTTGACGCTTTCGGTCCGTTTGTCTACGGTGTCATCCGGATGGCCGTTGCAGAGGAGCAAGTCGAGGTTGCCGTCGTTGTCATAATCGAAAAACTTCAATCCCCAACCGCTGAGCAGGCGGGTGGTGGAACCGATTCCAGTCGGCAGAGCTACGTCCGCGAAGCTTTCGTTCTTATTGTTGTGATAGAGAGAGAACATTTCCTGATCCACATTCGCGACAAATAAATCAACCCAGCCATCCTGATCATAGTCGGCCGCATCGACTCCCATGCCCGAGCGAGCGCGCCCATACGAACTGTAACCGACGCCGGCCAACAGCCCGTCTTCTTCAAATTTGCCGCCACCTCGATTGACAAAAAGGAAATTGGCGACCGTGTCGTTGGCCACGAACAAATCCATCAGGCCGTCGTTATTGATGTCCGCGGCAACGACACCCCAAGCCTTTGCCAGGGAGTTCGCAACGCCCGATTTCTTGCTGACATCAGTGAATGTGCCGTCTCCATTGTTGTGGAAGAGCCAACAGGGCATTGGATCGTAAACACTGGGAATACAGTAAAAGCGCATCCCTGTCGAGCGGTCACCGCACCATTTATTTTTTGCTTTGTCGAAATCCACAAAACGGCAGACAAACAGATCGAGTTTCCCATCGTTGTCGTAATCGAACCAGACCGCGCTGGTTCCCCAACCGGGCGCTGACACTCCGGCGCTAGAAGTGACGTCGGTGAACGTGCCATTACCGTTGTTGTGGTACAGGATGCTGTGCGGATATTGCGTGACATAGATATCCGGGAAGCCGTCACCATCATAATCGCCAACCGCCACGCCCATGCCATAGGCATCACCAGGAACACCAGCGCTTTCAGTGACGTCGGTAAATGTGCCGTCCCGGTTGTTGTGATAGAGAGCATTGCGTAGAGGCGGATGGGGGTCATAGAAGTCGCAACGGCCACTATTGACCAAATAAATGTCCATCCAGCCGTCATTGTCATAGTCAAGGAAGGCGCAGCCTGCACCAACAGTTTCCGGCAAGTACATTTCTGGCGAACGCCCGTTGGAGTGAACCCACGAAATGCGGCTAGCGGACGACGAAACTTCCTCGAAAGCCGGAGAGGTGCCGGCCGTCAGCAATCCGCCCGAGTCTGCGCAAAGAATGCGCGCACGCGCCAGTACACCACTGAATCCGGCGCCTCCGAGTGCCTGAAGAAACTTTCGGCGTGAATATTCATCCAGCCGATTTCCTGACCGTTCGCCCATTCACCGTTTCCGGAACTGCATGGATTTCTAATTTCGTAAATTCATGGAATGACTAGGAGCTCGCGCGCATTGAATCTTGTATTCGAAAAACATGCCAAAATGCGATGTTTCTCGTGCAGTTTTCGTTTGAGACCAGTAAGAATATCAGTTAGCCTAACTACTTCTGAAGAGGAATCGAGTGCTGAGAACAAGCGTTGCCCTGATTCTGCTTCTCACGATCGCTTTACGCTCAGCTCAAGCTCGACCGCAACAGGCGCTTTCCAGTCCCGCTCCGCCGCAAGCGATTTCTCCATCGTCGACTCGAAACGAGGGACACGCAGGCTACGTCGGAGACGATGTCTGCGGCTCGTGCCATCAGGGCAAGTTCAAAACGTTTCAGCTTACGGCGCATCGCCGTACTTCCCAGCTCCCCAGCGCTGGCTCCATTGCGGGAAAGTTCACGCCACCAGAAAACGTCATGACGACGATCGACCCTGCGCTCTCGTTCAGAATGGACGCCAAGAATGGCATTTTTTATCAAACGGTCGTTATCGGGGAACCGCCCCATACCAAAGAACACTCGGAGGCGTTTGGCGTCGTGGTGGGTTCCGGAGGAAAAGGGCATACCTATCTCTATTGGAAAGGAGATCAGCTTTTCCAGCTCCCTGTCTCTTACTGGACCGAACTTGGCCAGTGGGTCAACAGCCCGGGATATCTGGACGGTACGGCAAATTTTGATCGGCCCGTGATTCCTCGCTGCGTCGAATGTCACGCGTCTTACTTTGAGTCGCTCACTCCTGCGCGCCTTAGGAATCGTTACAACCAGAACAATTTTATCCTGGGCATTTCTTGTGAGCGATGCCACGGTCCGGGCCAGGAACATGTGGACCGCCACCGTTCTCAGGCATCCGCCGGTGAAGCCATCGAGGATCCCGCCAAGTTCGCCCGCGACAGGCAGATCGATGTTTGCGCACAGTGCCATGGCGGTCTTGGCGATGAAATCGCTCCCGCGTTTTCCTTTAAGCCTGGCGAGCCGCTCGCGAACTTCATCACACTGCAGCGGCTCCCGCCGGACGCGATTGTGGACGTTCACGGGAACCAGGTGGCTCTTCTCGAAAGGAGCCGCTGCTTCCAATCGTCCTCGAACATGTCGTGTTCGACCTGCCACGATGAGCATGCACCGGAACGAATCGCAGCAAGTTATTCAAGCCGGTGCCTCACATGCCATGAGCCCGAACGCTGCGGGATGTACGCGAAGCTGGGCGCGCAGATCGTCAGCAACTGTATTGATTGCCACATGCCCGTACAGCAATCGAATGCCATCGTTTCCGGCGTGAACGGAACTGAAGTAAGGGCCAAGGTGCGCAATCATTGGATCAAGGTTTACGGCGAATCTCCCGGCCACTGAGTTCCAAGATCCACCCGAACAGGTTTCATTGCGGCGAATTCGGGTCCTGTCCCCTCTGCGCTTGCCGTGCCTTTTCATCGAGGTCACGTTGAATGGCCATCTCCCGTGATGCATCCTCCTTGCGTCCTGACCGGGCGTAGGCAATCGCGAGCTGATAGTGGCCTGCCGGGTCCTTCGGCCGCATTTGCGCGTATTTTTCCAGCGGAGGGATGGCATCGGAGAATTTCTGCGCGGAGTTGAATGACATTCCGTATCCCAGAAAAGCCTCGGCAAATCCAGCGTCGAGTTCCGTCGCCCTGGAAAAATGTGCGATAGCTTCATCCCATTGCTGGGCCTGCCGCGCCAGCTCACCTAGCACATATTCCGCGCCGGCATTGTCAGGATCGATTTCCAGTTCGGCATCGAACTCTCTTTTGGCATCCGCAGGAGTCGTGGGGGTTGGCGGTTGAGAAAGTATGATTCGTCCAATGCGATAGTGAATACCAGCTACCTGGGGATTCTGCTGCAGGATCTTGCGATATTCCGCTTCCGCCTCGTCCCATTTGCCTTGCATCTCAAGCGACTCGGCATCGAGCTGCTCGGCTTGATACGAGGTGGGCGCTATCGTCGCGAGCTGCTGGGAAGCGCGCGTGGCCAAGTCCGAATAAGCGTGGATCGTGACGTATAGAACATCAGGATCGCGTGGAAATTCGCGATTCAACATTTGCAGAGCAGCGACAGCAGCATCCGGCTGGTTGAGGCTCATCGCGCAACGCACTGTAGCCAACCCCATCCTGCGTTTGAGGTTTTTATCTGACGAAGCGGCCGATGCTTTCTTCAAGATCGGGAGCGCATCTTTGCAGCGGCCCTTTTCAGCGAGATTTAAGCCCTGCTGAGCGGAAGACTCCGGTGCAGGCGCTTTCTGCGACGCTTGTTGGCCCGCAGCAGGATCAGCCGCACAACCACACAGAAGCGCCAAGAGTAGAGGTGTGTGAAAAAATCGGTTCATAAAGTCAAATGGTGCAGGCGAGAAATCCGCCTGCACCATTGTAACCGGGTGGGGGGACCCTAAAAATAGAACTTCAATCCGAACTGAATGTTGCGTTGTCCCTGTGAGGCGGTAATCTGCCCCATACCCGAGCCAACGGTGAACGCGCCAATGCCGCCAGCGAAGTCCAGAATCGGATGATTGAAGGCGTTGATGAAATCGGTCCGGAACTGGAGGCTTCTGGCTTCGCCGAAGAGCCAGTTTTTCTGGATGCTTAGGTCTGTCTCTGAGAATCGCGGGCCGCGCAGGTCACCCACACCGCAGGTCCCGAAGGTATTCGTTGCCGGCACCGAAAATGTGGTGGGGCTAAACCACTGCATAAAGTAGGCTCCCGGGGCACCTTCGAGCTGCTTCGGGTAGGAGGCAGGACCGGAGCAATCCGGCCGTTCATTGGCAAAGAGACCGCCGCTTCCGTCGGTACCGGAAGGATCGCTGAAACCGATCGAGGTGGTCAGCGCATTTCCGGTGTGCCAGTTGACCAAGCCGCTCAGCGTCCAATTGCCGACGATCGCGTTGAGGACCGGATTCAAATTGTTGGCATATTTTTGCCCACGACCGACAGGGACCTGATAGGTGGCGTACGCGGACAGAATATGGGTCTCGTCAAAATAACAAGGACCATAGTCCGACTTTCCGTCGTAGATATTCTGCCAACCAGGTAACCCCATGGAGGTTTGTGAACCATTGCCACCCCATGCGCCGGTACCAAAGAAGCCCGGCGAATCGCTCATGCACTTCGAGTACGTGTATGCGACCTGGCCGTCCAAGCCGTTCCCCATGCGCTTCTGGAGTACGGCTTGAAGCGAATTATAGCTTTGGATGGCGTTGGAAAACGACCCGCCAATGTATGCGCTGTTCACGATATTGTTGCCGAGAAACAGATCGGTGCCGACGGTGCCAACCTCGCCTGGTTTGGCAATCTGACCGTCAGGAAGGAGGAGCTGTTTCTGTTGCAGGGCAATAAAGTTGTAGAGACCCGTACCGTGCTGTCCGACGTAGCCGATTTGGGCGGTCAACGAGTTGCTGAACTGATGCTGAACGGTGAGGTTCCACTGCTGGACACGCGCGGGCCGGAGGTTTGGATCGAAAACCTTGATATTTTTCTTCGTGAAGCAGGAGAGAGTGTATGGCGTCGGGCACGGAGCGGTGCCAGGCGTAAAACCCTGGTCAATGGTCGGTTCGGTATTGGAGCTCGCCTGCGTGGCCGGCCAATCGAAGGTCAGTAACTGATTGGCGCCGCCACCTTCCATGTAGGAGGAAATCCCGTAACCGGCGCGGAACACCGTCTTGCCGCCGAAGAATGCGGGAGACCACGCCAAACCGATCCGGGGCAGCCAGTCGCCGATTCCCGTGTAGTTATTGTAAAGCGCTCTGCTGGCACCGTTTTGTCCCGCTACTTCGAGGTCGCCGGTAAAGAGGCCGAAATTCACCATCCGATTCTGTATTTCATAGAACGGCGTGTGATCTTCAAAGCGCAGGCCAATGTTGATTGTTAGCGTGGAAGTGACGCGCCAATCGTCCTGGGCAAATGCCCCGAAAATGTTTCCGCGACGTCCAAATTCCGCTACGCCAGCGTCACGCCCGCCGCCAGCGACCAATCCCAGCCAGAAGTCCGCCTGGCCCGCTCCAGTGCTTGGCGTGGTGCCGCCAACCGTGCCGCCGATATTGAAAGTGCCCAGGGTGCCAAAGTTTCCAGGGTAGCTGTAATTCAAACGTTCCCGCCAATACTGGAACCCAACCTTGAAGGTGTGCCGACCGTGAGAAATGACCAAGTTATCTTCAAGCTGTCCGGTGCCGGTGTGGAAGTTCTGGATGTTGTTATTGGTTCCAAAGCCCAAGCCGCTCATTCCCGTGATCACTAATGCCGGCAATCCGGGCGCGAAGGCGTTACCTCCGGTGATGCCTATCTGGTCCGCAATGTTACCCAGAGATCCATTATTGGCAACGGAATCGAAAACGACGTGGCTGTAGCCGATCCGAAATTCGTTCAAAAGACCCGGGTTGAAGCTGTGAGTCCAATTGATAACCGCATTCTGTATTGGCTCGGTATTCAGGGTGCCAGGATTACCCAACGTGAAACTGTTGAGCGACGGATTGTTTACGTACATTTGAGAGTAACGGCCAAAAATGTGGTCATTGTTCGACACGTTGTAGTCGATTTTAAGGTCGCCCTGATTACCGTTGAACTGGCTACTGCCGTTCGCCGTGTAGTTCGTCGTGTTCGTAACGTTGGTTGAGTTCGCCAAAGCTGCCTTGTAAGCCGCCAAGTTGAAGAAGTTCTGAGCGACTGAGTTAATCGTAAGCCCGGCTGCCGCCAGATTGTTGTTTGGTATTGGCTTACCTACATTGGGGCCGCTCGGATAGGAGAGTTGTATTCCAGTGCCGCCGCTGCAGAGTCCCCCAGCACTAAAGGCGCCACCGTTATCGGTGCAGAGTTGTCCGAAATCACCGGTGACTTCTCGGGAGGTGAAAATTTGGTACGAATTAGGGGAAGGAGGGGTATCGTCGCGCAGACCTTCATAGTCGGCGAAGAAAAACAACTTGTCTCTGACGATGGGGCCGCCGATGGTGCCACCGAACTGGTTGTAACGGACTTTCGTCTTATCTTGCACGCCATTGGCTTGCGTTCCCGGACCGACGGGGCCACCGGTGGTCAGTCCCGCGGACCAAGAATTGGCGTTGAGGGCATCGTTACGCAGGAATTCAAATACGTTGCCGTGGAAGTGGTTGGTTCCAGATTTGATACTGGCACTGATAATGCCGCCCTCATAGTTGCCAAACTCAGCAGACGCGTTCTGAGTGATGATGTTCAAATCCTGGATCGCGTCCGGGCTGGGAGTGAACCCAACCTCGTTGTTGTTGTCCTCCGTGTTGACCAGTCCATCGAGAAGGACTTCATTGGCCTGCTCACGATTGCCATTTATCATCGGCCTGCCAGAGCTCGACATAATCTCAGGCGTGTAGAGGGTCTGAGGATTGGGGTTCGTCACTCCAGGCGTTAGCAGCACCAGTTGCAGATAATTGCGGGAACCGAGCGGCAAAGACGCCGCAGTGTTGGCATCGATGAGAGAGCTGACCACGGCGCTCTGGGTTTGCAGGATGGGGGTTTCGCCGGAAACCTCAATGGTCTGGGAGATCTGTCCGACCGTCATTTGCACGTCAATGCGGGCGGCCTGGTTAAGTATCAGTGTAAATGGCGGATGAACCGCCGTTTGGAACCCTTTGGACTCGACTTTCAGTCCGTAGGTTCCGATCGGAACCCGAGGAAAATTGTACGATCCGGCGTCATTCGTCGTCGTCGTCCACGGAGTGCCACGTTCGATGTCGGTGGCGGTGACGGTCGCGCCAGCCACAGCCGCGCCCGAAGGATCAGTGACGAACCCGGTGATGGACGCCGTGGTCTCCTGCGCCCTGGCAGGCGCTACGGCCGCTAGCAAGGCGGCGATTAACGCGAGGTAGAACACGGATTTTGCGAGCCGGGAATTCTTGTTCACAAAAGCCTCCTGCTGGAATTCTGTGTGGCGAAGCGGCATATATCCCCCATGCACCCCAAACTATGGAAAGAGCTATATAGCTGAATATTTCTGTTGTCAAGAGAAAAATGTAGCTGTATAAGCATTCGGAGAGGTTTTCTGGTTACGCTCTATAGCGGATATTCTTGCTCTATAGCACCGTATTTGTACTTACGAGGAAGTTCCAGGCACCTAATAATCTCGCGGGAGGCCTAACCTGCTAGACTCTCAGCAATTTCCGGAGCTTTCATGACAACGATCAGCCGTAACGGGGAACCCACCTACAAGCGCATCCAAAACGTCATCCGCAAGCGTATCGAGTCCGGCCAGTTGAGGCCGGGGGATGCGGTGGCTTCCGAAAGAGAGCTGGCCAAGCTGCACAAAGTCAGTCTGATGACCGCGCGTCACGCGCTGGCTGATCTCGCGCGCGAAGGCATGGTCGAGCGGCGTCACGGCTCGGGCACGTATGTGGCGCCCCCGAAAATACACTTCAACAAGCTAATGAGTTACACGGAGCAAATGGCCAGCCGCGGATTGGTGGGCAGGTCGAAGATTATTTCGTCAGGCGTGCTGGACACGGAGCACGAAATCGCGGCACGACTTTCGTTGCCGTCTTCGAGCAATCTGTTCATGCTCGAACGCGTGCGACAAGCGGGCGATGAACCTTTTGCGTTGGAAACGTGTTACTTGTCGGTAGACGAATTTCCAGCGTTAGCGGGTGGAACCCTCGAGCGCGGCTCGCTGTTTGTGACTCTCGAGCACGAATACGGTGTGGAACTCGCTTACGCCGACGAAGAAATTGACGCGACCGCGGCGGATTTGAAGACGGCGGAGCTGCTGACGGTGCCGCGCGGATCTCCGCTGCTGCGAATTCGCCAGCTGATTTTCACCACGAAGGGCAGGGCCTGCATGTACGTGCTGGGTCTGTACCGCTCGGGCCGCCACACTCTGGTGATTCGCAGATTCCGCTGACGCGCACGTTCTTCGTAGCGACTTGCCTGGGAACGCCATTCTCCTAAATGACGTTTTTCTCGGTGCGGCGTAGCCCCTGACAAAAAGTACAGGCCGCACAGCTTCCACTTCAAACCGCTCTTTCAGGCGAGCCATCGCCGCGGCTTAGTTCGCGCGACATTTGCCAGGCGCACAGCGCCGCCAGCGTCGTCAGGCAAGTTCCCAGGCCCCATTTCTGCATCAGCAATTTACCCACGCCGAACAGCGCGCTGTACACCATCACCGTCCCCAGAATCCAGCACCACAGATTGCGCGCCAGATCGTGCGTTGCCGGAATTTCCGGCGCGAGCGCGGCAATCGTCTTCCATCCCGTGACGTCCGGGCGAACTTTGCGATAGAACGAGAGCAGGATGCTGTTCGGTTCCGGCGCTGTGAGCACCGTGACCATAATCCACACCGTCGTCGTGACGCACGTAGTGGTCAGCACGTTTTTCGCAAACAGCACTGTCGCCGAGCCGGTGTAAAACGTCGGCCGCCCGATCAGTGCGTTCCACAAGCCCTCGGAGTTCAAAGCCAAAGTCAAAACCAGCGCGGTAATCATTGAAGAAATTTCGCTCCACGCATTGATGCGCCACCAATACCAGCGCAGCAAGTAAACGCTTCCCGTTCCCGCGCCAACTTCCAGCACCGCTTGCCACCCGGAACGAATCGATGCGAGTTGCGCGGAAACATAGCCGCTGGCGATCACCAACAGTACGGTAACAACCTGCGAAGCGCGCACGTAGTGGCGTTCCGATGCGTGGCGCACCAGAAAACGGCGGTAGAAATCTTCGACGACATACGAGGTGCCCCAGTTCAATTGTGTCGCGATCGTCGACATAAACGCCGCGAGGAATCCGGCGACGATGATGCCGCGCAGCGCGTGCGGCACATGGTCGTTCACCATCATCATGTAACTGGTTTCCGGATGCGCGAGCCCCGGATACAGAACGATCGCCGCGAGCGCCGTGAGAATCCACGGCCACGGACGCAGCGCATAATGCGCCACGTTGAACCAAAGCACGGAAAGCAAGCCCTGACGCTCATCGCGCGCGCTGAATATCCGCTGCGCGATGTATCCGCCGCCGCCGGGTTCCGCTCCCGGATACCAGAAAGCCCACCATTGCACGCCGAGATATACGCAAAAAGTGATTACCGGCAGCGTCCAGAGTGTTTCGCTCGCAAAACCCTGGGAAAAATCGGGAAGAAATCCGAGCGGATCGGCGCCACCATTTTTCGCGCGCAGCGCTTCGATCTGGGCGATCATCGAACTCATGCCGCCCGTAGCTTTCACGGCGTACCAGGCGATCGCGATCACGATTCCCATCTTTAAGATGAACTGAAATAGGTCAGTCCACAGCACGCCCGAAAGTCCGCCCAGCGAAACGTAGAAACCGGTGAAGGGAATCAGGAAGAAAATGCAGATAATCAGCGCGTAGCCGTCAGTGCCGGAAAATACCGAGCCGAAAATTCCAGTCAGGCCCCGGGACATGCTCTGCAAAAAATGCCATTGGCTGATGGTAACGCCGAGCGTGGTTCCGACGATGTTGATCATCGCTTTCGTGACCCAGCCGAGGATCAGGCAGTTCATCAGCACGCCCAGGTAAATGGCGCGAAACCCGCGGAGAAAAGCCGCAGGCTTGCCGGTATAGCGCATCTCCGCAAATTGCACGTCGGTCATCAGGCCGGAGCGTCGCCACAAGCGCGCGAACAAGAACACCGTCATCATTCCGGAGGGCAGGAAGGCCCACCAGATCCAGTTTCCGGAAATTCCCTGGGTGTAAACCAGCCCCGCCACCAGCAAAGGAGTGTCCGCGGCGAAGGTGGTGGCCACCATGGAAGTCCCAGCGAGCCACCAGGAGACAGTGCGTCCGGATACAAAATAATCTTCCGAACTTCTCCCGGCGGAGCGGCGAAAATAAAGCCCCAGGAGCAGAGTAATCAGCAGGTAAGCAATTATCGCGGACCAATCCAATAAAGTGAATGTCATGGCGGGGCGGATTTATGGCACACTTCGCCGGGCCGAGGCAATGGGAAAGCACGGCCAGCATATAAGATAGCATTCTCGCGCCAGAGTTCGCCGGCAGCGACATGGCAAATTTGAGAGCGAGATACTGACGGAAAGATCGGCACAACTTCGTCGCTGCACTGAGCACGCCTATCTCGAAAAGTTGGGTGCAAAGATCACCGAAACGATTTGGGGGAGCAAGGTCTTCGGAATGGAGTCAACTCGAACGACAGATTCATAAGACTGTCGAGGGGCGGAGCAACACAGCCCGCAGAGAATCTTGGACGGCATCAGGGTTTCGTAATTCGTGAATGAGCCTTATTTTCCGATTCAGTCCGCTGTTACTTTGAGTGAGCGTAAAAGGTTGCGACCGGGTTATTTTGCAAACCAACGGTTCTTCTGGGCCGGCAGAGCTTTCGTCAATCGATCCATGATTTTGATAACACGAGTTCTAAGCTTGTTAATGTTTTCTGGGTCGTGAAATTTCCCGCAACTACACATTTCGTCGTAACAGTCCGCCATTTCAGTTGCTGATTCGGCTCTGATGCCCAATTCCAGACCTGCTGGCATAATTTGGTATTGATGGCTATCGAGTTTGAATAGAATCTTGTTTATGTCTAGCGTTCCGTATCGCCAATGCTCAATGTACGATCTTGCGTGGATCGGATAGCGCGCAATAGCCCGATTTGCTACCCCGACGTCAGCTAACCCCCGTATTGCCACGGAGAACCCGTAACTGTAAGCGGCTCGATCTCTCTGCGCAGCACAGCGTTTAGGACCTCGAAAACGACGATGGCATGGTCGCCTGGCTTTTCGAGAATTTCCAGCGCCTTGCATTCCAAGTAGGCGCCAAGGTTCTCCAAGACCGGAGCGCCATTGGTCCCTTCGAAGTAAGGCTCGCCGTTCAATAGTCCCTGCGATTCTGTAGTCGCGGCAAAAAATTTCTGCGCGATGTCGCGCTGTCCGCAGTCCAGCACGTGCAGAACCGCAGTGCGGCTTTCGACGACCGACTGAAATGCACTGCCATCTTTCCGCAACGCGACCATCAACAGCGGAGGTTTGAAGGAAGCCTGTGAAACCCAGGTGACGGTCGCGGCGCCAAAGCTTTTAGCGCTGCGCGACGTGAGGATATACATACCATTGGTCAGAAGGCGCAGAACTTTCTGCTTGGTCTTGGGATCCATAGATTGCGGGCGCATTTTACTTCAGCGCGCGAATCAGGAGCGTCATTATTTGATTTGCCGGTGAATTCTTGTGGCGGGATGCGGCATGGCCGACGCTCGAATCCGGGATGACGGTCGAGGGGTAAGGTGCTATGAGATCGTCGCCTAGTCGAAAGCAATCATTTCAGATGCGCGGCCGTGATCGGCCCAGATTATTGCGCGAGGATTTTCTTGATTTCTCCCGCTTGGCTGTAATTTGGATTGATTTGCAGGGCGTACTGCAACTGTTTCTTGGCCATGTCGAGATTATTGGATTTCAGGTAAGCCATTCCGAGGTGATAGTGATAAGTGGCATTTTCCGGATTCCCCTTTACTGTTTCCTGGGATTTGATGGCCTCCTGGAACAGATCAATCGCTGCGTTATAAACGCCCTGCTGGTAATAAGCCCAGCCGAGCGTGTCGGCGGAATTCGGTGAATCGGGCATTCCCTTGCGGCCGATTTGCGCATAAGAGAGCGCGACGTTGACGTTGCCGCCATGCTCGAGCATCAGGTAAGCCAGATTGTTCGCGGCCAGAGCATAATCGGGCTGAATCTCCAGCGCCTTTTTATACAGATCTTCGGCCTCTTCCCATTGATTGCGCGTTTCCAGCAGGCTACCCAGCGCGACGTAGATTCGGATATCGCGAGGATTGGATTGCAAAGCGCTGTTGTAGCCGGCGATCGCCTGGTCCACGGATCCACGCGAAATCTGTACGCTCGAAAGCAGCAGGAATGCATTGACGTTGTTCCTGTCAAGATCGGTAGCTTTCTGGAAGGCCTGCTCGGCTTTGGCGGAATCCTGGCTACGCAGCTCGATTTGACCGAGCAGCACATAGAAGCCGCTGCTATCGGGGACTTTCGCAATCTGATCCTGCACGACTCGCAAGGCATTCGGCAGCTGTTTCTGTACGATATCAATATTTACCAGGCCGGTGAGCGCGTCGAGGGCGGAGGGGTTTCGCTGCAACGCTTCGGAATAGTATTTCTGAGCTTCATCGAATTTCTTTTGAGCGGCGCGCAGATCGCCCATCCGCGCGTAGCCGGCGGCACTGTCAGGAGCCACACTGATCGCTCTTTTCAGGTCAGCTTCGGCGCCTGCCTGATCTTTCTTCATCAAGAGAGCCTGACCATGCAGGACGTAGCCCTCCGGAGAGCGCGGCTCGAGCATCATGAGCTTTCCGCTGGTCTCTTCGAGGAGCGGTTCGTCTCCCCGACGCATGGCGACGGAAGCGAGCGCACGTAGAGGTTCCGCCATTCCTGGTTGGAGCTTGGAAGCCTGTCGCCACTCGGATTCGGCTTGGCCGACATTTTGGGTCGCAGCGTACGCCAGGCCTAGTTGAAAATGAGCCATTGCGTTGTCCGGAGAATTCTTCACGACTTGCTCCAGAACATGAACGGCGTCCGTGGCTTTTCCCTGACGAAGCAAAATCTGGCCGCGCAGCGTCATCGCCGCCGGATCGGATGGCGAATTCTTCAGCAGCGCATCGGTGACCTTTGTCGCGTCATCCAGGCGATTTTGCCGGAAGAGGAGTTCAGCGTACATTTTGCCGACGACAGGGTCTTTGGGATGCGCGGAGACAAGTGAGCCAAGTTCCACGAGCGCTTTGTCCCACTGCTTCTCACCCAAATAGAATTCGGCGAGCATTCGGTAACCCGCGGGGTTGTCCGCGAGAGCGCTCTTGGCGTCTTGCAGAACTTTCTCCGCGGCGTCCATTTTTCCTTGGCTCATGTAAAGCCCAGCCATGGACGCACGCGGCGAGGGGCTTGTGGGATCCACAGCGAGCGCGGCTTGAAACTGCTTTTCCGCATCCGACCAGCGCTTCTGGCGCTGATAGAAAGTTCCCAGGGAGAGCAGGGCGGGTAAGGATTTCGGGTTCAGGGAAACGGCTTTCAGATAGCTTTGCTCTGCGCCGTTTTCATCCTTGGACTTTTCCTGAATGACAGCAAGATTCAGAAAAGTTTCCGGACGACTCGGATCCATCTGGACCGCTTTTTGCGCTTCACTCAAGGCGCTCGCGAGATCCCCCTGCGCGGCGTCCGCGCGGGATACGATGGTCTGCGCTTGGGCATTTTGCGGTTCGCTCTGCAGCACGATTTCCGCGCGGTTTCGGGCTTCAGGAATCTTGCCCGCGGCTAGTAATAAGTCAGCCAAATCCAGCTGGGCTTTCAGATTGTCGGGGCTAATTTCAACGGTCCGCATTAGCTCCTGATATGCGTGCAACCAGTCGGCCTGTTTTATGTAAGTCTGCGCGAGTTCGTAATGCGCTTGGGAGAATCTGGAATCAATCTGGATCGCATTCTGGAATTCGATCGCGGCTTCGCGGTACTGGCCACGTTGAAAATAGGATTCACCTTTCGTGAAGTGCTTCTGCTTCACGACGTTAGGGTCTCGCGTGCATCCGGCTAGGATCGTCGCCGCAACGAGTGCGGCAGACCAAATACAACGTTGTTGTGTGGTGAGGTTCATCGCACCTACGCTCTTAAGAATTCCCCGGGACCATGAAATCCTACACCTTTGAGCCGGAGCAATCCAGAGTCGTCAGAGATTCGGGGTTGTCAGATATGGAACTACTACAAACCAATAGAGACAAGCGACTTAAGGTCCCTTCGGCTAGGGCGAAGGCATTCTCGCATACTTCCGGGCCGAAACTGCGTAAGGGTCGAGGTCACGTGCTAGATCTGTTAGAACACGATATCGCCATAGTGCACTGATAACAAGACGCTTATGCGTATTTTCTCTATAGGCCGATCCCTTTAATCTCCGTTGCAGCAGGAACTCTCATTAGAAGGGAACAAAGGGAAAGTATTTTGCCCATTCATGGAACATTGCAGGGATTTCCACAACAGAGAAACTGCCAGCCCGTGAGGCGCAAACGCGCCGACACTCTTTTATGTGCTCTAAATAAAGAGCTTAACTGAACGTTAGGCAAGAGAAACAGGAGGCGCATACGTGGCAAGCACATTGCAGTCTTGGGTTAACAGCCGGGAGTACTATCGGCCCGGGCGGCGAAGTAACGAAAACTGAATGGGCAAAGGCTATGAACCGATGAATACCAAAGGGCCCGAGGGCGTACTGGTGAGCGAGGATTGGGGTTTTGTCACGGGAATCTGCCCGGCGATGCAAACGCTGGAAAACGTCGTCGCGGAGATTGCACCGACCAGTATCCCGGTTCTCTTTGTGGGCGAAAGCGGCACGGGTAAAGCTATGTTCGCGCGACGAGTTCATCAGCTGTCCGCGCGCTCCGACGAACCGCTTGTGGCGGTCTCCTGCGCCGCAATGAATCCGGCCGAGCTTTCCAGCGAAATTCGGCTCGATGCGGGCCGCGATGAGGAATCCGGGCTTGGATCCGCGGGCAGCATAATTTTCGATGAGATCAGCGAACTCGATTCCGCGTGCCAGCGCAACCTGCTATACGCGCTACCCGACGGTCATGGCGACTCGAGACGGGGAACGCTAGAGGCGCGGGTGATTTCGACGACCAGCCGGAACCTGGACGACGAAATGCGTGCGGGCCGTTTTCGCGCCGAACTCTACTACCGGATTAATGGCGTCTGTTTGCGCCTGCCGGCATTGCGAGATCGCCGGGAGGATATTCCGCTTCTCGTTGAATCTTTTTTGAGCAAGTACGCCGCGCAATTTGGACGCCCGCGTCCCTCGCTGAGCCCGCGGACGGTGCGCATGTTGATGGAACATTCCTGGCCGGGAAATATTCGCGAGTTGGAAAATGTGGTGAAAAAAATTATCGCGCTCGGCGATGAGCAGATCGCGGTGTCAGAGCTAACTCTGGCACCCGCGGAGCCTCGGATGGACGTTCCGGCGTCTCGCGGTTATTCGCTGAAAGCAGCGTCGCGCGCGGCGTCACGTGAGGCGGAGCGAGAATTGATCTTGAAAGCACTCGCGCACACTCGCTGGAATCGCAAGCGCGCCGCGCAGGAACTGCAGATTAGCTACAAATCGCTGCTTTATAAATTGAAACAGATCGGCGTGCTGGATTCCGAACTCGGATAGCAGCGCAGGAGAGTAGATGTTCAGACGATTGCAAGTATTGACGGTTCTCTGGCTGACAGTATCTGCGATACCGGCACGCGCGCAGCAGGATGCGAGCCCGAAGAAGCCCGCGCAGCCCGCGGTTCCAGCGATTTCGGCCGAAGACGCCAGCTCTAAGAAGCCTGCGACGACGGATCCGAATTATGTGATCGGCGACCAGGACGTGCTCGATGTGAGCGTATGGAAGGAGCCGGAAGTCTCTCGCGTCGTGCCGGTAAGACCGGACGGCAAGATTTCGCTACCGCTGCTGAATGACGTGCAGGCCGCCGGGCTGACACCGTCGCAACTCGCAGCGGAGATCACCGACAGCCTGAAGAAATATGTGACGAGCCCACAGGTAACGGTGATCGTCACAACTATCAACAGCCAGCGGGTCTACATTCTCGGAGAAGTCACGCGGCCGGGCGCGTTTCCGATGCTGCCCGGTATGACGGTAATGCAAGCGCTCTCCAGCGCCGGCGGTTTTACTGCCTTCGCGAAAATGAAAAGCATTTATGTGCTGCGCACCGAGAACGGCAAGAAAGTGAAATATCCCTTCAACTACAAAGACGCGATCAACGGCAAAAATTCCGAACAGGACATCCCGCTGAAGGCTGGCGACACGATTGTGGTGCCGTAATCAAAATGATTCGCATCATCATATCCATTTCGCTAGCGGCGATCGGCGCGGTTGCGCTCGGTGGGGTACCTACGCTCGCGCAGCAGCAGCCCGCGAACACCCAGCAAGAGCAACCAACGACTCCGATCCCGGCCATCCGCTCGCCGCTCGCTGGCGCCACTGACAATGGGGACGCCGATGAAACAGGCAATTCGCAACAATTGACTCCCGACACCCGTTCGCTTACCGGCGTCGAGGACCTATCGCTCGGGACGATTCCGCTGACGCATAGCTACTGGCAGCCCCGCGCCTCTTTGCTCGCAAATGTAGATTCGAATCCAGACTATTCCATGGGAAGCAGCGATTGGTCGACGTGGACCACCTTGACCGCCGGAGTGGATTTACACCGTGTGTCCGGATTTTCGGACTTAATGTTGAGCTATACCGGCGGTGGAATGTTTTCGAATGGCGGCAATGTGGAAAACGGAATCATTCAGCAATTAGGGCTGAAAGAAAAATTGTCATTTCGCCGCTCGACATTTTCGGTGTTTGAGCAGCTCTCCTATCTCCCGGAATCTTCGTTTGGGTTCAGCGGGACCGCGGGTGCTAGCTTGCCTGGCAGCGGCGGCTTAAGCCTCGGACCCGGCTTCACTCCCGGGCAATCGCTTTTGACACCGCGAGGTCAAAACCTTTCCAGTTCAACCGCTGTCGAGTACGACTACCGGCTGACGGCGAGAACCTCGTTTACGGTCTTAGGAAGCTACGCGCTGCTGCACTATTCCGAGGATGGACTTGCGGATTACGGCGACGCGAGTTTTCAGGCTGGTTACGACTATCAACTGACGCGGAAGGACACGGTCGCGGTTTCCTATCTGTTCAACGCGATTCGTTACAGCAATGAAAATCAATCGATCAATGCGAATACGATCCAAGGTGTCTACGGCAGGCGCGTCACCGGGCATCTGGCATTTCAAGTTGCTGTTGGCCCGCAGTTTGTGTCGTCGAATGGCCCAATTACCGGTTCCACGCCAACATCGAGCCCCACAACCGCTTCTACGTCGAGTTTGTACTGGGCGCTAAATTCTTCCTTGACGTATCAGCTCCGTCGCGCGTTGATCAGCGCCAGTTACAACCACGGCGTTACCGGAGGCTCGGGCCTATTGGCAGGTGCAGAAACCGATATTGCAACCGGCTCTGTCAGCGACCAGGTCACGCGAACGTTTAACGTGACATGGAATGCGGGATATTCGCGCAACAGCGGATTCGCGGTGGGGACTACTGCTGCAACGGGACAAACCTATAGTTACTGGTTCACGGGCGTGAGTGTGACGCATCCCGTTGGCCGCTTGCTGGATTTCTTCGCGAATTATCAGTTGCAATATCAGACGAACAATACAAACGGCTGTGTTGGTAGCGGCTGTTCCGCCGATGTGATTCGCAATCAAATCGCATTTGGCATGAACCTGCATAAGCAGCCGATAGCATTTTAAGAGATGGCTACCTCGCCGGAATCCGGCGAATGAGGATGGAATGACTGAGCGTGAATTAACAGCTGCAGATTACATGGCGATGCTTCGCCGCCGTTGGGTATTGATCGCGGTGCTGGCGCTTGTCGGGCCGCCGCTGGCCTACGCTGTTTCCCGAGTGCTTCCCGAAAGATTCAGGTCGCAGACGCTCGTCTTGATCGAACAGCCGACGGTCTCTAACAAGATCGTAGATTCCTTGGATACTTCCGACATCAACCAGCGGCTCTCCAGCATGCAGCAGCAAATTCTGAGCCGGTCGCGACTGGAACCTATCATCCGCCAATTTAATTTGTACCCGCAGGATGTAAACCGTAGGTCCATGGATGAACTGGTCGCGCGCCTGCAGAAGGCAATCGAAGTGACACCGATTGCGCCGATGACGGAGACGCGCACCCAACAATTACCTGGATTCTACATCGCAGTCACGCTCGATAATGGACGTAACGCGCAGGAAGTTTGCACGGCGGTCACATCCTTATTCATCGAGCAGAATCTACGCCTGCGACAAGAGCACTCCGAAGTAACGACGCAATTCCTGGCCCAAGAGCTGGCAAGCGCCAAGGCCAGTTTGGACGAGCAGGACGCGAAACTCGCCGATTTCAAGCGCGGTCACCTCGGCGAGCTGCCGGAAGACAAACCGACCAACCTGAATATGCTGACTGGGCTGGCATCGCAACTGGATGCTTCAACGCAGGCTCTGGCACGCGCGCAACAAGACAAGACCTTCTCTGAGTCACAGCTTTCTCAGCAACTCGCCTCCTGGCAGGCATCACAAACCGGACAGAATCCCGAGACACTCGAACAACAGCTCGTCGCTTTACAGACGCGTCTGACCAACCTCGAGTCCGTCTATACGGAAGATCACCCGGACGTGATCAGGGCGAAACATGACATCGCCGTCCTGCAGAAGAAAATCGCAGACAGTGAAGGAGCGAACAACGCAGCGGGAGGCAGCAAGGGCCCGAAGACGTCGATCGAGCCGTCGCAGATCCAGCTGCTCCGAGCCCAAGTCCACAGCGATGACGTAATGATCGCGGCGAAAACAAAAGAACAGGAGCAAATCCGCAAGCAGATCAACCTGTACCAGGAGCGCGTGCAAGCCAGTCCCGCAGTGGAAGAGCAGTACAAGGAACTGACTCGCGGATACCAGACGGCCTCTGATTCCTTCAACGAATTGCAGAAAAAGCGCGACAACTCGGAAATGGCCGTGAACCTAGAGCGCAAACAGGAGGGCGAACAATTCAGCGTTCTGGATCCTGCCAATTTTCCGGACAAGCCATCCTTTCCGAATCGCCCGCTTTTTGTCTTGGGCGGACTGGGCGGAGGACTAGGGCTCGGCCTGGGCCTTGCCTTCCTTTTGGAGATGAAGGACACCTCGGTCAAGACGGAGCGTGACGTGGAGTTTTCCTTGCATCTGCCGGTGCTCGCGATGGTGCCCGAGATCGAGCCTGCGTCGGAGAAGAAGGGAAGGAAGCCTGCGAATGCGGGAATAGAAGTCGAGGCGAGGGCTTAAGCAATCATGTACCAGAAATTCTTTGGATTACGGGAAAGCCCGTTTAACGTCAATCCGGACCCGCGCTATCTGTTCCTGACAAAGCAGATTCAGGAAGCGCTAGCTGGCTTGACGTACGGCATTCAGAACCGTAAAGGGTTCATTCTGTTGACGGGCGAAGTGGGCACCGGCAAGACGACCCTGCTCAACCGCTTGCTCGACTGGCTGCATGGCCAACGCGTCAAGACGGCGTTTGTCTTCAATTCTCAGGTCAATGTCAGTCAGCTGTTCGATTTCATGATGGCCGACTTCGAGATTCCGGTCGAATCGCGTCATAAGAGCCAAGTCCTTCTGAAGTTAAATCACTGGCTGCTGGAGAGATATCGCGCAGGCGAGACGGCGGTCTTGATTGTTGATGAAGCGCAGAATCTCTCCCTGCAGGTGCTGGAAGAAATACGCCTGCTTACGAACCTTGAGACATCAACAGAAAAATTATTGCAGATCGTGCTGACGGGCCAGCCGGAACTCGAAGAGAAACTGAAGCTTCCTCAACTCCGCCAGCTTCGGCAGCGAATTACGCTGCGGTGCCGCACCTCACCGCTCACCTTGGAAGAGACCTACGGGTATATCGCGGAACGATTGCGCATCGCGGGAGCCAATAGTGAGCCCATTTTCTCCAAGGAAGCGATTGAAACCGTCAATCTATATTCACGCGGTATTCCTCGTGTTGTGAACTTGCTATGCGAGCATGCGCTGATTAACGCCTATGTGGACCACCTGCGTCCCGTTCCGGCTCACCTGGTGGAAGAAGTGGCACGCGAATTCCAGCTCGACGAAATTGAGCCGATCTTAGCTGCTCATAGCTCGGGCGCCGCCAACCAAACTCTCGACACACAAGCCTTACTGCAAAATCTCGATGAACTGCTCGGCCGGTTACGCGAGGCCAATATCGTCCCTTCTTCTTCCCTGCGCGAAAGGAAACCATGAGTCGCATTCACGAAGCTCTGAAAAAAGCCGAACAAGAAAGGTCAGCCGTGCAAGCGACGGGTGCTGGTGTGTTGACCGCCACACCGATCGCGAGCCCGACGATGCCGGCCGTCGCCACACCGGATAGCGAAGTAGGGCGATCTCTTCCAACCGAAGCGTTGATTGCGCATTCCGCCGGTTACTTGCGATTCGATGACCTGCGAAAACATTGCGCGCACCCGCAGTGGCATTTGGATCCAAACGTGAACGTGTTTATCAACTCCGCCCTGACCGCGCACGGTTCTGAACAATTTCGCACTCTGCGTTCGCGCCTGTACCAAATGCGGAGTTCACAGCAGCTGCGCACGCTGCTCGTCACGAGCTCCGTGCCGGCGGAGGGAAAAACGTTCGTAACCAACAATCTTGCTCAGGCGATCGTGCGGCAACCGGATCGTCGAGCGCTGATTATCGATGCGGACTTGCGTTGCTCTCGTTTGCATGTACCCCTGGGGGCTCCTGCGTCGCCTGGATTGACCGATTATCTGAGGGGCGAAGTGGATGAGCTCGCGATCATTCAGCATGGCCTCGAAGGAAACCTGTGTTTCATTCCCGGAGGGAACGCTGTCACGAATCCAAGCGAACTGCTTTCGAACGGTCGCATGAAAGTTTTACTGGATCGTGTGATGCCTGTTTTCGATTGGGTAATCCTGGATTCGGCCCCACTTCTTCCCGTGGCGGACTCAAGCCTGCTCGCGGATCTGGTTGATGGCGCACTACTGGTCATACGGGCCGGGCAAACTCCTGTCGAAACAGCACAAAGGGCCTGTCAGGAGCTGCAGGGACGAAACATCGTAGGTGTGGTGCTTAACGCTGTAGGACGCCAGCATGCCTATGGAGCTTATTATTCATCGACTTACGGATACGGATACGGCTATGGGCACAGTGTTGAGCCGAACCCCGCTCAGTCGTGATTGTATTTCGAGCGGCAGCGAACCAGGCGACAGCGAGTCGAAGATCGCCGGGAATAAGCGAGATCGCGATTCGATTTTATAATGCTCTTGTTTTGAGTACGTTACGGCAAGGAAAACAATTGCAACTCTGGGATAGCAATGTTCATAGAATTACGATTCAAGGCTCCCGACACTTGCACGTCCCAACGGATTACCACAATTAAGGCGTTTGGGTTCATAGATTTAGGATTTTAGAGACACTTCGGTGCAGTGGCAACAGTCGTGCAAAACCATGCCATAAGTGCGAGAGTCCGCATGTGACTCTCATGGCGGTAGCGTATCCGAACCATGACCGAACACCTAAAACTCGAATTTGACGCCACCGACGCCAAAAACCAGAGCTGCAGTGCTTTCCCTTGGTTTGCACTGCAAGTGCGCACCCGGCAGGAAGCCAGCGTCGCCCAGCAGCTCAACGGACAGGGTTACGAAAAGTTTCTGCCCCTCTACAAGTTGAGAAAGCGCTGGTCCGATCGAATCAAGGAAGTCAACACGCCGCTCTTCCCGGGGTATCTGTTCTGCCGCTTCAATCCGCAGGACCGGCTTCCCATATTGAAGACGCCAGGTGTTATCCAGATTGTTGGATTCAACAATGGCCCTACTGCTGTCGACGAAGCTGAAATCAGGTCCATACAGACCCTAGTCACGGCAGGCGTGCCGCATCAACCGTGGCCATTCTTGGCGGCGGGTGATCGCGTCAGAATCGAATCCGGTCCATTGCTTGGGCTGGAGGGAATCTTGATCGACGTAAAGCGCAGTCATCGCCTCGTGCTATCGGTAACGCTGCTACAGCGCTCCGTGGCGGTCGAAATCGATTCAGCCCTGATCACAGCCATTAGCCCGACTAGGCTTCGTCAGCCCGAGAAGTCGAATCCGCAAGACCAACAGGTGCTTGTCTCTGTTTGAGTTGAACGAAACGATACTGCGCGAAACGCACGGCTGCCGTAACCATTGGCCAAAGAGGACCTCTCGTGAGTGATGCATCGAACGTACGATCCAGAATCGAACCGGAAGCGAAGAAACCAGCGGTTGCGTTTGCGAATGGCTCGACGGCGCTGGGAGCCTTCCTTTCCGAAGAACATTTCCGCAGAATGCTGAGCCGGGAACGCAAGCGTTCCGAGCGCTCGCGCAAACACTTCGTGCTGATGCTCATTGACGGCAAAGGTCCGAAGAACAAGAAGACCGATGCGCTGCTCGAACAGATTGCCGTCGTGCTCGGAGCGAGCGTCCGCGAAACAGACCTGGCTGGATGGTTTGAAACCAGCGCTGTTTTCGGCGTGATTTTCACTGAGTTTGGAGAATGCGAAGTCAGCACAGCCGTGAAGATCATCGAAGCGAAGATGACTGCGGAACTGCAGCGGGCGTTTCGAGCCAGCCAACTCGGCAGCTTTCAAATTTCCTTTTACTCGTTTCCGGACGGCTGGAACGGCAACGGCACGGCAAAACCCGTGGACGCCGAATTCTACCCGGATCTCTTTGAAGTCGAGAAAAAGAAAAAGTTGTCCCTCTTGCTAAAACGGGTGATGGACGTTTTAGGTGCGGCCGTTGCTCTGGTTCTCTTGTCGCCTGTGTTTTTGCTGCTGGCCGCTGCGGTGAAACTGACCTCCAAGGGTCCAGTATTTTTCCGCCAGCAGCGCGTTGGCAGGTACGGGGTTCCTTTCGAGTTTCTGAAGTTTCGTTCGATGCACGTTTCGACGGACGTTGCGATCCACAAGGAATACGTCAAGAAGTTCATCGCCGGCAAAGCCACCCCGTCGGGAAGCAATCCAGACACAAAGGTAACCTACAAAATCACCAACGATCCGCGCGTCACGTGGATCGGCAAAATCATGCGACGTACCAGTCTGGATGAAATTCCCCAGTTCTGGAACGTTCTGGAGGGCCAGATGTCCCTGGTTGGACCTCGTCCTCCGATTCCGTACGAGATTGAGACCTACGACATTTGGCATCGTCGGCGCCTGCTCGAATCGCGACCTGGTATCACCGGCCTCTGGCAAGTGCACGGCCGAAGCAAGACCACGTTTGACGAGATGGTTCGTCTGGACCTGCAGTATTCGAGAATGTGGTCCCCGATGCTGGACGTGAAGATCCTGCTACAAACGCCCCGCGCTGTTCTTTCTGGCGATGGCGCCTACTAAACCAGTCAAGCCCGTAGTGGTTCTGGCGTGCGTCGCGGCGCCGATGTCGGACGCGGTAGCCGGCGACTAAGAGCCAAGTAAGCATTACGCCGCGGGCTGAACCGGCTCCCCAAGTGTTGCAGCTGCGTGTTTTTCAAGCATTACCTCTCAAGGTGGAGAAAAATGGCGATTAGCCTAAGCATCGACTCTCAATCGAAGGTTCCCATCCCCAGTAACTCGTCCGATAGCGTGCTCAAGGTTGGGGTAATCGGTTACGGGTACTGGGGACCGAACATCGTGCGGAACTTTCATGGACAGGACCGCTCACGCGTCGTCGCTGTTTGTGACCAGAGCCAAAAATCACTCGACCGGGTGCGCCACGCCTTTCCTGGCATGCACACGACTAAAGACTGCCAGGAATTATTGACCTCACCCGATATTGATGCCGTGGCCGTAGTCACGCCGGTGTGGACGCACTTCGAACTTGCCAAAATCGCTCTCGAAAATGGCAAACATGTATTTGTCGAGAAACCCTTTACCTGCACCACAGCGCAAGGCGAGGAATTGATCGAGTTGGCGGAGCGCAAGCACCTGAAGATCATGGTGGATCACACCTTCTTGTTTACTGGCGCGGTGAAGCGCATGAAGGAAATGATCGACGACGGCACGCTCGGTGATTTGTACTACTACGATTCGACGCGCGTGAATTTGGGCCTGTTCCAGCACGATGTGAATGTGTTGTGGGATCTGGCGCCGCACGATCTTTCGATCATGGACTATTTGATCAAGGAAAAACCGGAAGCAGTGGTGGCGACCGGTGAGCGCCATCTCAATGGCGTCGCAGACATTGCGTTCATGACGCTTTATTACCCGGGCAACATGATCGGTCACATCAACGTCAACTGGCTTTCGCCTGTGAAAGTGCGCACCACATTGATCGGTGGCGAAAAGAAGATGCTGGTTTGGAACGACCTGGAAGCCGACGAAAAGCTGAAGGTATACGACAAAGGCGTGCAGATGACGAGCGGAGAAGCCGTCTATCAAACGCTGGTCAGTTATCGTACCGGAGATATGTGGGCTCCGCGCGTAGAACAAGTGGAAGCGCTGAAGGTCGAAGCGGCGTACTTCGTTGACTGCATCATGAACGACAAGACGCCATTCAACGACGGAGCGGCCGGCCTGCACGTCGTGCGCATGCTCGAAGCGGCGGATCTGTCGCTTCAGCAGAAGGGCAAAGTCGTACAGCTATGAACGAATTCGTTTCGATCGCGCCGGATGTGAAGCTCGGGAAAAACGTACGCCTGTCAAAATTCATCAACATGTACGGATGCACCGTGGGTGACGACACCAAGATTGGAGCGTTTGTCGAGATTCAAAAAAACGCCACGGTCGGCAACAATTGCAAGGTTTCCAGTCACACGTTTATCTGTGAAGGTGTCACGATCGAAGATGGCGTCTTCCTCGGCCATAACGTGACTTTCATCAACGATTCCTATCCGCGCGCGACCGCCGCGGACGGCCAATTGCAGACAGAGGCAGACTGGAAGGTCGAAAGGACTGTAGTAAGAAAAGGCGCTTCCATCGGATCCGGTTCAACGATTCTGGCGAACGTTACGATCGGCGAAAATGCGATTGTCGGCGCCGGAAGCGTTGTAACCAAAGACGTGCCGGCGAACGCCGTGGTCGCAGGAAATCCCGCCAAGCTGTTGCGCTACATTACCGAAGAGACGAGGATCGCATAATGTCCCTTGCCGAAAAAATTCCGTTCTTGGACTTGATCACACCGCACCAGGAGCTGGAGCCCGAGCTCACTGCTGTATTTCAGAAAGTTCTGCGCACCGCTGGTTTTGTGGGCGGCCCCATGGTCGAGAGTTTCGAAACCGAGTTCGCCGCATTTTGTGATGCGAAGTACTGCGTTGGCGTCGCGAACGGCACCGACGCCGTTCGATTTGCCTTGATGGCCGCAGGAGTGCAGCCTGGCGACATCGTCGTTACGGTCCCGCACACCTTCATCGCCACGACCGAAGCAATCAGTCAGGCGGGCGCGCGACCTGATTTTGTCGATATAGACGAGCAGACGTATTCAATGGACGTTGCGAACCTGCGGGAATATCTCGAACGGGAATGCTATGTCGACCGCGAGACGGGAAAGCCGTATCACAGGAAATTTCGCGCGCCGGTCACCGCCATTGTGCCGGTGCACATCTACGGGCAATGCGCAGACATGGATCCCATCCTGGAGCTCGCTCGACGCTATAACCTGATCGTCGTGGAAGACGCCTGCCAGGCCCATGGCGCCGAATATTTTTCCCAGAAGGAAAATCGTTGGAGAAAAGCCGGTTCGATGGGGCACGCTGCAGCTTTTAGCTTTTATCCCGGCAAGAACCTTGGCGCCTGCGGAGAAGCCGGCGCCGTCACGACCAACAGCGAAGAGATGGCGCGCAAGATGCGCATGTTGCGCGATCATGGCCAACTGAAAAAGTACTACCACAGTATTGAAGGATACAACGGCCGACTGGATTCATTGCAAGCCGGACTGCTGAGCGTGAAGCTTCGTCACCTGGCGGATTGGAACCAGAAGCGCCAGGAAGCGGCGGACCGTTACGACCAGATGCTGTCGTCCGTTGAAGGTGTCGTCGCTCCTCACCGCCCATCATGGTCGCGTCCGGTGCATCACCTCTACGTTGTCCGTGTAGCGGATCGCGATGGGCTGCAGAAGCATCTCGCCGACGCCAAGATCGATACCGGCATTCACTATCCGATTCCACTTCACTTGCAGAAGGCCTACGAAGGATTTGGTTTCAAGAATGGTGACTTCCCGGTCACCGAAAAAATCGCTCTGGAAATCCTCTCGCTTCCCATGTATCCGCAACTACAAGCCGCGGCGCAGGCACGAGTCGTTCAGAAGATTCAAGAGTTTGCCGCCGTCGGTGCCCTTCGCTAGGAATGTCTTTCCAAATCTAAGGGGCGTTTCTTGATTTAGAGCCTTCGCGGAAGCGAAGTTTTGGGCGGGAGCCTACGTAATAGTGACTAGTACTATTACCAGGTCGACCGCACGGCCAGCAATTCGATTCGATTGCGCGCCTGACCAAATCGGTTAGAGCACTGAAGCGTTTTGAACCGCGCGATTTGAGATTATTCGGTCCATCGTGCAAACCTTGCCCAGCTACGTTCTAATTACTCCGGCGCGGAATGAGGCTGCTTATATTGAGCTGACCCTCAAGTCCGTTGTTTCTCAGACCGTGCGACCCCTAAAATGGGTGATTGTCAACGATGGTTCAACAGACGGCACCGACGAAGTCGTCAGAAAATACGCCGCAACTAATTCTTGGATCGAACTAGTTCAAATGCCCGAGCGCCGGGAGCGGAATTTTGCCGGGAAGGCCATCGCCGTTAGCGCCGGCCAAAAGCAATTGGGCGGTTTGCAATACGACGTCATCGGCAACCTCGACGCCGATGTTTCCTTTGATCCGGACTATTTTGCGTTCCTCATGGATCGGTTCGCTGAGAACCCGAAGCTCGGAGTGGGTGGCACGGCCTTTCGTGAAGGGGATTTGAGTTACAACTATGAGTTCGTGGGCATCGAGCATGTGTCGGGAATGTGTCAAATGTTCCGGCGTGAGTGCTTTGAAAACATCGGCGGCTACGCAGCCATACGATCGGGCGGGATCGATCTGATCGCCGTTTTGAGCGCGCGCGCCAAGGGCTGGGAAACCCGAACGTTTGTCGAAAAGAGCTTCGTACATCACCGCAGCCAGGGCGGTGCCTTGCATACTGGGCTCCGCGCCAGGTTGTCTATGGGCCGGAAAGACTATCTTTTGGGTAATCATCCCCTGTGGGAGATATTCCGAAGCGTTTATCAAATGGCGCACAAGCCTTACTTGATCGGCGGCCTTCTGGTTCTCGCTTCCTACATGTGGAATTCAATTCGCGGTATCGAAAGAACGATCCCGCCGGAACTAATGGCTATTCGCCGAAGCGATCAAATGAAGCGTTTGAAGCTTGTGATGCAACGGCGCTTCCACCCCGTTGTCCCCGTCTCTACGGGATTGGGCCGTGATGGCCGCGCGGAATAAGAACGTGTATATCAACTCAAGCCTGTCCTATCGTCGCTTCGAGATCGATGCGCATTTGAGCTGGTTCCAAGGTGGACCCGGTCTCGGAGGTACCTCATGATTATTTGTGGCAAGGGAGTCCAGGTCCAGGGACGCTTGATTCGGATCGCCAGACTTGACGGTGAAAAATACAATTCTCCAGACGAGCCCGAGCTGATCCTCGATGGCCTACGGAAGTGCGGCACTCGGATTGACCTCTTCACGTTCCTACAGAAGGGATTGGAAACGGAACCGAAATACGCCTACCCAATGGAATGGGATAACCTAGCCGTGCTTCCCGTCTCCACATTCGATCACTGGTGGATGCATCAAATCCGGTCGTTCCCTCGCAACCGGGCTCGGCAGGCCGAAAAGAAGGGCGTAGTACTTCGCGAGGTGCCGGTCGACGAGACGCTCTTTAAAGGAATCGTTGAGATTTATAACGAGTGCCCAATACGCCAGGGCAAACGCTTTCCCTACTATGGAATGAGCCTGGAGAGCGCACGACTGTATGCGTCGACATTTCTCGATCGCAGTATCTATATTGGTGCGTTTCTTGGCGACAGCATGATCGGCTTTATAAAGCTGGTAACGGACGAATCTCGAACGCAAGCCTGCTTGGTGCATATCCTCTCAATGGTCAAGCACAAGGATAAAGCTCCGACAAATGCACTGATTGCTTCGGCCGTCCGGTGTTGCGCAGATCGAGGGATCCGCTCCCTCGTATACGAGCGCTTTTCATATGGTAAGAAGAAGGAGGACAGCCTAAGTCACTTTAAAGAGGTCAACGGCTTTGCGCGTGTCAACTTGCCTCGCTACTACGTTCCGCTGACACCTCTCGGCCGCACCGCCTTGCGTCTAGGACTGCACCACAGACTCGTCGACCATCTTCCGGAATCGCTTCTCGCCAAATTCCGCGACCTGCGCAGAGTCTGGTATAGCCGAGGTTCGCAGTCATCATCGGCGGAAGCCACTTAAAGGACAGCGTGTGCCAGGGATAGTCGGACTAATCACTAAAAAATCGCGCGAGTGGGCGGAGCCGCAACTCATCCGCATGGTCGAGACACTTCGTCACGAGTCCTTTTATAGCACTGGTACGTGGATCAATGAATCCTTGGGTGTGTACGTCGGCTGGGTGGCACGACAGAATTCCTTTGCGGAAGAAATGCCGCTCCGCAATGAACGCGATGACGTCACGCTAGTTTTTGCCGGAGAGGATTACCGCGAGCCAGATACCGCTCGACGCCTCAAAGAGCTGGGGCACACATGTCAAGAAGCGGGACCCTCTTATTTGGTGCACCTGTATGAGGAAGATTCCGATTTTCTCAAGAATCTAAATGGCCGCTTTCAAGGCCTTCTCGCTGATCGCACGCAAGGGACCGCCACGCTTTTCAACGATCGCTTTGGTCTGCAACGCATCTATTACCATCAAGCCGCTGGAGCAGATGGCGCGTTTTATTTTTCGGCTGAGGCTAAAGCCATCTTGGCGATTCGTCCTGAATTGCGCAGCGCGGATCCACAAGGCCTTGGGGAGTATATCGCTTGCGGCTGTGTCTTGGAGAATCGCACACTTTTCCGCGGCATTTACGCACTGCCGCCTGGTTCGGCGTGGACTTTTCGCGGCGGCGCACTCGAGAAGAAGGCTGCCTACTTCGAACCTCGCGAATGGGAAGAACAAGAGCCGCTTGACTCCGAAAGCTATTATCAACAGCTGCGCAACGCCTTCACTACAGCTCTGCCACGCTATTTCAACGGTAAGGAACATATCGGAGTTTCGCTCACCGGCGGACTTGACACGCGTATCATCATGGCGTGGCGTAAAGCTCCGCCTGGCTCTTTGCCGTGTTACACATTCGGAAGCATGTACCGCGAAAACCAGGACGTATATCTGGCGCGCCGCGTAGCGGAAATCTGTGGCCAGCCCTATCAGGTCCTCACGGACGACGAGCGCTGTCTCTCTCGCTTCCCGCACTACGCGGAGCGCACCCTGTACCTGACCGACGGTTGCGTGGACATCAGCCGCTCCGTGGATTTGTGGAACAACGAAATGGCGCGGCAGATCGCTCCCGTGCGCATGGTTGGCACGTTCGGCAGCGAAATTATCCAGAAATCGGTCATGTTCAAGGCCGTTCTGCCTTCGCCGGAGCCCTTCAGCCAGGGAATGTTCGCGGAGGTATCGCGCGCGGTGGAAAGCTATCGGACCCTGCTGCGCGGCAATCGTACGAGCCTGGTGGCGTTCACACAGCCGGCGACATATCACTTCGGCGTCCTGATGCTCGAGCAGACTCAGCTGACGCTGCGCTCGCCCTATCTCGACAATGAAATCGTCCGCACTGTCTTTCGGGCGCCCAAAGTTGAGCAAGGGGAGGATGTGCGCATGCGCCTCATTGAGGAAGGCAGTCCGGCATTAGCCCGTTTGCGCACGGACCGCGGTCTCGGACACTACAACGCCGTCTCCAGGGCCGTGAATCGCGCTTACCTGGAGTTCACCTTCAAAGCCGAGTACGCCTACGACTACGGAATGCCACAGTGGATCGCTCAGGTGGATCACGCCTTTGCGCCGTTTCATCTGGAGCGCCTGTGGATGGGCCGTCACAAGCTCTTCCACTTTCGCTGGTGGTACCGCACCATTCTTGCAAAATATGTGCGGGAGATGCTGCTGAACCCGCGGTCGCTGGCACGGCCTTATGTGAATCGAAATGGCGTCGAGGCCGTCGTGCGCGGCCACATAAAAGGGAATCGCAATTATACTACCGAGATTCACCGGCTCCTTTCGCTGGAACTGCTACACCGGCTGTTCGTGGACGCGCGAAATTAGATTGCCGCGAAATCATATAACTCAATTAGTTCAAATGCCCTCGCAAATCGAAACTCAAGCGAATCGCACCACCGTACAACCGCCTGATGTGTGCGCGACTGCAAGTGCACCCAAGGCCCAACGCATTTCCGCTCTCGATTTCACGAAAGGGGCACTGGTTCTGATCATGGTGCTCTATCACTGGATCAACTATTTCATCGGACCTCAATGGGAATATTACCGGTACCTGCGGTTTTTGACCCCATCCTTCATATTCATCACGGGATTTATGATTTCGAACATTTATCTCTCAAAGTATGATGCCGCCGACCGCCGGCTTCCGAAAAGGTTATTCACGAGGGGGCTTAAGCTCATGGCGGTATTCGTTGTCCTGAACGTGGCACGAACCTTTGTACTACCCGTATTGGGGTCCGGCGTCGTCCGGATTAATCCACTCACGCTTGGAAACATCTTCACCGTTTTTGTCTCTGGAAACTTACCGGTTGTGGGCGGTAAACTCGCATCATTCACTATTCTTGTGCCCATAAGTTATGTGCTCATGTTCTGCGGAGCACTGATGCTCCCATACAGGTGCTATAAGTACACGTTTCATGCCGTCTGCGCGCTCCTCTTACTTTCCATCCTGATATTGGGAATAATCGACGCAGAGAGCTCATACCTGGAGCTTGTAAGCATCGGAATGCTGGGGGTGTTGGCTGGGTTCAAGCCCATTTCAGCGATTAACGATTTCGTTCGGCATCCCTACGCGCTGGCGTTCGCTTACGTGTGTTACACGATTGCGATATCGATCTGGAATGTCCCATTTGTGCTACAACTTATCGGTGTGCCCCTGAGTGTTATTGTCATTTATCTCGTTGGTCTTAGCGGCAGCGAAGCCGGCAGAATAAGAAGAGAGGTTGTTCTGCTGGGAAAGTACTCTTTGTTCGGATACATATCGCAAATGGCCATCATTCAGGTCCTTAGCGCAAGTCTCCACCACCTCAATTTCGGCCTTGAAGTGTTGGGTACTTCCTTTTTTGCAGCGTTTGCTCTCACCATCATTGGCGTGGAAGTAGTGGATCGCGCCAGAGCGAGGGCGATAAGCGTGGACAGGTTATACAAGGCGGTCTTTGCTTGATTCATTGCCGTCATGCCGTCGAAATCAGGCGATGCTTCGCTTCAACGCATCGGAATTGGCCTCGGTTGGACGTCAAAGCGATTGCATTGGGTCAGTAATATGGTCGCTCCAAAGGAGCTTTGAATGGGCGCGCCGCTAGCCCTCCTGATTTGTAGTATTGGAGTCGCAGGGCTTTTTTACCAAAATCGAGATAAGTCCGTTCGAACCTCCCCAGCCCTCTGGCTGCCCGTCATCTGGCTTTGGATAGTAGGGTCGAGACCGGTCTCTGCATGGTTCGGCCTAGGCGGCTCGTCTGGGGGCGCCCTCGCCTCAACGCTCGATGGAAGCCCATGGGACGCAGCTCTTTTTGGCGCTCTGATGCTCGCCGGGATCGCAGTACTATTCAGCCGCAAGAGAAGGACAAGTGCCCTTCTCGCGGTTAGCGGACCAATAGTCATCTACTTCTTGTACTGCTTGATTAGCGTTGCGTGGTCGCCTATTCACGGCCCTGCGTTTAAGCGATGGATTAAGGCTATCGGCGACTTGGTCATGGTGCTCCTCATAGTGACCGATGCAGAGCCGAAAGCGGCGCTGCATCGGCTTTACTCCCGGGTCGGCTTTATTCTATTACCCTTTTCAATTGTATTAATCCGGTATACCGACCTGGGCCGTGGATTCGATCCCGATGGGAACCCCATGAACACAGGGGTAACTACAAACAAGAATACCCTCGGTCTTATCGCGTTTGTGATTTCTTTGGGTGCTCTATGGACCTTGCGCGGGCTTCTCATCAATAAAGATGCGGCCCATCGAGGTCGGCGCCTCGTGGCTCAGTGGGTATTTCTCGCTTTTGGCGTGGTGATCTTGGAGATGGCGCACTCAGCTACCGCGATCGCATGTTTTACACTGGGCGGCGGGTTAATGCTGGCGACTAGTTTACGAGCCATCAGGGATCGACCTAGCAGAGTGCATGCGCTCTGTCTAGGGATTGTCCTTGCCGGGGCTCTGCTGTTTCTCTTCGGGGGCGCGTCAACCGTTACGAGTGCGTTGGGCAGGAAGTCCGATTTCAGTGGACGCACGGACATTTGGGCAGCTTCGATTGCCGCGGCCGACAATCCGTTAATTGGTACAGGCTTCGAAAGCTTCTGGAACGTAAACATCGAGAAAGTCGCGCGCCTTCTACCCGGCTATTGGGAGATTCATAATCTCGTCTCGGCGCATAACGGATATATACAGATTTACTTGGATTTAGGTTGGATAGGTTTATCCCTGATCGCGCTCATTCTAATTACCGGTTATCGGCGCGCAGGCCGGGCTTTTCAGCGGGATCCCGAGCTCGCGAGCCTGATGTTAGCTTACGTAACGACAGCCACGTTCTATAGCATAACCGAGGCGGGTTTCCGAACACTGACCGCCTCTTGGTTCTTTCTACTTCTAGCAGTGGTGACCGCTGGCGGGCTTGCCGCCGGTCTGTTCATCGGCGAGCCGCGCGATGTTCTTGGTTCGCGCGTTGGCATGGCGGTCAGCCAGCCGTCTGGCAATAAGCTCATTCCGAACAGGGAGACTGTTTACACCTCGCGTCGCGCTTTGACCGAATTTGAAATCGCTCGCGCAAAGTGGTGATTTCGCCGTGGTTACTTCGCTAGGCAGCTCGCCGAGTAGAAGATACGATAGACTGTGTTCGATTCGTGCCCGGACCAGCTACGTCGTCGCCAAGCCGTCAGCAACGATCTACCGTTACGACGAAAAGGATAATGGTTGAAACCTTTTGATTCTAACGGCGACTTCCTTCGGCTCGCCGAAGGGCATCGCCTGCGGCGAGCGGCCGTCCGAAGCGCGGGCATTACGCTTCTCGGACAGGGAGCCTCGTTTTTCGTGCAGATCGCCTCGACGATGGTGCTGGCCCGACTGCTGACCCCGAATGATTTTGGAATCGTGACCATGGTCACAACCTTCAGCCTCCTGTTTAGCAGTTTTAGTCGAAATGGGTTCATGGAATTGGTCATGCAGCGGGACGAGCTGACACATTCTCTAGCCAGCAATCTCTTTTGGATTCAGCTGACTATTGGCGCGGCCCTGACTCTGACCTTTGCTGGGTTGGGTCCGTTGCTGGCCCTCCTTTATCACAATTCGACCGTCGCCCAAGTTGCCGAGGGCATGTCGCTGACCATCGGGATTGGCTGCCTGGGGTGGATTCATTGGGGGTTGTTGCAGCGCGCCATGCGTTTCAGGGCAACTGCAATCATCAATTTTGTTGGGCAGCTATGCTTAGTGATTTTCTCTATTGCCTTGGCGATGGCTGGCTGGCACTACTGGGCGCTGGTTTGGGGCAGTGTGGCGCAGACGCTAGTCATGGCGGCGGGCGCTTGGCTGATGTGCCGATGGACACCGAGTTGGCCGCGTCGCGTCTCCGGCACCGGTTCAGGGCTGAAATTCGCGATAAACGTCTATGTGCATTTTGCTTTCAGTTACTCCACGCGAAATACGGACAACCTTCTCGTTGGCTGGCGGTACGGAGCTCGGGCACTTGGATTCTACAAGAAGGCTTACGACTTGTTCGTTCTGCCGGAAACTCAATTACTGGCGCCGATCTCTGCCGTGGCAGTGACCACGCTTAGTCGAGTCAAGCATGATCGCGAGCAGTTCCAGCGGTACTTTCTCCGGTTGGTATCGATTTTGGCACTCTTGGGGATGGGGATCGGAGCGGATTTCGCTTTGGTGGGAAAGGATCTTATTCGATTTCTTCTTGGGCCTGGTTGGGAAGAGGCCGGTCGAATCTTCGCTCTATTTGGTCCGGGGATCGGGGTCATGCTGCTCTATAACACGCACGGGTGGGTCCACCTTTCGATAGGCCGTCCCGAAAGGTGGCTCCGCTGGGGTTTGATCGAGTTTGCGTGTACGGGGAGTCTATTCTTGCTTGCCCTTCGCTGGGGCCCGTCTGGAATCGCCGTAGCTTGGACGACTTCATACTTTCTCCTGATGTTTCCTGGCTTCTGGTATGCCGGAAAACCAATTGGGCTCGGCATTGGTCCTATATTGGCCAGTATTTGGAAATTTTTCGCGGCATCCGTTATGGCGGGACTCGCAACTGCTCTAATCGTCAAAGCGATGCCGAACTTTGCGGCCGCCGGTAGCGGCGCCGACGCCCTAATAAGGATGATATGGGCTTCTAGCGTATTTTTCGGGCTTTATCTGGTTGGCGTGATTTTGCTCCACCAGGGGCTTCAGCCTCTCCGTGAGACAGCGCGCTTGTGTAAGGATCTATTGCCCGAGCGCATGAATGGGCGCAGCTTTCGCGCGGCCGCCGATATTTGAAAGCAATTTCGTTCCGAGGAGAATCATGGACCGTCTTCGCGTCTTGGTGTTGGCACCCGATTGTAATCCGGAAGGAGTCAGCATTCCTTTTGTCGCTTACTGTCATGCGGCAGCTCTCGCCAAACTGCATGACGTCACACTGGTTATTGGATCGTCTGCTGAGAATTCGGTGCGCCGGGCGAATGCCCCGTTTCACAGTGTCGAGGTCGTCCGGATGCCCTTGCTCGAGCGCATCTTTGACTGGGGTTTTCGCACATTCTTAAAAAGCAACTATGACACTCAGTGGCTGACCGCCTACATGTATCCGTTTTCTCTGGCGTTTGAATGGCGCGTCTGGCGACAGATGCGGCGCCGTATCTTCGCAGGGGAGTTCGATGTAGTTCTTCGGCTCTTGCCGATGAGCCCGACATTGCCCAGTCCTTTTGCTTTCTTCCTGCACAATGGACCTATACCGTTTGTGATTGGGCCTCTGAATGGTGGCTTGCGATCTGCGCCCGGCTTTAGTCAGCCCGACAAGGAAAAGGGATGGAGCTGGACCGCGCGGAGGCTATATCGCTATGTGCCTTTCGCTCGGTCCACCTATCGCCGCGCGGCAGCCATCATAATCGCTTCGTACCACATGCGCGCCGAGTTTGCGGCGTATCGCGACAAGTTGTTTTTTGTCCCGGAGAATGGCATTGCTCGGTCCTTGTGTCTCGATGACACGCGCAGTCCGGAGCCTGACGCCAAACTCGAGCTTATCTTTGTGGGAGCCTTGGTTCCTCGGAAAGCTTGTTACGTCGGTCTGCGCGCGGCTGCTCCGCTTTTACAAAAGGAGCTAGCTCACTTTACCGTAATCGGCGATGGCCCGGAACGCACCCGCCTCGAGGAGCTTGTGAGATCGCTCGGTATGGGGAAGGCAGTCTCCTTCTGTGGTTGGCTTAGCCACGCGGAAGTACTAACGCGCTTGCGAGCCTCCGATGTGGTGGTACTTCCTGCGATTCGCGAGGGGGGTGGGGGGGTGGTCTTTGAGGGCCTCGCGAGTGGCGCGGTACCTGTGATCCTCGACTACGGCGGGCCTGGGGATATCGTTCAACCAGAGGTGGGGTATAAGGTCCCCCCTACGAGCGAAACGGAAGTCGTCTCACAAATGCAAGAGATTCTGGCTGACCTCGCCTCGAATCGGGACCTTCTTTATCGCCTGCGAAGGCAAGGGATGTCCTACGCACGGGAATGTCTGACCTGGGACGCGAAGGCACGACGCACAACTCGGGTCCTGAACTGGGTTTTGCGCCAAGGTCCGAAACCGGAACTTACGCCGTCCACGATGCTGCAGATAGAGCGTGTGAGCTGATTTCGAGAGATAGAGACTTGACACACCCCCGTGCCTTTCCGGGATATCCAAATGGATAATTCAAATATGAATAAACCCAAAAAGGTTATGGTCGTCATTGGAACTAGACCCGAAGCGATCAAAATGGCGCCCATAGTGCTGGAGTTGGAAAGGCATCGGGCGCACTTCGAAACTGAGATCTGCGCTACTGGCCAACACCGGGAAATGCTCGATCAGATGCTAAAAGTGTTTGGCCTGAGACCGCATTATGATCTAGGATTGATGAAGAGTGGGCAAACCCTCTCCGAGGTGACGTCGGCCTGCCTGATGGGCCTCGACCGGGTCTTGCAGGACAAACGCCCAGACTTAGTTCTTGTGCAGGGCGATACGACGACGACCCTCGCTGCTTCGCTCGCCGCGTATTACCACCACATTCCGATTGGGCATATCGAAGCTGGGCTGCGCACGGGTAAGAAGGATGACCCCTTCCCCGAAGAAATCAACCGCCGCCTCGCAACTCACCTTTCAGACTTCCATTTCGCTCCCACGGATGTCGCGAGGAACAACCTCCTCCTGGAAGGAGTCAGGCCGGAGGACATATCCGTTACGGGAAATACGGTTATCGATGCCTTGTTACTTACGCAAGCGCGCCTGGCCGAAGATCCGAGGCTCGCGGTCGATCACTTGGGCCCGACCGATGGGTTGCGCGTCATCCTTGTGACTGCTCATCGGAGAGAGAGTTTTGGCCCACCGTTTCGCCGAATCTGCGAGGCGCTTCGAGCCCTTGCGGAGAGACGCCCCGACGTGCTGATCGTTTATCCCGTTCACCTGAATCCTAACGTGCAGACCCCGGTACATCAAATTCTCGACGGGGTGCCCAACGTCAAGCTTCTTGCGCCCATGGACTATGTGTCCTTCGTGGCCTGCATGCAGCGTGCCTTTATCCTCCTCACCGATTCCGGAGGAATTCAGGAAGAGGGGCCTTCAATGGGAAAGCCAGTCCTGGTGATGCGCGAAGTCTCAGAGCGACCTGAAGCCATCTCTGCCGGCACCGCGACCCTCACGGGCACAGACCCGGAACGGATTTTCCGAGCCGTGAGTTCGCTCCTGGACGACCCGGCCTTATACAAGCGGATGAGCGACCGGCCGAATCCATATGGCGACGGTCATGCCGCGGAGCGAATCGTCCAGTTCCTCATAAGCCGGGTGACAAGCCTGCCGTCCCTGGCGGGACACCCCCAGTGAGCGGCCGGTACGGATACCTCAGCGCGACCGCCGCTGCAGGTTCGTAAGGCGGCGGGAGTCGGTGGAACCGGTCGCGGTACGGTCCAGTCTGCGGACGCACTGCCACCGTGGAAAGCTGACGATGGCAATTTTCGTAGGCTGGGTGGATCGCAGTCCGGCGGATCCTGCCATGAAACACCGGTGCTTAAAACCCGAAGAACGCCGTTCAGCACGGCTTTCGCATCGCGCCGGGGCCGAACTCGACCATGGGAACATTGTTTCCGAGCAAGCAGTGGCTTGAGTTTCTCCCGCTGCGCCGCAGTTACGTCCATGCTCCTGATTTACTCTTATTTGTATGACTCGCAAGCTCTTCACGAATTAAATGTGTTTGTGAGATAACTTGTACTAACAAAAGGAAAAGTTTCTGACAATGACTTCTGGTCTCATTGTTACTGCGGCGCCCACGCAAAAAGAGATGACTTGTCCCGGTGCGGCTTCTCCAAGTGCAGCTTCCTGCACGGCGACTCAATTCACGATTGGACTACTCACTGGCTGCCAGGACCGGCCCTATGCGTTCGGGTTGGCGATGGCGCTCGTCTCGAAAGGCGTCGGCGTGGATGTGATTGGCAGCGATGACATTGACAGCCCCGAGCTGCACGTCACGCCCAATTTGCGATTCCTGAATCTCCGGGGCAACCAGCACAAAAGCACCAACTTTGCGGAGAAACTGGGGAAGTTGGCTGTTTACTATGCGCGACTGCTGCGCTACGCGGCGCGTTCCAAGCCACGAATATTGCACATTCTATGGAATAACAAGATCGAGCTGTTTGACCGCACTATACTAATGGCGTACTACAAGCTCTGCGGTAAGAAAATTGCGTTTACGGCTCACAACGTCAATCAAGCCCGTCGAGACGCCAAAGATTCGCTGCTCAATCGCATCACGCTCAGAATTCAGTATCGGCTCTGTGATCACATATTCGTCCACACCAAGAAAATGAAGGACGAACTTTGCCAGGACTTCGGCGTCGCCGAAAAAGCCGCCACCGTGATCCGCCATCCTGTCAACAACGCTTTCCCGGACACCGACCTGACTCCGTTCCAAGCCAAGCGACAGCTGGGCCTCCAGGAAAACGAAAAGGCTGTTCTATTTTTTGGCAGAATCAGGCCCTACAAGGGCATCGAGCATTTGCTCGCTGCCTTTCATCCACTCGCGGCCAATCATTCGGACTACCGGTTAATCATTGCGGGCGAGCCAAAAAAAGGTTCGGAAGAATATCGGCATCAGATCGAGCAAACCGTGAAGACGGAATTCATTCCAGGCCAGATCATCATGAAGATCCAATTCATTCCCGACGAGGAAATGGAAGTCTACCTCAAAGCCGCGGACGTTCTGGTTCTCCCCTACAAGGAGATTTTTCAGAGCGGCGTGCTTTTCTTAGCCTACAGCTTTGGTTTGCCGGTGGTTGCAACGGACGTGGGTTCCTTCCGCGAGGAAATAGTCGAGGGCCGGACAGGGTTTCTATGCCAGCCGAGTGATCCGGCAGAATTAGCCAAAGCCATCGAAACGTATTTCGCGAGCGATCTATACAAGAATCTGAAAGTCCGCCGGCAAGAGATAAAAGATTACGCTGACGCCAATCATTCGTGGAAAGCGGTGGCCGACTTGACCCGGAACGCCTATGCTGAAATGTTGGGGAGGGTTTCATCATGAAGCCTCTGGTGTCGATCCTGATTCCTGCGTACAACGCCGAGGCATGGATTTCGGACACGCTTCGTTCGGCGATCGCGCAAACGTGGCACCACAAAGAGATCATTGTCGTGGACGACGGCTCGAAGGATCAAACGCTGGCGGTCGCGCGTCAGTTTGAGTCGGAGCAGGTCACGGTTGTGACGCAGAAAAATCAGGGTGCATCGGCAACTCGGAACAACGCGTTCGCCATGAGCAAGGGAGATTACGTTCAGTGGTTGGACGCAGATGACCTGATGGCTCCGGAGAAGACGGCGTCGCAGATGGAGGCCGCCGAGCGAAGCCGAAGCAAGCGGACACTGATTTCGGGTGCGTGGGCGTACTTCATGCACCGTCCCTACCGTGCGGAATTCCGTCCCGGCCCGTTGTGGGACGACCTCGTTCCGGCGGAATGGCTGATGCGCAAGATGGAACACAATACGTACATGCAGACCGCGACCTGGCTGGTCAGTCGTGAGCTTGCCGAAGCCGCGGGGAAATGGGATACCCGGCTGCTTGGCGATGATGATGGCGAGTTCTTCTGCCGCGTCCTTCTCGCGAGCGAGGGAACCCGCTTCGTAAAAGAGTCGAAAGTCTATTATCGCCAAGCGGGCGCGAGCAGTCTCAGCTACATCGGAAACTCCAATCGAAAGCTCGAGGCACAATGGATCTCGATGAAACTGCACATCGGCTACCTCCGGTCGCTAGTAGACGACGCACGCGCGCGCGCTGCCTGCGTGACATATCTCCAAAACTGGATGGTGTTTTTCTATCCCGACAGACTCGATCTCTTCAACGAAGCGCAGGATCTAGCCAAGAGCCTCGGGGGCGAACTCCACATTCCGCGATTCTCCTGGAAGTATTCGTGGATCGAACCGATATTCGGCCGCGCGCAAGCGAAGCGCGCACAAGTCATGCTGCCGCGATTGAAGTGGTCCGTCGTACGGGCCTGGGATAAAACGCTGCTACGTCTTGAGAATCGGAATCTTGCGGATAGCCTAGGAAGATGAGAACCGCGGCTGAGAACGGGCGCAGGGCCTGTTGATATTGGTTCGTACAGTGTTTGGAGAAACTCCATGATCGTTACGCGCACTCCACTTCGCATATCGTTTTTTGGCGGCGGGACCGACTATCCAGTCTGGTATCGAGAGCATGGCGGCGCGGTGCTGTCCACGACGATCGACAAATCGTGCTACATCACCACCCGGTGGCTGCCTCCTTTTTTCGAGTACCACAGCCGCATTTCGTATTCGAAGGTTGAGAATGTCAGCAGCAATAGCCAGATTGAGCATCCGTCGGTGCGCGCTTGTCTGGAGCACATGGGCATCACCGATGGGGTGGAAGTTCATCACGTGGCGGACCTGCCGGCGCGAACTGGTTTGGGCACCAGCTCGGCGTTTACCGTAGGCTTTCTGCTAGGACTCTATGCTCTAAAGAACCAGATGAGGGACAAGCAAGCTCTTACAACCGAAGCGATACACGTGGAGCGCGATTTGTTGCAGGAGGCCGTCGGTGCGCAAGACCAGGCGAGCTGCGCATACGGCGGGTTCAATCGCATTGATTTTCATGCCAATGACGCGATCGAAGTGAATCGGATCCTCGCCGAACCTAGCAGATTGGCAGAACTCGAGCAGCACCTGGCGCTTTATTTCACGGGATTTGCGCGGACGGCCTCCGAAATTGCTAAAGCGCAGCTTAGGGCAACGCCGAATCGACAGAAAGAACTGAGGGAAATGCTGCAAATGGTTGACGAGGCTGAAGACATCGTCACAAACCCGAACCGCTCGTTGAACGAATTTGGCAGGCTGTTACATCAGGGATGGCAGCTAAAGAGATCGCTGACGGAACAGATTTCGAATTCCAATATTGATGAAATCTACGAGGCAGGGCTCAGTGCCGGCGCGCTGGGAGGAAAACTCCTTGGTGCCGGCGGCGGTGGTTTTATGCTTTTTTACGTGCCGCCCGAGCGCAAACAGGCAGTGAGAACGCGTTTGAAAAATCTTCTCTGCATTCCGTTCGCATTTTCCAGTAGGGGCAGTGACGTCGCGGTGTACGAGCCCGAAATGGCGTATGACAAATCCCTGGCTAGTGACCGAAGCGAGATCTATGCCCAGCGTGGCTGATGCCATCGTCCTCTGTGGAGGAGCGGGAACTCGCCTGAGAAGTGTGACGGGAGATGCTCCGAAGTCGCTCGCGACTATCGGCGACCGGCCATTTCTCGACATACTGATCAACCAGTTGCGACGCCACGGGTTCGAACATGTCATCTTGGCCGTTGGCTACCAGAGGGATTTGATTCGATCGCACTTTGATAACCGCACACACGATATCTCTTTGGAATATTCGATCGAGTCAATGCCGCTGGGGACTGGTGGTGCGTTGCGCAACGCTGTTAATTTTGTCAATACAGAATCTGTTCTGATAATGAATGGCGATAGCTATACCGACGCCGACCTATCAAGTTTTGTGGCTCACTACCGTGAATCCCAGGCCGACCTCTCAGTGCTCGTGGTTCCGACTGACGGTCGCGTGGACTGTGGCCTCGTTGCCGTGGATCCACGTGGAAGAGTGTTGGGATTCAAGGAAAAGCAGTCCGCAACCGGAATGCAATATGTGAACGCCGGAATCTATGCACTGGCCAAGAAAATTCTGTACGAGATGCCGCCCAACCAACGCGTCTCGCTTGAGGAAGAGCTATTTCCGCGATTGCTAGCTGAAGGAAAAAACATCCGGGCATTTCATCATTCGGGCAAGTGCATCGACATCGGAACTCCCGAGCGGTATCTTCAAGCACAAAAGACGCTAACGAATGCCGAGCCGGCTGGAATTCTGTCGGCGCATAAAGGTCAGCGGGCATGAAGGTAATGATTACGGGGGCCGCGGGTTTCATTGGCGGATTTCTCGCTAAGCATTGCACGGACGGTGGTTCGCAGGCGCTCGGAATCGACATTGTCGAACCACAAGATGGGTGGGCCGCTGGTGAATTCGAACTTTGCGACGTGCGAAATTCCGCGCGCCTATCCAGCTTGATATCGAGGTTCCGGCCGCAGCGCATCTTTCATTTGGCGGCGCAGAGCCAACCACTCGTTTCGCTAAAGCAGCCGCTGGAAACGATCGACACAAATGTGGGCGGGACCGTCAGCCTGTTCGAGTCGCTTCGTACTACGGGAGTCATGCCGGTGGTCGTTGTGGCCTGCTCGAGCGCTGAATACGGTCCTGTCGCTGAATGCGATTCACCAGTTCAAGAGGATCAACCGCTAAACCCACTGCACCCATACGGAGTCAGCAAGGTCGCCCAGGATCTGCTGGCCGCACAGTATTTTGCGAACTATGCGATCCCAACAATAAGAATTCGGATTTTCAAGACGACAGGACCTGGAAAACTGGATGAGGTTTGCTCCGATCTGACAAAGAGGACCGTCGAGATCGAATTGGGAATGCGACCCCCGTTGATGCCTGTCGGCAATCTTGCGAACCGGCGTTCGATTGTTGATGTCCGGGATCTGGTTCAGGCACTTTGGGCATCAGCGGACCAATGCAAGGCCGGCGAAGTGTATAACCTTGGCGGCGATGACGTGTACTCCATCCAGGAAGTGATCGCGGCTATTCGCAGTGAAGTGACAGCTCGTTTTGAAGTCGAGCGGCGCCCGGAATTAATGCGCTCCTGCGATGAGCCGGTCACCGCTGGCGACAACGCAAAGTTTCGGAGTTGCTGCGCTTGGGAACCCCAGATTCCCCTGGCTACCACCTTACGAGATATGCTGGAGTGGTGGAGAGTCCACCTGGCGGGCGCCGCGGCGCCCGGATCGCAGGACGAAGTGGCGCACGTTCGCCGTTTCCGCTCCCAAAACAAAGGCGTTACCACAATCACAAAAGGCACATAAGCTCAGAACAACAATGACCTCACAAGTGAACGCGAAAGTTCTCACCGATCTGGTACGAGATCGGGTTCAAGCAAGCATCAGAGTGAAGCAAGTCCTGCTTTCCGATGCCGCTTTTCAGGCGACAGTGGTTCGGGCGGCAATGCAAATCGTGAAAGCGCTGCGCGCCGGCGGGAAAGTCATTTTCTGCGGCAATGGCGGAAGCGCGGCCGATGCCCAGCACCTGGCCGCTGAGTTCACGGGGCGGTATCTGAAGGAACGCCGAGCTCTACCCGCACTTGCGCTCAACGCCAACACCTCTTCTCTCACCGCTATCGGAAATGATTATGGCTTTGATCTTGTCTTCGCGCGTCAGCTGGAAGCCCTGGGAAAAGAAGGAGATGTCCTGCTCGGCATTTCCACCAGCGGAAATTCGCGCAATGTGCTGCGGGCCATGGAAGTCGCAAATGCGAAATCGATTTACACCATCTCTCTCACTGGCTCCGGTGGAAAAATGAAAGACTTGGCCGACTGCGCCATCTGCATTCCTTCCGAAGAAACGCCCCGAATCCAAGAGTGCCACATCCTGACGGGCCATATCATCTGCGAGATCGCCGAAGAAATGCTCTTTGGATCTTTGCGGGATTGAACCCCGAAAAGGCATTGACGTTCGCTTCTATGCGCAAGGTTCAAGACACTGAACAGCAGCCAAACACCGGCCTATTGCGCGTGATCTTTTCCGAGGAAAGAAGGGCAGCTAGGGGCCCCGCGATCTTCATCGACCGGGATGGTGTGATCAACTGTAGAAGGCCTGACGACTATGTGTTGAACTGGTCGCAATTCAATTTCACTCCGGGAATCCGTGAAGCGTTGAAACAGATTGCGTCTCTGGAGCTGCCTATGATCGTGATTTCGAACCAAGCGGCGGTCGGGAAGGGCTTGCTCGATCGGAGTGGTCTACAAGAGATCACGGCTCGGATGCATCAAGCTCTTGCCGCCGATGGCACGTTTCTTGCAGCCGCTTATTACTGCACGCACAGGCCGGACGAAAATTGCGCTTGCAGAAAGCCGAAACCAGAATTGCTATACAGAGCGGCCGAGGATTTCGACATTGACCTGAGCCGCTCGATTTTCATTGGAGATTCTGACACGGATGTGCAGGCTGCTCGAGCCGCCGGCTGCGCGCCGGCCTTATTCGGCTCCGATATCGTTCCACAACCGGCGCCTTCCACGAATCTTCTCACGGCGCGGAGGGTGACGGACATTTACACCCTCGTCGCGAAGTACTTGCAAGCCGCAGAACATGCCTAGTCGGCTACGGCGTTCCTAGGTCGGCTTATTCTACCGCCGCTGTCAGGCCTGTTGGGGGATTTGGAGGATCTCCACCTCCCAAAGTGCCACCGGTAGTGAGTGGATGCGGATATGTGTAGGGCTCGTAGTTCATCGTCCACGCATTCGTGGACGTACAGACGAATAGCTCGCCCTCTTGAGACGAATTATAGGCGTTCCAGCTTCCTTGATCCGTGGCCCAATAGCCCACGCCTGTCGTGCAGCTCGTGGGACGATTCGCCAGCGTGCCGTAACCTGTGCCGCTCGTTCCGTTGAATGGAGACGTTGGAGAAGTCTGAGCGGTCTGCGAGACTTCAGCGTAATAGTCTAGATTCGCGGCAAGCCTGCTTGACGCGACGTGCATCGCGCTGTTGAAACGCCCCGTGTCGCCTGCTTCATAAACGGGATCGCGCGCAGCATTCGGCCGACATCCGCCTGAACCGCTGCAACTTGGAATTGACGCGAGAACCGGAGTAAGATTTTCGAGCAATAGTCCTTGCCCCGTTCCGGCCTGGTCAAGGCATTGTGAATAAGGGGATGATGTTGTGTAAGGAATCTGGTCCCATGGTTGTGTGCCATCACAGTTATTCCAGGGGGATTGCCCTTCGCCATTTGCTCTCGGGATACTTATTTCGGACGAGTAGTTAAACGCGCACCCGGTTCCTCCCCCCTGGCAGGCGAATTTATTCGCAAAAATCAGACCCGTTCCACTTTCCACACTGAAAGCTAAATTGCATGAGGAGGTTGTCGGACAGTCAACCATGTTGTAGTAATTCTCGACTTGTCGCTGCCCGCGAAATCTCCCACCCCATGCAGTAGCGTGAAAACCACAGACACCAGAACTCAGATTCATTGCGGCGATGTCATTGAATCGGCAGACTACGCGCGCTCCTCCAACTTGCGCCCCGACTGGAGCAACATCATTGTCGGTAGTACGAACCCCCGTAGTGTAGTTATTCTCTATATACAAGGCTTGGTTGGTCCCAAAAGTGTCCGCAGTGGCGAACGAGTTGTCGCCATAGGTCCCGACGCCCTGCCACGATCCATAGCTTACATCGACCAAGGGAGGGCCAGCGCTCGCTGTGGTGTTCAATTTGCTTTCATTCGCCGTGACGTGATCCACAACACCAAAAACATCATCCACAAGGACGAAAGCCCCATCGGGAATCACGGAGGCCCAGGTGTTTGCCGTATAGTTGATATTATCCACACGGACATTGGGGCAACCTGACGTGTTACACGTTCCTGTAAAGGACACTGTGCTAGTCCACGTGCCGGTGGCTCCCGTAGCATCCATGGTAAGAAGCTCTACTTTTGCCGTTTCACCGTAGGTAAGACCCGTGAATGTAAAGTAGGGAGCACCAGCGTTGTCAATCAGTGTCGTATTGGACGTACCGGCTCCCAACGTGCCGCCACCAGTGTTTGGAGTTCCGGTCCCGGTGATGTCGATACCGACCCCCGAGATGGTGATCCCGGATGTCCAAGTACAAGGCGATCCGGTCGTCGGAATAACGATCACATCGCCGTTGACGGCTGTGTGCGTAGGACCGTTAATTACCGCGTTCACGTCCGACCGGCTGCATGAGGCGGCCGTGTAGGTTCCTTGCGCGTGACACAGCCTGCCGCCAAACAAAACAAAAATGAAAATGGCTAACCAGCTTCTCGCCAGAACCCCTAGGCGAGTAATCAGCGGCAGGCTCACGCACAAACGATCGGCTTTCGAAACTGGTTCCGTAATTAGCATAGTCGGCACTGCTCGCGGACGGTCTGAAAACTGGCGATCTCTCAATCGTATTTGCGTCATAGGAGCATATTAGCAATCAGCTCGAAGTTAATGCTACTGGCCGATGGAACAGCCCGCGAGCAGGGACGTGCACCTGTACTCTTTGCACGATCTTCTTGTATCAATTACGGACTCCCGTATAGTACTCAGAATACTAGGGATCCGATCATACTCCGCGCAACTAGCGTTGCAGCAGACATGCGCGCGAATGGGTCGTCGCAGGAAGCAACTGCCGACGTCTCGTTGGATCAGGACTCTCGGCCGGGCGTCACCGGACGGGTAAATGAAGCCCTCGACACTAATTCTCGCCCACTCTGTGAGCCGGGCTAATCCAAATTATGGAATCGCTAGTTAGGAAAACAGGTGCTAGCCGTCGTCGGACGTGTAGACTTTAATCGGAGGTTAGACGTGTATATTGTAGAGCGCACGAAAATCTTTTTGCAGGGATTTCTCGCTAGCTATGGCCCTACTAGCATCAAAAAACGGATTTGGGACCGGGATTTCTCAGGCGGCAAGTGGGATTTCATTGATAACACCCTGGGAGATTGTGTGTACCCTTACCTGGAAAAATACGCTCATAACGGCAACATCCTGGACCTCGGATGCGGCCCGGGCAATACGGCGAATGAACTACCCGCGGAAGTATATCGGAGCTATGTAGGAGTGGACATCTCCGAAGCCGCGCTGGCAAAGGCCGTGAAGCGGACTCAGGAAAATGGGCGCGCGGACAAGAACAGCTTCGTAGCTTCGGACTTCCTCGGGTACAAACCGACGCAGGAATTCGACATAATTTTGTTTCGTGAGTCCCTGTATCACGTTCCGTACGGCCAGGTCAAACCGATCCTGGATAAATATTCGAAAAATCTGAAGGCCGGCGGAGTATTCATTGTCAGACTATACGCGGGAGATCATCGGCCCGGCAAGATTAAACGCCGCGTCACTAAAAAGATGGATTTGATCGAACGCGAATTCAACATGGTGGAATCGCGGCGCTTTGACACGCCAGCGCTGCCGACTGTCCTGGTTTTTCGGCCGCGACAACAGAGCTGACAGACTCTATACGGCAAAAGCGTCCCGCTTATATCTCGATCACACACAGGTTTAGAACTAGACGCGGGAGTCACAATGAGTTCGTCTAAATTGAAAATTCAGAAAATTTTACGACGGGCTGGGCTCTATCATAGGCTAAGAACATCGCGCGCCCATGAACTTTACTCGAGGATAACCGGCAAGTACTGGATTCTCGCTAGAGAGAAGCAGCTCGATTTCTATCGGCGCCTTCTCGCCGAGCTTCGCCCGGGGGATCTAATCTTCGACATAGGCGCAAACGAGGGCTTCAAAACGGACCTGTTCCTGAGATTGGGAGCACGCGTCGTCGCGGTAGATCCAGATGAGACGAATCAAGCCATCTTGCAGGAGAAGTTTGTAAAATTCAGGCTTGTTCGGAGACCGCTCGTAGTTGTGGGCAAGGCGGTTAGCGACAAAACTACGGTGGAAACTATGTGGATTGATGGGCCCGGATCGGCGGTAAATACGCTCAGTCAGAAATGGGCGAGCACACTGAAGGGAAACAAAGCGCGACACGCGTGTGGTCACTATGGATTGGATTTCGCACGACAGAAAACCGTCGAAACAACAACACTCGAACAGTTGATCTCGACATATGGGGTTCCAATATTTATCAAGATCGACGTCGAGGGTTATGAGTTGAATGTGATTCGAAGCCTCCAGCGTCCCGTACCTTATCTTTCATTTGAGGTGAATCTACCCGAGTTCAGGCCCGAAGGGTTAGAGTGTGTCGAGATTCTCAGCCGTCTCGCACCTGCAGGAAAATTCAACTACGCCGTGGATTGCGAACAGGGTTTAGCGCTGGAACATTGGCTGAGTGCAGATGAGTTCCTGCACCTGCTTGGGGAGTGTAAGGAAAGCTCCATCGAAGTGTTCTGGAAAGGGTCAGCGGCTGAAGCGGGACGAACCCAAGCACGCGGGTTTTCGGTTTCCGCCTGATACAGCGGAACGCCCACGCGGTTGGCGCTTCAATAGAAGCGCAAAAAAAGCTAGTCACGTAGCGCATGGTACCGACTTTTACTGTCGAGGATCGCAGAATATTGAGCGGAGCCGCTGTCGTCCTATGCTTGGAACCGCGCGTGTTCGGCAGCGGGTCTATAATGAAGATTATTCTTAGGCGATCCTCCGGAAGGAAAACACTTTGAAAATCAGTATCTTCGGAATGGGCTATGTCGGAACGGTGTCTGCGGGGTGCCTCGCCCAGGACGGGCACGAGGTCATTGGTGTAGATCCCGTGCGCACCAAGGTTGACCTGATAAACGCCGGCCAGTCTCCCATCATCGAGTCCGATATCAGCGAGATTATCGCGGCGGCGGTCAAATCGGGCAAGCTCCGGGCCACGGACAACCAGGACGAAGCGATCTTGCAAACGGAACTGTCCTTCGTCTGCGTCGGAACCCCGAGCCAAGCCAACGGCAATCTGGACCTGACCTACATAAGGCGGGTTTGTGAATTGATTGGCAAAGCGCTCAAGAATAAATCAGCCCGTCACACGATCGTTATCCGCAGCACGATCTTGCCCGGCACAATGCATCAGATTGTTATTCCTACGCTGGAGGAATACTCAGGAAAGAAAGCAGGAGTCGACTTCGGCGTCTGCAATAACCCTGAGTTTCTGCGCGAAGGCTCGGCAGTAAAAGACTTCAACGCCCCGCCCAAGACAGTGATTGGAGAGGTGGATCGCGCGAGCGGCGATACGCTCGCCGCGCTGTACGCGAAACTCGACGCGCCTTTCATTCGTACTGATTTGGAGACTGCCGAAATGGTTAAATATGTCGATAACAGCTGGCACGCTCTCAAGATCGGCTTCGCGAACGAGATCGGAAATCTTTGCAAGGCATTTTCCATTGATGCGCACGAAGTCATGAAGATTTTTTGCCAGGACAAGAAACTCAACATCTCCCCCGCCTATCTCACTCCCGGCTTTGCGTTTGGCGGTTCGTGCCTTCCCAAGGATTTGCGGGCCCTGGCGTACAAGGCCAAAACGCACGACTTGACCTTGCCGATCATGAATGCAATTTTGCCGAGCAATGAAATGCAAGTGACGAAAGGTCTGCAGCTCATAACCGAGAAGAAACAGCGGCGGATCGGAGTGTTGGGTTTTAGTTTCAAGGCAGGGACGGACGATCTGCGAGAGAGCCCCATGATCGAGGTCATCGAGCGCCTGATCGGCAAAGGCTACGACCTGCGCATTTTCGACAAGAACGTGAATATGGCGAGCTTGGTTGGCGCGAATCGCGATTTCATCCTCAACCGCATTCCACACATATCGCGTCTAATGGTCCACAGTATTGATGCGATTCTGGATCATGCCGAAACGGTCGTCATCGGGAACAAAGATCCGGAGTTTGAGACGGTCCTCGGCAGATTGCACGACGGTCAACATCTGGTGGATTTCGTTCGAATTACAAATCGTAGGAGTGATAATGGCAAGTATGACGGTATCTGCTGGTAAGCAACCTGGCGCGAGGGACGGAAATAGCATTTCGAAAGACAAGATTATGCAGTCGCTTGGCCGGCTCTCCGCGTGGCTTGAGAAGAATGACTATCGCGGCTACGATACGTTCGACGGTCTAAGCTCGAAATTTCTCCGTCCCCTTACCTTTGAAACAAAGTTTTTGCGCACCGTCCTGCAGCAGGGAGTCCGCCGATTTCCCCTCAACGTTCGGCCGTTGCTTGGGATTCCCAAGAGTCGCTCGACCAAGGGAATGGGCTATCTAGCAAAAGGCTTCATGCGGCTGCAAGATGCTACGGGCGATAAATCCTGGGGGGCCAAAGCCGAATCTGCATTGCAATGGCTCGTGGAACACGAATCGAAAGGCTACTCGGGGGCATGTTGGGGCAATCACTTCGACTATCAGTCGAGGGGGTTTTATCTCCCGAAAGGCGTGCCCACGATCGTGTGGACTTCGCTCATCGGCCACGCGTTTCTGGACGCTTACGATCATTTTAAGCGGGACAATTACCTCGAAGTGGCTGTCAGCGCCTGTGAGCATATTTCGCGGGATCTTGAAACCTACCCGGAAGGAGACTCGCTCTGCATTAGCTACATCCCAACGGGAAAAAATGAGATTCACAATGCCAATACATTAGGTGCCAGCTTGCTGGCCCGCACCTCCTCGTATTCGCGAAACGAGTCCTATCTAACCCTGGCGCGTAAAGCGATCCAATACACAGCGAATCATCAACGAGCGAATGGGTCCTGGTATTATGGCGAGGCGCCTAACGTTCAGTGGGTCGACAATTTTCACACCGCCTATGTGCTGGATTGTTTCAAGTACTACATCGCAGCGACCGGCGATGATCGCTTTCAAGCAAAGCTGGACGCGGGATACGAGTATTGGAAGACAACCTTTTTTCTACCGGACGGGACTCCGCGCTATTATGACCGCAAGACACTGCCGATCGACATTCAGTGCTCGTCTCAGGCGATCGACACGCTTGTTTTCTTCCATGATCGAGATCCGGGAAACTTGTCACTCGCACTAAATGTAGCCAAATGGACCATCGATAACATGCAGGATCGGACGGGCTATTTTTACTATCGCCGGTATTCGCCGCGGCTCGTTAACAAGACCCCGACGCTGCACTGGGGACAGGCAACCATGTTTTGCGCGCTTGCTGGCCTGTACAAACTGCTCTAAGGCAGAGACACCCTCATCGTGAAGAAGAAAATCCTCATCATCGTAGAGAACATTCCTGTTCCGTTCGATACCCGTGTGTGGATGGAAGCTACATCCTTGCAGAAAAACGGTTACGAAGTGTCGGTGTTGTCTCCACGAGGCAAGGGCGCCGAAAAGAGATACGAGGTACTGGAGGGCGTCCACATCTTCCGGCACCCCATGCCCAGAGAAGGCAACAGCGCTCTCGGGTACGTGTATGAATACAGCTCCGCTCTGTTCTGGGAGTTTCTCTACACGTTGTGGATCTTCGTGCGTCGCGGATTCGAGGTCATACAGGGCTGCAATCCTCCCGATGACATTTTTCTGGTTGCCCTGCCGTTCAAACTCCTTGGGGTTAAGTACATTTTCGACCATCACGATGCCAGCCCCGAGCTGTACCTTTCGAAATACGAAAATGAAGGTGCACTTTACAAAATACAGGTGTGGCTTGAAAAGATGACGTACCGGTTCAGCGACGTAATCATGGCCACCAATAGCAGTTATAAGGATCTCGCCACCACTCGAGGTGGCAAAGCTCCAGAAGACGTCTTCATTGTCCGCAATGGCCCTGATCTTGAGACTTTCAAAGCCGTTCCCCCAATCCCCGCTCTGAAGTACGGCAAGCCGTATCTCGTCGGCTACGTGGGGAACATGAGTGATCAGGAAGGCTTGGATATCCTTCTGGATGTCGCACAGCACATCAAGAGCTTGGGCAGGCGCGATATCCATTTCACGTGTGTGGGAGGAGGCCCGGGACTGGCGAGCCTCCAGAAGATGGTCAAGGCCAAGAATCTCGACGATATCGTCAATTTCACAGGAAGGGTTCCTTTTCAATATTTGCTCGAGGTTTTATCAACAGCTGACATTTGCGTGAATCCCGACAAGCCGTGCGAGATGAACAATATTTCCACCATGATCAAGATCATGGAATACATGGCTCTTGCAAAACCCATCGTGCAATTCGATCTGAAGGAGGGTAGATTCAGCGCCGGGGACGCGTCTCTTTATAGTGACACCGGAAATCGGGTCGCTGCTTTCGCGAACAATATACTCTGGTTAATCGATAGGCCCGATGAACGGAAAAGGATGGGCGAATTCGGCCGAAGAAGGGTTGAGGAAGCGCTTGCCTGGAAATATTCGGTCCAGGGTCTGCTGGCCGCCTACGAGAGGGCTTTCAGCAAGCGAGCACGGTGATCGTACTGCCGCTCAAGAACGGATTTGCAGCCTTCGCTGTTGGTGCGCGGAAGCTGGCGAAGCGTTTGGGCATCAGCAGGACGCCGGATTTGAGCGTTTTCTGGCGATTCGGACTCGTCTCAACTTGGCAATCATCGTCACCTATCGTGACAAGTGATTTCCGTTAGACGCGCCTCCGCGAGGCTGACGATCGGGAAGCGGGATAGCCGTGAATTCGGAGCACCTAACTCGTTAGTTATCAGTAGTTAACACGTTCTTTCACCAGGGGATTTTCGCCCTGAGTTCAGGGTACTGGCAGAAGGATTGCACATAAGGTGAATGTGTTGGCACGCCAAAACGCGATAACCTCTTCGGACGGCGGGGCAACTCCGAGTAACGAATCGTCTCTTGTCCGGTCTGTGCGGGACTTCCGCTCGGATGCCTTCGTTGGCGCCAGTTCAAACGGCATGACTACGTTCCAGACTCAGATAAAGGGTGTGGATATCAGCCTTGTCAATCCGCTTTCGGATAAACGCTGGGATGAACTCGTAGCTCGGCACCCAAAAGCATCGGCTTTTCATCATCGGAGCTGGCTCGATGCACTGGCTCGCACGTACGGATATGAGCCGGTTGTCTTCACAACGTCATCTCCGACCGCCGCGCTCGGGAATGGGCTGGTGTTCTGTCGCATCAAGAGCTGGCTCACTGGAAGCCGCCTGGTATCGCTGCCTTTTTCAGATCACTGCGAGCCGATTTGCGACTCAGCGGAAGAGATGAATGCCCTAATTTACGGCTCGCAGGCTGCCTTCGATTTCAAGCATGGCGAGTACCTCGAGGTTCGTCCCACCAGTGAAGATTTCGGCCGGTCGGGTGCCGGGATGGGTTTTCAACCGACGGCGAGGTACTTTCTGCACCTAATCGATCTGCGCCCGGAGGTCCACGAGCTCTTTCGAGGGCTCGATAAGGATTCTGTCCAGCGCCGGATTAAGCGGGCGGAGAAGGCCGGCCTGGTCGAAAGATGCGGGTCCTCGGATGAACTCCTGCGACATTTCTACGGTTTGTTTGTGCTGACTCGCAATCGGCATAACCTTCCTCCACCACCCTATGCCTGGTTTCAAAACCTGCTTCATTGTCAAGGCAACGCGCTCGAGATACGCGTGGCATATCTCGATGAAATCCCGATCGCTGCGATTCTTACTTTGGGGTTCAGAAAGACCCGCTACTTCAAATATGGATGTTCCGACGCGCGATTCAACAAGTTTGCGGCAACGCCGTGGCTGCTGTGGCGAGCCATCGTCGCGGCGAAAGCGAACGGCGCGCTGGAATTTGACCTGGGACGGACACAGCTGGACAACGCGGGACTGCTAGCCTTCAAGAACCATTGGGTCTCGCGCCACCAACTATTGACCTACTGGAAATTTCCCGGTGCCTCAGCTCGTGACATGTCCGACGGCCGGATGCTGAAAATGGCGAAACGCGTCTTCTCCCATATGCCGCAAAGATTGCTCGTAGCTACGGGCAAGCTCGTTTACCGCCACATCGGGTAGAGCGCCGCGCGGCAATTATTTTGAGAGCAGAACGAGGACTCGAAGCGAACGGTTGCAAAAGTAATTTTCTCGCGGCAGAACAATGAACCTAGACCGAACCTCGAATCGCATGCTGTCTGATTATTATCGCGTCCACGAAGATGGGCTTGGCCGGGTCTGCTCGGCACAGCCATCGGGACAAGTGGGATTCTTCCGGTTCGGGCCGACCACGACTTGCTATGGACAATCTACGTCAGGCGTCTCGACGAGCGTCGAGAGTCCCGCGCTCCACGACGCCTTAAAAACTGCGCGCCTGAAGGATCTCGAGGTTCATCTGCCGTTTGATCCCAGCCAGATTGTCGATAACCTTCGCCGAGAACGCTATGTAAATCACACGGGCGCAAAACAAGGCCGGATTGTCGATCACCCCCTGGTTCGCAAGGCCTACTACGCCGTTCGTGACCTGCTGCCCGTGTCCATTCGCAGGCACCTGCAGAAAGTCTACCTTGGCGGATGGCGAACACTGCAATTCCCAAACTGGCCGGTGGACTTCACCGTGGACAACATCCACGAGGAGGTTCTTCGCCTTGCGATGAAGGCCGGTGGCGTGCGACGCGTCCCTTTCATCTGGTTCTGGCCCCAGGGTGCGCCGAACTGCTTGATCATGACGCATGATGTGGAAACCGCGGCGGGACGGGACTTCACAGCCGACTTAATTAATCTTGATCATTCGTACGGAATTAAGGCTTCTTTCCAGGTGATCCCGGAAAAACGATACGAAGTTCCCGATGAATATGTGCAGCACATGCGCAGCCGCGGGTTCGAGTTCAACGTACACGACCTGAATCATGACGGGCAACTGTACCAGGAGCGCGGATTGTTTCTTCAGCGCGCGCAGAAGATTAATGAGTACATCAAGAAATTCGGTGCCAAAGGATTTCGTGCGGGAGTTATGTATCGCAATCTCGATTGGTACGACGCGTACGAGTTTTCCTACGATATGTCCATGCCGAACGTAGCGCATCTGGAACCGCAGCGCGGCGGCTGCTGTACGGTATTCCCGTACTTTGTCGGCAAGATACTGGAGATTCCTCTGACCACCTGCCAGGACTATTCGCTGTTCCAGATATTGAATGACTATTCGATTGATCTCTGGAAGCAGCAGATCGCCTTGATTCGGAAAAGAAACGGACTGATCAGCTTCATTGCGCACCCCGATTACCTGATGAACTCTCAGGCACGGAGAGTTTACGAATCGCTACTCGGCTATCTGCGACAAATCGTTGAACACGACAAGGTCTGGATGGCATTGCCGGGAGAAGTCGACCAATGGTGGAGGGCTCGCAGCCAGATGAAACTGGTTCCGGCGGGCGACGGTTGGAAGATTGAGGGACCCGAATGTGATCGAGCGCGGATCGCTTACGCGACCCTGGATGGAGACGGGATCAAATATTCGGTAGAAAATGGCTTGTGAGCATCGCTGTATCCAATCACGATCGATTCGCGTGAGATTCGAGCAATCTTGAGAGACCCGTTGTGACCACCGAGACATTGCAAGTCACTTTGCATCGGCAGGCGCGCGCGCACACTGCGTTCGTCGGTCTGGTGATCCTGTCCGTCATTATTTTTTGGAGAACGTTTCATGCCTTGGTGCTCTTTTCCCTGGACCATGAATCCTCCTCCCATATTCTCCTGATCCCCGTTGTGAGTATCTATCTGCTGTGGACCGAGCGATCGCGCATCTTCCAGGTGGTTCGACCTGCTCCCGGTCGAGGCACGACGCTCGTTCTGGCAGCAATCGCTTTGTATTTTTTCACGGCCAGCCACTGGTCCGCTCTGGATCCTGAACGGTTTCTGCCCGGCGCAACGCTCGCCATTGTTCTGCTGTGGCTCGGCGGGTTCTTGTTCTGCTACGGCGTCACAGCCTGGCGCAGAGCCTGTTTTTCACTGTTATTTCTATTGCTCATGGTACCGCTGCCGCCGACATTTCTGGACCGCAGCATTTACTTGCTACAGCAAGGCTCGACCGAAATCGCCTATTTGCTTTTCAAGGCCCTCGGTGTTCCGGTGCTGCGCGAGGGATTCCTCCTGACCGTACCCGGCGTAACCATTGAAGTCGCGCGAGAATGCAGCGGCATCCGTTCGAGCGTCGCTCTGTTCATTACGTGCCTGCTCGCAGCCCATCTGTTTCTGCGAACAAAGTGGCGGATGCTCGTTTTCGTGTTGCTCGCTTTTCCCTTGGCAATCATCAAGAATGGCATCCGCATCACGACGCTCACCTTGCTCAGCGTCTACGTGGATCCCGGCTTCTTGACCGGGCGTCTCCACCATGAAGGAGGATTCGTCTTCTTTCTGTTGGCGCTCGCAATTCTTTTCCCCGTTTTGTTGCTCCTGCAAAAATCGGAAGCTCACACTAAGCCTTCTGGTTTGATTCCGCAAAAGACGGAAAGTGGGTTCGTGGGCGAATTATGAACTGTGCACAGATTCAGACAATCCATGTGGTCAGCGCGACTCAAGCGCAACTGGCCTGTACTGCGAGGTCGTGATGACGGTTTGCGACGTGGTGATCCTGGGGGCGGGTCCGTACGGACTGGCGGCCGGGGCACACCTGCGGGCCATTCAAGGTCTTGACGTCCGCGTGTTCGGCGAGCCGATGGAATTCTGGAAGTCGCACATGCCGGAAGGTATGCTCCTGCGGTCACCGTGGGCGGCATCGCATATCTCTGATCCTGCAACAGCGCTCACGATGGATGCTTTTGACAAAGATCTCGGTGTGCGCATCCCGACGCCGATTCCGCTCGATCGATTTGTTGAGTACGGGCTTTGGTTTCAGCGCCAGGCGGTCCCCGAAATCGATCGCCGTCGAATCACCCGTATCGAGAGAGTGTCCCAAGGCTTCCGCGTGACTCTCGCTGACGGCGAGCAGTTAGAGTCGCGCCGCGTTGTGGTCGCAGCAGGGATTGGGTCGTTTGCCCGCCGGCCGCAGCCGTTCGAAGGCCTGCCACCAGAACTCGTCACACACGTCTCCGATCAGAGGGACGTACGCCGCTTCGTCGGAAAACGCGTTGCGATTATCGGCGCGGGGCAAAGTGCCCTCGAGTCGGCCGCGCTGATACACGAAGCTGGCGGAGAGGTTGAAGTGATAGTCAGAGCTTCGGGTGTGCACTGGCTTGGCTGGCGCGCACGGCTGCAAAAACTTGGCCCCATTGCCAAGGTCCTTTATTCGCCCTTTGACATCGGCCCTGCTGGCGTCAGCCGCATTGTCGCAGTCCCGGACGCGGTGAAATATTTCCCGCGCAGCGTACAAGATGCTTTTCGCAGGCGAGCCCTCCGGCCAGCCGGTGCCCGTTGGCTGGTGGATCGATGTAAGGCGATTCGCATTTCCAAGGGCTGCTTTGTCGAGTCCGCAGTGCCGTCAGGCGGCAGGTTGCATTTGCGTTTGAATGACGGCAGCTCTCGAGATGTGGACCACGCTCTACTCGGCACCGGTTATCGGGTAGATGTTACGCGTTATCCGTTCTTAGCACCCGAGCTGAGCCAGGGTGTGGCGCAGGTCAACGGGTTCCCGACACTTACGGCAGGATTCGAATCCTCGATTCCGGGCCTTCATTTTCTTGGTGCTCCTTCTTCCTGGAATTTCGGTCCTTTAATGTTTTTTGTATGCGGTACTGACTACGCTGCGCGCAGGCTGGCCCGCCACATCACCGCTCGTGCGCCGCGCAACGGGTCGGAGCGAGCCTCTGCGGCTCGACTGTCAAAGGCGTCGTCTTGAATAACACAGAAGGGCTTGGACAAGCGGCCGCGAACCGCGCCGGTGCCGTCATCGTCGGTGGGGACTTCCACGGACTGGGTATCATTCGGAGTCTCGGACGCCACGCCGTTCCGCTCTGCGTTGTCGACGATGAGTTCTCCATCGGAAGGTTTTCAAAATATACGACTTTTACGGTGCGCGCTCCGAACCTCCGCAACGAAAAGGATACCGTTGATTTCCTGATTGAGATGGGGCACAGGAAGAAATTACAGGGCTGGGTCCTATTCCCGACTCGTGACGAACATGTCGCTGCGTTCTCTCGCCACAAACAGGCGCTGTCGCAAGTTTTCCGCGTTCCTACACCGGACTGGGAAATAACGAAGTGGGCTTGGAACAAATGGAATACTTACAGCCTGGCACAAAAGTTGGGCATTCCCATTCCTCGCACCTGGTGCCCGCGCACGGTTGAGGAGATCGACCAAATCGACGCAGAATTCCCTCTTGCCATCAAGCCGTCCGTGAAGGAGGACTTCTTTTATGCCACGAAGGCCAAAGCGTGGCGGGCGGAAAATAAAAATCAGCTCAAGGAAATGTTTCAGCGGGCCTCGGGCCATGTCGGATCAAACGAGGTCCTGGTTCAGGAGATTATCCCCGGAGACGGAACCCGCCAGTTCTCGTCTTGCGTCTTCATGAAGGATGGCATCGTGCTCGGAAGTATGGAGGCCCAGCGCTGGCGCCAACATCCTCCCGAGTTTGGCCGGGCGGCTACTTTCGTAGAGAGCATCGACCTCCCGGCTGTGGAGGAGCTAACCTTAAAGTTTCTGCGCGCGATTAACTACTATGGCCTGGCGGAAGTGGAATATAAACTTGATCCGAGGGACGGGAAATACAAGTTGCTGGATGTAAATGCCAGGACCTGGGGTTTCCATGCGCTGGGTTCGCCTGCCGGAGTGGACTTTTCCTACCTCTTGTATGCGGATCAAATCGGAGACCCGGTCGTAACCTGCCGCGGTCGTTCCGGAGTTGGGTGGATACGCATGGTCACGGACCTCCCGACCAGTATGGGAGATATTTGGGCCGGGCGCCTCACGCCGAAGGCGTACTGGGGCTCTCTGATGGACTTCAAGATCGAATCGGTCTTCAGCTCGGAAGATATCATTCCCACTCTAGCGGAGCTCGCGCTGCTTCCTTATCTGGCTATCAAACGAGGCTACTGATCTTCGGAATTCATCAACGATCGCCAGCTACGTCGGATGGATTCGAACGAAGCGTAAATCTCAACAGCCTGTAAGGTTCACCTCAAGTCTAAAGTCGCTGCCCTCGATACTTCGCATCCAACTTCCGTCCTCTTCTGATTCCGATTGGCCGCAGCACCTCCCTACGACAATCCGTCTCATTCCCCGAGTTGCTCTTCCCCGTTCGGTTGTTTCCATTCGAAGTAACGCGTCCTCCAATCCTTTCCTTCCGCCACGACGGCTGCGGCATACCGGCGCTCGGAGACGAGTGACGGAACGAACGACTCGATGCCCCAGCGCGGCTGGTCAACACTGGAAAGCGTCGCAGGCCTGCCGGGTGAAAGGGAAACGTCAAAACTGTCCAGCGGAATCTGTAGTCCGTCGCCTTTAGCCTTGATGTAAGCCTCCTTTCGGGTCCAGCAAAGAAAAAATCCTTCGGTTCGTAATTCCGCCGGCAGTCTGCTCAGTTCATCGATTTCCCTTGCAGAAAAATAGCGCTTCGCTATCGCCTCGCTTGCGAACTCGGCCCGGATCAGCTCAACATCAATCCCGACCTCGCGCTCTTGTCCGATCGCAACCGCGGCAAGGCCATGCGAGTGCGAAAGATTGAAACAAATCGCCGGCCGCAAAGCATCGCTCGCAAGGGCAGGCTTGCCGTAGGGGCCATACACGAACTCGATCGATCGTGGTGCGCAATGCAGATACTTGCCAAGCAAGTCGCGCAGTATCCCGCGCGCCGCGATGTAGCGATCGCGATCCCGTTCGAAAATGAATCGCCTGGCACGCTCCCTTTCCTGGTCGGCGAGGGTGGACTCCAGGCGCTCGAATGTCGTTTCGTCTGTGGCCAAGGAAGCGCACCATATGTGGATTTCCCGACGCGCTAGATCCGGAGTTGCCAGCGGAGATGACCGCTCGGTTGTCGATTTCATTTCGAGGTCTCTTGCGATTGTTATTGGTTCTTGCTAAACGTTTTCTGCGCTACTGCTATTGGCGTTTGGAGCAAGTACGTTGTACGACTGTACCTGCATGAGCGCTTTGTTTGTGTGTATCATTCGCGCATGGCTGCCGCAAAGACCTCGTGCGCGTTCATAACATGCCCTCCCGCAAGAGCCCGGCGCACGACGGAAGCGCGTCATCGATCCGCCGCCACGACGCATGATTGAGCGCCAGGACAATTCAACAACCACCACGCTATTCAGCATCATCATAGCCGTCTATAACGATTGGGCGCCACTTGATCAGTGCCTGCGATCCTTGGCCGAGCAAAAAAATAGCGCAAGCTTTGAAGCGATCGTTGCAGACGACGGCAGCAGTGAAGCTGCTCCTGAAATTATTCGCAGGTGGGGCGAGTGCTACCCGTTGACAATGCTCAGGCTCTCTCATGCAGGGATTTCAACTGCGCGAAACCAGGGAGTGCAGGCGTCCAAAGGTAAGATTCTGGTGTTTGTGGACGCCGATTGCCGCCTGCAATCAAACTGCCTTGCGGCACTGGCGGCAACGGTTGCCGATTTCCCGCAACATGATTATTTCCAGCTCCATCTGGTGGGAGATTGTGTGGGGACGGTTGGCAAAGCCGAGGAATTGCGGCTCGCCATGCTTCAGGAACACATGCTGCAACCGGACGGACGCATTCGATACCTGAATACGGCGGGATTCGCGGTGCGCAAATCGGCCGTGGACGTTGCACGAGGCGTTTTTGATCCTGTGGCCCTCCGCGCCGAGGACACTTTCTTGATGGCCACTTTGATGCAACGTGCAGAACTTCCTTTCTTTGTCGCGAACGCGACCGTGGAGCACGCGATCCCGCTGTCGGTGCTGGAGTGCCTGCGCAAGGATCTTCGCTCCATTTACCTGGAGGCAAAAACCTACGACCTCATTGCCTCGAAGGGCGTTCGATTTCGGGTGGGCTACGGTGAGCGTTTCGCCATGGTCTGGTCGATGTGGAAGGCTTCCGGCAGTCGCTCGTTCGGAAGGAGGCCCTGGTTCGTCGTGACGGGCAGACAAGGGCTGCGCCTGATCGCCTCCTACGTGTACCGTTGCTTCAGGGCGGTGCGTCTAACGCCTTGAAGCCAGCATTTACTAGTGCGGTAGCTTCGACGCCGTGGCGGCGTCGCTTTTGTGGGCAGGAACTGCTGGGTACACCGTCTAGGCTCACCCCGGCGGGCGGTGGAAAATCGTTTCCATCGAGTGGTGGGCAAATGGCGACGTAGACGATTGCGCTACTCTAACTCCCTTATTTACAGCACCTTACGAAATTACCAAAACGGTCCACGGATTGCATTAAATGAGCTTAATATCGGCTCAAGGTCTGTGTAGAAAGGCGCAGTAAAGGCGGTGATCGTGAGAGTAGAAGTGAGGCCAGCCCCTTATGAGAGCGGAATCGATGCCTGAGATCGATCAAGTTCCAGTCAGTGACGGTACCACCAAGCAACTGACACAGATTTGGCAGGAGATTTTGGGTATCGAGTCCATTGCTCCCGATCAGAATTATTTTGATCTCGGCGGGGACTCATCCCTGGCCGTACACATGTTCGCGCAAATTGAAAAGATATTCGGAGTCAAGCTGCCGCTGGCTACGCTCTTTGAAGCTCCCACCATCGACGAGCTTGCGCGGATCTTGCGACGTGACGAGTCACCGGCAGGTTGGTCTTCCCTCGTAGCGATTCAGCCATCCGGTTCGCGTCCTCCTTTTTTCTGCATCCATGGAGCAGGAGGAACCGTTCTCATCTATCGCGAGCTCGCGCAACGCCTGGGTCCCGACCAGCCGTTCTACGGATTGCAAGCGATCGGGCTCGATGCGAGCTGCGATCCGCTTACACGCGTTGAAGACATGGCGGCTCTGTATACGAAAGAGATCCGCAGGAAACAGCCGCGCGGGCCGTATTACCTCGGTGGCTATTGCATGGGAGGCACGGTCGCATTCGAGGTCGCGCAACAGATTCGGGCACAGGGCGAGCAGGTCGCTCTGCTGGCATTGTTCGACACGATGGACTGGTCTAAGGTCCCGCCGGCATCGATCTTGGACAAGAGCTACCATGCCGTCGAGCGGCTCGTATTTCACGCGGCCAATTTTTCTCGCCTGGATCGCCAGGGCAAGGCCCAGTTCCTCAGGGAAAAGGTTGAGATTCTTCGCACTCGCATTCCCGTGTGGCGCGGAATGGTGCTGGCAAGATTCTCCAAGACGCCGCGTGCCGATTCATCGGAATCTGTGCTGCTCGCGAAGATCTGGCAAACGAATGACCGCGCCTGTGCGGCCTACGTTCCGAAGCTTTATGCCGGAACGGTTACGGATTTCCGTCCGTTGCAGCAGTATCGGATATTCAACCGGCCCAACGCCAAGTGGGATCGCTTGGCGCAGGGAGGACAACAGGTTATCGTGGTCCCCTCCTATCCCGCCGGGATGCTTGTCGAGCCCTTCGTCGAGCACCTGGCAGCTGCCCTCGAGAAGGCCATCAGCGCCGCAGTGCAACGGAATGGAAACGGTTAGCCTGTCGCTAACTCGCTAACGCGAAGAGATTTGGAGGAGCCGTTTGCCGCCCCCGGATGGTTGGTCCAAGACCTGGACATTCTTTGAAGGTGCATGGCACGAAGGCAACGTGCCGATCATGGGGCCGCGCACGCATGCCGCATGGCTCTGCTCAGTCGTCTTCGATGGTGCGCGTTATTTTGAAGGGGTTGCGCCCGATCTCGATCTCCATTGCGCGCGCGTCAACGAATCTGCAACAAAACTCTTCCTGAAACCCACAGTTTCCACCGAATCGTGGGTCAAACTCGCACGCGAGGGATTTACGCGATTCGACCAGGACGCCGCGCTCTACATCCGCCCGATGTATTGGGCCGAGAAAGAGGGCCCCTGGGTCCAAGCGCACGATCCCGAATCGACGCGATGGTGCCTTTCGATCTATGAAGCACCGATGCGCCCTCCCAAAGGTTTCTCGGTCACGTTGTCTCCTTTTCGCCGTCCGACCGTAGAAACGATGCCGGTAGATGCCAAGGCGGGATGTTTGTATCCGACCAACGCTCGCGCGCTATTCGAGGTGCACGCCCGAGGCTTCGACAACGCTGTTGTCTGCGACGTGCTAGGAAATGTCGCCGAGCTCGCCACGTCCAACATTTTTATGGCCAAGGACGGCGTGGTGTATACGCCAATCCCGAATGGCACTTTTCTCGCCGGCATCACCCGCCAGCGCGTGATCGGGCTACTGCGCGGTAGCGGCGTGACCGTGGTTGAAAAAACTCTGACCTATCAGAACTTTCAGACCGCCGATGAGATATTCTCTACCGGAAACTATTCCAAAGTTGTTCCAGTGACCCGCATCGATGATCGTACACTTCCATTTGGACCTTTCTATGCCAAAGCACGTGAACTCTATTGGTCGTTCGCGCATTCATGATTGCGATGGCGTTTGGGTGTTGCCTCGGAACATCGCCGGATCGGGGATGATTTGTCCCCCGCCGAATACAAAACTCTGCCGTTTCACCCTGCCGGCCGCCGCATGATGCACAAGTCCACCTCCGCGATGACCGATGTACTGACTCCGATTTGGGAGCGTGTGCTGCAACGCCCATCCATCGGCGTCGAAGATAGTTTTTTTGATCTCGGCGGCGATTCGTTGCTCGCTGTCGAGCTATTTTCCGAAATCGAACGAGTCTGCGGCCGGGAATTGGCACCGGTAACGATTTATTGTGCCCCGACGATCGCTTCTCTAGCCGCTGTGCTGGATGAGCCCACTGCGCCGCGGTTCCCGCCGCTCTTGCAATTAAAGGATGGCACAGAAGCGCCGCCACTGTTCCTTGCGCATGGTCTCGGTGGCACGGCGATGGATTTTTTCCAGCTCGTGAAATACATTCAGACCCAGCGTCCCATGTATGGCCTGCAAGCAAAGGGTACCGATGGCGTTGACGAGCCTTTTGACCGCATCGAGGATTTGGCTCAATTCTATCTGGAAGCAATCAAACGATTGCAGCCTCACGGCCCTTACTACCTCATCGGCTACTCTCTGGGAGGGCTCGTCACGCTCGAAATGGCCAAGCACCTCACCGATCACGGCGAGAAGGTCCGATTGCTCGCGTTGCTCGAAAGCTACCCGCACTCGCGGTATCTTTCGCTAGGACAGCGCGTGCGCCTCGGTACCCGATTAGCCACTCATCGAGCAACCACGGTCGGGCGCTTGCCGATACGCGATGCGCTTTCCTACATCGTTCGTCCCTCGGAGCGCCGGCTGTATGTTTCTCGCGATGGGAATGGGAACGCGCCAAGTCAATTGCCGGTCGGGGCATCGCATACTCCGGCGATGCAGCGTGCCCGTGAGAGCGCCTACAAATCCTTGATGCGCTACCGGCCCCACTACTACCCGGGCGAAATAAAGTTCGTGAGGGCTGAGACCGTCACCGATTTCCCTGATGATCCCGCCGCGGTATGGTCTCACCTGGTCGCTAAGATTCAGGTCGAGACCGTACCAGGCGATCATTTGGGAATCCTTGGTGCGCACTTCGAGAGCCTCGCCTCGGTGATTTCCCGTTTCCTGCGTGAAGTTTCGGCCTGACGGCGAAAGCGGTATTCGAACAACATCAGCCAAGGATCTACCTCAACCAAATATGAATGGTGCAGAAAGTCTAATCCGCACGATGGTCGCTGGAGGCGTTGACGCCTGTTTCACGAATCCCGGCACCTCCGAAATGCATATCGTCGCCGCGCTGGACCACGTGACGGAGATGCGCTGTGTGCTCGGCCTTTTTGAAGGTGTGGTGACGGGAGCTGCAGACGGCTATGCACGCATGGCGGAGAAGCCGGCATGCACGCTGCTTCATCTCGGTCCCGGTCTCGCAAATGGCACGGCGAACCTGCATAACGCAAGTCGTGCGCAAGTTCCGCTCGTCAGCATCGTAGGCCAGCACGCGACCCAGCATCTGCTCTATGACGCGCCGCTCACTTCCGACATCGAGGCGATCGCGCGCCCCTGTTCCAAATGGCTGCGCACGTCGTCCGCTGCGTCCGAGCTGGGGCGCGACACCGCTGAAGCCATCATTGCCGCGCGTACCGCACCGGGACAAATTGCCACGCTCATTGTCCCCGCGAGTGTGGCTTGGACCGATGGTGGCACCGTTGCCGCAATCCCCACGGTTCCGACTGCGCCGCTGCCCTCCACCGAATCTATCAATCGAACTGCGGCGATGCTTCGGTCAGACTTGCCCACGGCGCTCCTGCTCACCGGAACCGCGCTGTATGGCGAAGGGCTCAAAGCAGCCGGCCGCATCGCTGCGGCCACGAGCGCGAAACTGCTTGCGCCCTATCCCGTCACGCGCCTTGAGCGTGGTGCGGGTGTGCCTCCGGTCGAACGAATTCCCTACATGCCAGACCAGGCGGTTGAATTTCTGAAAAATATCCGTCAGCTGATACTAGTGGGAGCCGCTGCCCCGGTTTCCTACTTCGCTTACCCCGGCAAGAGTAGCGTCTTGACCTCCGCGGAGTGTGAAATCCATGCGCTGGCGCGCCCCGGAGAAGACTATGCCCGCGCACTCGACGCACTGGTAGACATCTTGTCGTTGCAGAATCGCGAGCCGCTGCTGACGGACAAGGCCGAGCGGCCTCCCAGACCGGGCGGTGAAATCACGTTATCCGGTCTTGCGACGGTATTGGGAGCGTTACTTCCGGAGAATGCCATCGTCGTCGACGAGGCCATGACCTCTGGTCGAGGCTTTATGGCTGCCACCACAGGAGCTCCGCCCCACGATTGGCTTGGCAATACCGGCGGTTCGATCGGCATAGCCATGCCACTGGCTGTCGGCGCAGCAGTAGCCTGTCCGACGCGACGTGTTTTGTGCCTCACGGCGGATGGCAGCGGGATGTACACCGTGCAAGCGCTATGGACGATGGCCCGCGAAGGCCTCAAAGTCACAACCGTGGTTTTTGCGAACCGCACGTATGCGGTGCTGCAACGTGAATTTGCGGGTCTTGGCGTCGGGGCGCCCGGTCCTCGCGCCGCAAGTTTGTTCGACATCGGCCGGCCCACGCTCGACTGGGTGCATCTGGCGAAAGGAATGGGCGTGCCCGGCAGCCGTGTCACCACGTTAGACGCGTTCGCAAAAGCGGTTCGAGAAAGTTTTGAAACCGATGGTCCGACGTTGATTGAAGTTCCGCTGTAACCACAGGGGGCACCTCACGCTCTCATAACCGAGAGGTCGTTGGTTCAAATCGAGCCGCCGCAACCACCCGACCGCCACCACCCCAAAGGTGTTGCGCTCGATCCTAATGCTCAAGCGGCACCCGGGTTGGCTAAAACGTTCGCGGGGTATATTAGGGATACCACCCTTATGTTATTCAGTTTTCACCCGGGTCTTCCACGACGCTAGGCCCTTTATCGGAATCTAAACAGCCGACTGCGGATCATCGAACCTAAGCTCGAAGGGCACACTTCCAGTGCACTCGTACGGTTTTTCGATGAAGATTGTCCTTGCGAGCAAACACACGATCAGCGAGTCCTGCAGAGGCTCCGCGCAAGAGTGCAGAAGCGCATATCCCCGATTTGGCAGATCGATAGCACAACCGGGCGAACGTCAACGCAGAGCGACAAACTAAGCGGAAGCGTTGTTGCTAACTGTTAGTTCCGAGTTGTCAAACTGTTGCGGAGCAGTTGACAAGTACAACGCCGGAACTGTTCTACTCGTTTTAACTGGAGCTCTGCCCCCACCACACATAGCCCCGGACAACGGACCGCCCGCTAAATTGCTCTGCAGGCTGCATGGCGTGTCCGAAGGTGTAATGGGGTGTCACAGAAGGTGTCCGGCGGGGTATACACCGCCGCGGGTTCCCTCGAATAGCGTCCCGGCGGCGGTAATTCCCGCCCGGCACGGCGTTCGATGGTAACACGGCGGTGTCACCATGGTTCCCGGATGGTGTACACCATAGTGCGTTACCCCCACCAGCGTCCAGGGGCGGCGGTAACGTGACTCTCCAGAAACTCGTTTATTACGTTCCCTGGAATCAATAAATCCGTTCGGACAAGTTTCTGGCTCTCGCGACGCGTCGAAGACGCAGTCAATGCCAATCAGGAGTCAGCACGCTGGCACTTCCCAGAAGCGGAGTTCTGGCCTGGCAGCAACTTCCGAGCGGCCCGTTTGCACGGGAAGAACAACCGTTCAATTCCCGCCAGGCAGTCACTTCTCCGAAAGGCCGCATTTACCGGAAACTGCCCCTAATTTCCGGTAACGCGAACTAATCGGGAGTTGGGCCGGAGAAGTCAGAACCGTCGACCCACTGAAACGACGTGGGGTCAGTATCAGTCAAATTCAGAAACCACATCTCAGGATTGTCGTTGAGTCGCCTGACGCGAAGTCGCGTAGCCATCGACCATCGATCAGAGTGGCAGTCCAGCTGCAAACCACCATCTGCAGGACCTGGCGGCGGTTGCTTCCGTGGGTGAAACAAGATTAAGAAGCAATCACTTACGGTTCAGGCCACTTTCGAGCTGACAGAAAATCGGTCCAAGTGGTGCCTGGTTTCCGGGCACCCCGCCCGCAAATGCACGGATCGACCGTGCCTCCTGCGCGGAATCCTGATGGTCGCTCTTAATGTGGCTCGCTCCACGAATATCAAAGCATAGGCAGGATTGAAAACGGCCCGACCTAAACGTCCTTGTGAAACATTGGAGGAAAGCATGGAATCCAAGTCGCACCTGAGAAAATGGCGGCTGCGCGCGACACTGAGCGCGTCTCTCGCCGTACTAATCGCGTTTCCCATTCCTGCGTCGGCCCAAAATCGCAGCACCGACGTCGTCAATGATCATTCCAGAACTGCAACGCCCATCAAGCACGTAATCGTGCTCATTGGGGAGAACCGCACGTTCGATCACCTCTTCGCGACGTATATACCCAATAGCGAAGACTCGGTGTCGAATCTGCTGTCGAAAGGGATCATCAATGCGGACGGTACGCCGGGCAAACATTTCGATAAGGCGGCGCAATTCCAAGCAGTACCGCCGTTCAAGACGAAATATTTCATTGCCTTGGACAAAGATGAGAAAGCACCCTATCAGACCCTGCCTGGGCCAACCCTGAATTTTGCGCCTAACGCGACCACCTTCCCTCCCGGCACGCCGGCAGACTTCCTGGCGGCGATCGAGCCGTCTCTGGACGCCGACGATCTAGACCTGCTGACAACCGGCGGGACTGGGCTGGGCCAGAGCTTTATCCTGCCCGATCCAGATACCCGCGTCGAAAATTACAGCGCGCTCCCGAACGGGCCATTCCCATTGGCTGGGCCAAACCTCCCCTACGATTCCTACACCGGGGATACAACTCACCGGCTCTTCGAGATGTGGCAGCAATCGGATTGCAATACTGCTAATGCCACACGCCAAAATCCCTCGGGCTGCCTGAGCGATCTTTATCCGTTTGTGATCACCAACTACACTAACCAGTTCGACTCCTTCTATGGCGGCATCGACGACAATGGCGGCGGTAATTCGATGGCGTTCTACAACGTTCAGAACGGCGACGTCCCTGTGCTGAAGCGTCTCGCCGATCAATATTCCATGAGTGACAATTACCATCAGGCGATGATGGGCGGCACGGGTGCAAACCACGTCATGCTCGGCACGGGCGATGTGATCTTCTGGTCGGACGGAAACGGCAATCCGACAACGCCGCCGTCACACATCGCCAATCCTGATCCTCTGCCGGGCACTGATGACGTCTACACGGTTGACCTTAATTTCGACGGCAACTTCGCCGAGTGCGGCAATCCCGCTCAGCCCGGCATCAAGGTGATCAGGAGGTACCTCGAATCCCTCCCATACGATCCGAAGACGAACTGCGAAGCGGGGCATTATTACATGGTGAACAACGACAATCCCGGCTTCCTTCCGGACGGGACGGTTGACACGACCGGTATCGCGGGTGGCGGATCGGTTCCACCGACAAACGTTCGCACTATCGGCGACGCCCTCAACGATGCGAGCGTCTCGTGGGCCTACTACGGCGGGCAGTACAATGCCGCGGTGGACTTGCAGAACGATCCCACCAACCCGAGTCCATTTGTGCAGGTGGGAGCCGCTTACTGCAATATCTGTAACTTCGAATCCTACGCAACCTCCATTATGGGCAACCCGGCGCAACGGGCCGCGCATATCAAGGACACCACGGATTTCTTCGCCGCGATAGACGACGGATCACTGCCTTCTGTCTCATATGTTAAGCCGGACGCCTTGCTCGACGGTCACCCCGCGACGTCGAAGCTTGATCTCTTCGAGGGGATGGTTGAGAACATTATCGATCATCTCAAGGCCAATCCGAAACTGATGGATGAGACTGCGCTGTTCATCACCTTCGATGAAGGGGGCGGTTTATATGACTCCGGATACATCCAGCCGCTCGACTTCTTCGGCGACGGCCCCCGCATCCCGCTCATCGTTGTATCGCGCTTTGCGAAGGGCGGCCATATCAGCCACACCTACGCCGATCACGTCTCGATCCTGAAGTTCATCGAGCGGAATTGGAATTTGAAGCCGTTGACCAATCGCAGCCGGGACAATTTTCCGAACCCGATTGCCGACGACGATAATCCGTACGTGCCGCTCAATAGTCCGGCCATCGGGGATCTTTTCGATATGTTTCAATTCGACCATGACGGCGGTCACTAGAGTGTTAAGGAAAGTGAGACAAGATACGGCACACTCTGGCGCACGCCGTTCTCTAGATCTGAAGCCGACCGAGCCTTGGGCACGGTCGGCTTCAATCATTGCTGCAATTGCGTGAGCCAGCAAAAGTGGATTTACTCTACCGCGGTAATCCGTTAGACGTGCGAGTTCGGGAGTAAGTGTTGCGGTAGGGACGACCATCGCTGATCGCCCCCCGCACAGAACCGTACGAGCGGCTTTCCCGCATACGGCTCCCACCTTGGATGAGTGACGAAGAGGGTTGCTCCTCGTACACCGCTCCATCCCT
>Ga0210394_10000583_pt1 | contig 73514 bp, 67 predicted proteins | sample IncBWC12MmetaG_FD_160121 | JGI IMG/M metagenome (GOLD analysis project Ga0210394, IMG submission 160121) | Forest soil microbial communities from Barre Woods Harvard Forest LTER site, Petersham, Massachusetts, United States - Inc-BW-C-12-M | ecosystem: Environmental > Terrestrial > Soil >... | reverse complement strand
GGCGCCGGCGGCGCCTCCGCCCGCTCAGGCTCAAGCGGGCACGGGATCCGAACCATCCACAGCCGCGCCCGCTCCGAAAATCGATCCAGGGAAAGAGGCCGACATCCGCCAACTCCTGGACGTTGCGGGCACGAAGGCTCTGATGTCGGAAGTCATGGGAAATATGGACAAGAATCTGAGACCGGTCCTGACAAATTCCCTTCCGCCGGGTGACTATCGAGGGAAGCTCATCGACCTCTTCCTCGACAAGTTCATGGCGCGAGCGAACGCCGAAATCCCAAAACTTCTCGATGCCGCCGTTCCCATCTACGATAAATATCTTTCGGACGAAGACATCAAGGGGCTCATTCAGTACTACCAAACTCCGCTGGGGAAGAAGGCTTTGAGCGTGCTTCCACACATAGCCATCGATATGCAAAACGAAGGGCAGAAATTGGGGCAGCAGATTGGACTGGAAACCATGCTGCAGGTGCTTTCCGAACACCCGGAGCTGGCAAAAGCTATGGAGGACGCTCGAACTGGCGCGGAACACTGATCGCAGTCGGAGTGGAGCGGCTCGCTTTTGCCTTAGTGGCGGCGGAAAATCAAAGGCTTTAACACAGAGGACACAGAGAACGGCCACAGAGATTCACAGAGAATTCGCGAAAGGCCGCGGGAGTCTCTGTGGAATTTCTCTTTGCTCTCTATGTTGAAGCCCTTTCCACAGTTACGCCCAGTACGTCCTGTCGAGCGTGCGGTATTGGATGGCCTCGCCGAGGTGCCGCGTCTCGACGCTGTCCGTTCCCTCAAGATCGGCGATCGTGCGCGCGACTTTCAGTATGCGGTCGTGCGCGCGCGCTGAAAGTCCCATCCGCGTGATCGCGTTTTCCAACATCTTTTCGCCTTCCTCGCTGATCGCGCAATATTTGCGGATCAGCTTCGGCGCCATCTGCGCGTTTGAAAAAACCTTGCGTTCACCCGCGTAACGCTTGGATTGCCGCCCACGCGCCCGCATCACACGCTCGCGAACGGCGGCCGAGTCTTCCGTGTTTCCGTTCCCGCGCAATTCCTTGTATTTCACCGCGGGCACTTCGATGTGGATGTCGATGCGATCGATCAGCGGCCCGGAAATTTTCGAGACGTAGCGCTGAATTTGCGGCGGCGAGCAATGGCACTGCCGCGTCGGATCGCCGAAGAATCCGCAGGGACAGGGGTTCATCGCCGCGGCGAGCATGAAGCGCGCCGGAAACGTCACCGAATTCGCGGCGCGCGAAATCGTGACCGAACCGTCCTCGAGCGGCTGGCGCATCACTTCCAGCACGTTGCGCTCAAATTCGGGCAGCTCATCGAGAAACAGCACGCCGTGATGCGCGAGCGAAACCTCGCCCGGCCGGGGAATCGCGCCGCCGCCGATAAGGCCCGCGTCGCTGATGGTGTGATGGGGCGCGCGGAACGGGCGCGTACCGACGAGGCCGCGGGAGTCGTCGAGCACGCCCGCGACGCTATGGATGCGCGTCGTTTCTATGGCTTCCTCGAGCGCCATCGAAGGCAGAATCGTCGGGATCCGTTTGGCGAGCATGGTCTTTCCCGCCCCGGGCGGCCCGATAAAAATGATGTTGTGGCCGCCGGCACAGGCAACTTCGAGGGCGCGCTTGGCTGCTTGTTGGCCGCGCACGTCGCGCATATCGACGGCGTATTGCGCGGCGTCGGCCAGCATCGTGCCCGCGTCCACGCGCACCGGAAGGAACGATTCCGGCGCATTGACGAGGTCCACGGCTTGCGGCAGGTTGCGCACCGCAAAAACGTCGATGCCTTCCACGACCGCGGCCTCGCGCGCGTTGGCTTCCGGGACGACTACGGACTTGATCTTATTGTCGCGCGCCGCGAGCGCCGCCGACAGCGACCCGCGCACCGAGCGCACCTGCCCGTCGAGAGACAGCTCGCCGAGGAAGATGTATTGGTCGAGGCGCTTGCCGAAGAACGCGCCCTCGCATCCCAAAATCGAAAGCGCCATCGGCAGGTCGAGCGCCGAGCCTTCCTTGCGGATATCGGCGGGCGCCAAATTGACGGTGACGCTCTGAAGCGGAAAATCGTGGCCGCAATTCTTGAGGGCCGCCTTGATGCGCTCGCGGCTTTCCTTCACGGCGATGTCGGGCAAGCCGACGATATTGAAGTCGCCGGGCTTCCCCGAGCCGACGTCGACCTCCACCTCCATGAGGTAGGCGTCGATCCCAAGCACGGCCGCGCTGAAGTTCTTAAAATGCATGTGTCAACATCCGTGACAACTCCCAGTGGGCGCAAGAGTATCTCAATTGGCGAACCTTGCCAAGGGATTTGCAGCGGTCTTACCTATCGGAGTCAGCCATTTGGGCGATTCGAGTCCAGGGCCGTGGTGGCGCCGCGCAAAGCTGCTCCCGCCTTGAGTCGGACCCTGCGAATGGTCGTCGCAACGGTTTGGTCCGGCGGCTTCGTTTCCCATAGGATAAAGCCTTTTACCGCACATCGCCGGCAGGCTTATCTTTACTGCCTACAAGGCGTCTCCTATAGTGAAATGAGGAGTCGGGTCATTCCTCCGAACGCGAAAGGATTTCCCTTATGCTGATCGGCCTTATTGTGCTTGTCGCGGCCGTCGCGATGTACTTCATGTTCGCCTACAACGGCCTCGTGCGGCTGAAGGTCCAGTGTGACAACGCCTGGTCGGACATCGATGTGCAGCTCAAGCGGCGCTACGACCTGATCCCCAACATCGTGGAAACGGTGAAGGGCTACGCCGCTCATGAAAAGGGCACACTCGAAGGCGTGGTCGCGGCGAGGAATCAGGCGATGTCAGCCCAGGGACCGGCGGCCAAGGGCGAAGCCGAGGGCCTCTTGACCGGAGCGCTGCGGCAAGTCTTCGCGCTGGCCGAAGCGTATCCCCAACTGCGCGCCGTCGAGAGCTTCAACCAGCTCCAAAACACGCTCAATCAGATCGAAGACACCGTGCAGAACGCGCGCCGCTACTACAACGCCGTTGTTCGCGACTTCAACACGATGATCGAGCAGTTCCCTTCCAACGTTGTCGCGAACATGGGAAATTTCAAGGAACGCGAATTCTTCCAGATCAGCGCTCCCGCGGAGCGCGAAGCGCCGAAGGTCAGCTTCGGCACGACCGGCGACTAGGGCGCGATGGGTTCGGGCGCGCAGCATCGAATGCCAAGATGAACCTGCAGCGGCTAAAGCCGGTGTTAGCCAGCGCGTTTTCGGCCGGGCTGAAGCCCGGCCCTCCGAAGTCACTCCGATCCCACCAATCGCTCACGTTGCTTGCGCGACCTTTTCTGCTCACACTATTCGCGGTCGCTTTTGTCACGCCCGCTTCCGCGCGTGAGCTCAAAATCCAAAAGTTCCACGCAGAAGTTATCGTTGAGCCGGATTCCTCGCTCGGCGTCACCGAAACCATCGAAGCGAATTTCATGGGCGTGTGGCACGGACTGTACCGCACGATTCCCGTGGAATACGGAACGCCACAGGGATTCAACTACTCGCTCTTCGTCCGGTTGGAGAGCGCGAAGGACGATCGCGGCGAGTCGTTGAAGGTCGAAACCTCTCGGCAGGGCCGGTACCTGAAATGGAAAATCTACGTAGACGATGCGACCGACGCCGTGCGCACGATTACCCTGAACTATCGCGTCAAGAACGGACTGAAATTCTTTGAGGATCACGACGAGCTGTATTGGAACGTCACCGGAGACGAGTGGGATGTTCCCATCGAAGACGTGTCCGCGCAGATCTTCCTGCCGCAGGGTGCGACCGGGATCCACGCAACCGATTACACCGGCGCTCGCGGCTCGCGCGCGCAGAACGCCGAAGTGACCACCAACGACGGCTCAGTGGACGTTTCCATGTTGCGCCCGCTCGGATTTCACGAAGGGCTGACGGTGGTTGTCGGCTGGGCTAAAGGGTTCGTGAAGGAGCCCGGCGCGGGCGATTTGATCAACCAGTTTCTAGCCAGCAATTGGCCGCTGTTTTTTCCCGTGCTCGTCTTCATCTTCATGTTCTGGCTCTGGTACTCGCGAGGGCGCGACCCGCGTGTGGGCCCCATCGCCGTGCAGTACGCGCCGCCCGATGGATTGAGTCCGGCGGAGGCGGGCACGCTCGTAGACAATGACGCCGCCATGCGGGACATCACTTCGACAATCGTGGATCTTGCGGTGCGCGGATACATCACGATCGAGGAAGTAGAGAAATCGAGCCTTCTCCACCTGATTTCCAACAAGGACTACGTGTTCCACCTCAAAAAGAGCCTAAAAGAATGGGCCGGGCTCAAATCCCACGAACTGGTTCTTCTCGCAGCGCTCTTCTCGAACGGTTTGCTCACGGATGTGCCTCTTTCCAGCCTCGAAAATCGCTTTTATACGAATCTTCCGCAAATCAAGAACAGCATCTTTGATGAGCTGATGGAGCGCGGATACTTTCAGCACCGCCCGGATTACGTGCGCAGCTCGTTTGTGGGCGGCGGGATCGCCATGGGCGTATTGTTCTTTTTTCTCGGCAACGCGATTGCGCAGAAGATGGGAATGGCGCCGGCGCCTTTCCTCATCGCGGGCGCGCTGTCGGGAGGAATCATCGCCGGATTCGGCTGGTTCATGTCGGCACGCACTTTAACCGGCGTGAAAGCGCTTGCCGGCGTTCTCGGTTTCGAGGATTTTCTGACGCGCGTCGAAGCGGACCAGTTGACCCGCGTGGGCCAGACGCCGGAGACCTTCGAGAAGTTTCTGCCGTTCGCCATGGCGCTCGGTGTGGAAAAGAAATGGGTCGGCGCGTTCCAGAACATCTATTCGCAGCCGCCTTCCTGGTATCAGGGCGGGTACTACGACGGCGGTTTCCACCCCCTCATGTTCGTGGCCAGCCTAGATATGATGACGTCGCGTGCGAATTCCGTGCTCGCTTCGGCGCCGCGCAGCAGCGGGGGATCGGGCTTCGGCGGAGGCGGAAGTTCGGGCGGGGGTTTCGGCGGCGGCGGCGGCGGTGGGTTTTAGAACAATGCGGCGTAATTACTGCCAGTGATCCAGCTCTTCGATCTGAACTGCGATTTTTAGTCCATTTTCATTCCGGTAACGGACTCGTACGTGGTCTCCCGCAAACACGCCGAGCGCGGGCGCGCGCAAGGAAAATTTCTCGCCGCCCTCCTCGCCGTGCGAATTCATTGACAGGCTGATTTCCTCGCCAGTTAAAGCAAGTACACGGCCCGTGGCCACTCCCGTTTGCCCACCACCCGCGGGCATGTACGCGAGTTTACCTAGCCACCCGTGTTCGCGCACCGATTCCGCCTGCAACTGGCGGCGCCAAGTGCTCATGACGGCTGCGCGGTTGATGTAACCGACCATCTTCTGCGGATTGGAACGTTCGACCACCGGCAAGCGGCCGATATTGTTCTCCAGCATTTTCGTCACGGCCTCGAACACGCGCTCGTCGGGATAGCTGACGATCGGCGAGCTCACTCCCGCATCGAGGACGCTCATTTTGCCTTCCGGATCGACTTGCAGCGCGCGCAGCAAATCCCCTTGCGTGACGAGTCCCTGCAAGCGCCACGCCGAATCCACAATCGGCAAGGCCTGGTGGCGTGAAAATTTCAGATCGCCGTTCGCAAACCGGTCGGCGGCTTCGCGGACGGTTACTTCCGGACTGACGGTGGCGACGTCGCGCGCCATCACGTCTGCCACAGCGAGCTGCTTGAGCGCGTTCGCTTCGTATTCCTGTCCGGCGCTGAAGCCCATTCGCGACAGCTTCTCCGTCATGATCGAATAGGGCATATAGCGGACGGCGATCGCGTCGGCGATCACGCAGACCAGTATGACTGGCACGAGGGCGTGAAAATCGCGTGTGGTCTCGACCGCGCAGACCATGAACGTAAACGTTGCGCGCGCGCAGGCGCACAAAAGCGCGCCCATTGCGGCCACCGCGTACGCGCCGACGGAAAGATGCGCGCCCGGAAACACGTAGTTCACCACCATCGCGAACGTGCTTCCGATCGCGGCGCTGATCATGAACATCGGGGCGAGCGTGCCGCCCGACGTCCCCGACCCGAGAGAAATCAAAACGACGAAGGCCTTGAGGACCAAAAGCAGGACGACGGCGCCCAGCGCAAAGCGCACGTTCAGAACATCGCCGATCGTCGCGTAGCCGGGACCAAACACTTTTGGGAAAAAGTAGCCCACGATGCCCAGGCCCAGCGCGCCGATCGCAGGATGCAGAATCGCCGGGACCCTCTCCAAGTGGTCGAAAAATACTTCGAGGCGCCTCAGGGCCGAAGCAAATCCCACCGCGGCGAAACCGCAGATCACGCCGAGAACTAGATAGAACGGAAGCCCGTGAATCACATCGTAGTTAGAGCTTCCGATGTGAAACATCGTTTCGTCGCCGAACAATTTCAGGCGAACGGCGACTGCCATCGCGTTGGCCAGCATCAAAGGAATGAACGAGCGCGCCTGAAATTCAAAGAGGAGCAGCTCGATCGCCAGCAGCGCGCCCGTGATCGGCGCGTTGAACATCGCGGCAAGCCCCGCGCCCGCGCCGCACGCGAGGAGCACCTTGCGCTCCGAAGCCGTGGTCGCAACGATTTGACCTACGAGCGAGCCGAACGCCCCGCCCGTCTGAATGATCGGCCCCTCGGCGCCGAACGGACCGCCGGTGCCGATCCCCACGGCCGCCGAAATGGGCTTCAGGATCGCGACTTTTGCCTCGATCCGGCTCCTGGAGGTAAGAACGGCCTCCATCGCTTCGGGGATGCCGTGGCCCCTGATCTTTGGCGAGCCATACTTCGCCATGACGCCGATAATGAGCCCGCCAGTCGCCGGAACCAGAATCACCCAAGGGCCGAGATGGTTTTCGGCGGCGCTGACGAAGTGAAACGACCAGACGTGGTAGAACGCAATATTCGTGAACAGCCCAATCAAATTGTAGAGTAAATAGGCAACGACGCCTGACATGACGCCGACGAGCGCGGCCAGGAGCGAGATCAGGCCGAGACGAAATTGCACCGGTTGTTCAGCGGCTTCATTCCCCGAACTCCCTCGAGCAAAAAATCTCACGGCAGCCAATCCTCTCACTCGTGCGTGCCCGACCGGGCGCGCAAATTTATGACGGAAGCTCCGCCAGCCTTCGCTTGACACGCCGGGCGATCAACGGCGCTTGCCGCGATTTTCTTGAGTCGATCGGATCACATCCGTCAGCGACTCCACGAGCGCCGGGGCCGCCGTGCGAAGTTCCAAGATTCGCTGCTTCGCCAGCCGCGTGAGGATTCGCTCGCCGCGGTTCGTCAAGTGCAGAATGACCTGCCGGCGATCGTTTCGCGATCGCTCGCGCCGCAGGAATTGCCGGCGTTCGAGCCGGTCGACCAGCTCGACGACGCTGTGATGGCGCAGCTGCATCCGTTCCGCCAGTTCGCGAATGCTGGGCTCGAGGCCGACCGGCAATCCGCGCAGAGCCAGCATGAGCGCGTACTGCTGCGGCTCAAGACCCGCCTTGCGGGCCGCCTCCTCACTTCCAGTCAGGAAAATGCGGATGCGGTACCGGAATTCGGCAAGGGCCCGGAATTCGGCCGCTGTCATCACGCTGGCAGTCACTGCCATATTATATCGCTCTCCGATATAAATCGAAACGACGAACTTCAGACACTTCTTCTATTCGTCAAACACACCCCCGGGGTTCCCACACACGCGTCGCGATGCGTTCGACAGCAGTCTCAAATTGTTTTCTCGGAATCGAGAAGGATGGTAACCGGCCCGTCGTTCGCAAGCTCGACGCTCATGTGTTCCTGGAATACGCCGGTTTCGACCGGCACGCCCAGTGCGCGCATCGCGCGGACAAACTCTTCGTACAGCGGGTTCGCCTCGTCGGGCGGAGCGGCCTGAATGTATGAAGGCCGCCGCCCGCCGCGCGTGTCTCCATAGAGCGTGAATTGAGACACCACCAGCGCCGAACCTCGTACATCCAGCAAGGACAAGTTCATCTTGCCCGCTTCATCGGAGAAGATTCGCAGATTGGCAATTTTTTCAGCGAGATACGACGCCGCTTTGGGACTGTCCGTCCGGCTGACGCCTACGAGGATCAGCAGGCCGAGGCCGATTTTTCCGGCGACCTTACCCTCCACACTGACGCTGGCACTGCTGACCCGCTGCACGACGGCGCGCACAATTGCCCTCCGACCGCGGAATTCTAACCCGATTCGCACGCATACGCGGATTCACGCCACAAAAACGCATTTTGGGAAGGCAACTCGGCGAATGCGATCAGCCACACTCGGTATTGGTTTTGGTTTTTAATCAGTGTTGATCTGTGTTCATCTGTGGATTCGTTTCTTTCTTCGTCGCGGCGCCGGCTGGCAGCGCGGGCAATAGTGGCTGCTCCGTCCGGCGACGATGACGCGGCGGATGGTGCACTTGCAGCGAAAGCACGGCTTGCCGTCGCGCTGATAGACGCGGTGGCGAAGCTGGAACTCGCCGCGATTGCCGTTGGAGTCCACGTAGTCGGAAATGGAAGAGCCGCGAAAACGAATCGCGTCGGCAAGAACGTCGCGAATGGCTTTGTGGAGACTCAAGAGTTGCTTTTTCGACAGCTTTTCGGCGATGCGCATCGGATGCAGCCGCGCGCGGAACAAGCTTTCGTCCGCGTAGATGTTGCCAATTCCACCCAGCACGCTCTGATCGAGGAGCAGCGCCTTGATGCGGGCGCGGCGCGATCCTAAAAGTGCGCAAAACTCCTCCGCGCTGATCTCCAGCGGCTCTTTCCCGAGTTGCCCCAGAAAGTCCGCCAACTCGGATTCCGGAACGAGCAGCATGCGCCCAAAGCGCCGGATGTCCGTGTAACGCAGTTCGCGCCCGTCGTCCAGGGCGAAGAACGCGTGTGTGTGGGGCGCGACGGCTTCGCCCGAGCGCAACAGCGTCAGTTGACCCGTCATGCCAAGGTGGACAATGAGGTTCGCTCGGGGATTTGCAACACCCGTCGAAGCGCCGGAACCGAACTCGATGCAAATGAATTTGCCCAGCCGCTTGACGGCCGAAACCCGCATACCGGGAAGGCGTTCCGCGATGCCCGCGAAATTCTCCACGAAATCCGTTTTGCCGAAGCGCACTTCTGCGACCGTGCACCCCGGAAGCGACGTCCGTAGTCCGCGCACAACGGTTTCGACCTCGGGCAATTCAGGCATTGAGAATGTGCATCCAAACTAGCACAAATTTTCTTGGGAGCACGCGAGCAAGGACCGATGAGAACTCTTGAAGCACAAGGAGAGTCACACGGAAAAGGGGGTCACGGGTCACGAATCAAAAGTCACGATCCAGGAATTACGGCAGCGGAAGGCCCGGAGTTGCCACGATGCCCGCCATGCGCAGGATCTCCTGATACTCTTCGTCGGTGACGGGCGAGATGATCAACCGCACGTTCTTAAGGAACTTGATCCTTCGGACCGAGGCGTTGTTCCGCAGTTCATCCAGAGCAACTTGGCGCGGCAAACGCTCCATCGCGCGCAAGTCGGCCACCAACATCTTGGATTCACGGTCGTGAGGATCTGGGTAGGGATCTCGCGTGACCTCCGCGATTGCGTACAAGGCCCGCTCAGGAGCGGCGTGATAACAAAGCACACGGTCGCCCTTGCGCACCTGCTTGAGGGCGCGGTTGGCATCGGCGCGGGTACCTGCGCCGCGCCACATCTCCTTCCCCTTCACAAACAGCGTATCCCAGTGATAAACGTGCGGGTTAACCGAAAAGATCCAATGACCCTTCTTGGCCGGCGGGCGAACTGTCGTCAAACCGGGCAGCCTCCGAATTGTGAACGTTCTGCGAGCACTGAGTCGGTCGGACACTATACACGGGACCTCGCCCGTTGTGTGAGAATTCTACATTTCTGGATTACTCCCCGATGAAGAGTAACCCGTGATTCATCAACCTCACCTAGTTAGACGCATCGTAAATAAAATCGGACTCAAGAGAGTTTGCTGGGGGTCAAGCGGGGGGTGTAAATAATATGTCCCCTATTTGTAATAGCTTAGATGAGAATCTCACTATTCCTGCTAGCTCGCTTCGATCCAAAGATCCTCTCCCCTTACCTCAATCGTGTACGCCTTCACGGCCACGGCCTGATTCATCACAAGCTTCCCGGTAGTTACATCGTACTGCCAGCCGTGCCACGGGCAGGTGACGGCGACTCCCTGGAGTAGTCCCTGCCCCAGCGGCCCTCCCCGGTGCAGGCAGGTATTGTTGATCGCGTAGAACTTGTTTCCTATGTTGGCGATAGCGACGGTCAAGCCGTCGACTTGAAACTCGCGGATCGAACCCGCTGCAATTTCGTCTTTTCTCGCTGCACGCACGAATGCCATTCGCCGACTCCTTTTTTTAGGGATTTCAGAATTCTCAGCGACTCGCCCCGAATGGGGCCACACCGTCGGATTCCGGTTCGATGGTGACCCTCACCTCTGAAGAGGCAGGCTACAACAGATTTAGCGCGGCGACGGCGTCTGCGCGACCATGACGTTGCGCTTAAAGTCTTCCGCCATGCTGGGATGCAACCGGACTTCCGTGGGCCGCTTCGCCAGGGACATCTGATCGATCTTGTCCTGGAGCTTTAGAAGCGCGTAAATCAGGCCCTCCGGCCTAGGCGGGCAGCCCACTACATACACGTCTACTGGCACGATCCGGTCAACCCCCTGGAGCACGGAATAGGCATTGAAAGGCCCTCCCACGCTTGAGCAGGCCCCCATGGAAATGCACCACTTGGGGTCGGGCATCTGATCCCAAACGCGCTTCAGCACCGGAGCCATTTTCAGGGTTACAGTGCCGGCGACGATCATCAGGTCGGATTGCCGCGGCGAAGGGCGAAAAACCTCGGCGCCGAAACGCGCAATGTCAAAGCGCGACGTGGTCGAGGCGATCATCTCGATGGCGCAGCACGCCAGGCCAAAGGTCAGCGGCCAGATAGCGGACTTGCGCGCCCAGTTGAACACGTAGTCCACCGAAGAAATCATGAAATTCTTTTCAAACCGCTGGTCGAGAACGCCCATGGGTCTCCTCTGGCTGACTCGGAAATTGGAGTATATCCACCGGCAGCACGGAGAGTCAAACAAGGAAATGTCCTGAGCTCGACTCTTTCACTAAAAGTTGTTGCCCGCTCGCGCAGCCGTTGGGTAGACTCGCCAGCAATCGTCCATAAGATTTCGTTTTTTCACGTCGTAGACTTACAGCACTCGTTTTGTAGATGAGCGAGTCATAGGCGCGTTTCCGGGGGCGGAAAATGACGAAGAGATCGGTCCTGCTCGTATTCTCGGCTGTGTTGACGTTTCTCGGTTCGGTTAGCGCTTGCGGCCAGGTGCCGGGGCCATTGAAACTGGCTCAAACCATTCCATTGTCGGGACTCCACGACGGCGATTTCGACCACTTCGCCTTGGACGCGGCAGGCCAGCGACTTTTCCTCGCCGCCGAGGAAAATTCGACAATCATCGTCATCGACCTTCGGACGAACAAGGTGATTGCGAAGATCGCCGGCGCCAAGGCGCCGCACTCGATCGGCTATAACGCGGAATCCAAAAAACTCTACGTAGTGGACGACGGCGGCCCCAACCAGGTGGAAATCTTTGACGGGAACTCGTTCAAGCTCCTGGGAACAATCCCGATGGACGCGCATGCAGACGTCAGCATCTACGACCCCGACAGCAAAGTGTTCTACGTCGGCAATGGAGGCAGGCAAGCTAAGGAAGAGTATACGTCGATCAGCGTTGTGGACACCGCGAGCGACAAGAAAGTGGGAGACATCAAGATTGATGGCGATCGAATCGAATCGATCCGGCTGGAAGAAAAGGGTCCGCGCATGTTCGTCAACGTCTATTACAAAGGTGTGGTGGCAATAGTAGACCGGAAAAAGCAAGAGGTCGTGGCCTCCTGGTCGTTCGTGCAGGACGGGAAAAATTTCGGCTCGATGGCGCTGGACGAAGCCGACCACCGCCTCTTCGTCCACGCCCGCGATCCGGGAAAAGTTCTCGTGATCGATTCGGATTCCGGAAAATTAATCACGTCGCTGCTTTGCCAGGGAGACTACGACGACGCCATTTGGGATTCCGGAACGCGGCGGCTCTATCTGATCGGCACGCCATTCCTGAAGGTCTGGCAAAAATCTTCCGAAGGGGACCGCTACGACATCCTCGGTCAGGTTCCGACGGCCTTCCACTCGATCACCGGATTCCTGGTCCCTTCACTGAATCGTCTCTACATAGCCGTGAACCATCATGGAAGCACAGACGCGGTGGTGCAGGCCTACGATATTGTGCCGTGAAATAGCCCCGTTGGGCGCCTCGCGCAGGGCTAAAGGAGCTAGACAAACTGGCGCGGCGAAAGTACGGTATTACGTCGACTTCGCTTGACGTGGACCCGTAGCTCAATGGTGGAGCGTCGGACTCATAATCCGTGGGTTGTAGGTTCGAATCCTACCGGGTCCACCAGAAATTTTTCGTTGAGACGAGCATCCCCGAGTTCGCAGCTCACCGCCCGTCGCAGCCCGCCCCCGGCGATTTGACGCTCAAAATAAATGTCCGGTGCCGCGCCCCTCAAACGTATTAAGGTTAGCAGTAACCAAAACTAAGGAGAAAACACCATGAGCGAATTCGTATATCTCTACCGCGGAGGCAATCCGGACCGGTCTCCGGAAGGCATGCAGAAAACTATGCAAAAGTGGATGACCTGGCTGGCCGACCTCGGCGCCAAGGGCCACATAAAGGATCAGGGACAACCCCTCGATCGTGGAGGCAAGCTGGTGAAAGGAAAGCAGAAAGCCGTTACGGATGGGCCGTTTGCCGAGGCCAAGGACGTTGTGGGCGGGTATACTCTGGTCTTGGCTCGCGACCTGGATCAGGCCGTGGAGCTGTCCAAGGGCTGCCCGATCCTCGAGGTTGACGGCGCGGTCGAAGTACGTCCAGTCATGAAGATGTGAGCATGTAATGGAACCGAGCGATCATCTGTTTCGGCGCGAAGCGGGACGAATGGTCGCCACGTTGACCCGCATCTTTGGGGTCCACAACCTGGCGCTGGCGGAAGACGTCGTACAAGACGCCTTCTGTCGCGCGCTCGAAGTGTGGAAATTCCGTGGCGTGCCGGAGAACCCCTCGGCGTGGCTGATGGCCACCGCGAAAAACCGTGCGCTCGACGTCTTACGACGCGAGCGCACGGCCCGCGACTTCGCGCCGGAATTGGGTAGGCTTCTTGACAGCGAGTGGACTCTCGCGCCTGCCGTCGAGGAAGTTTTTGGCGCGGGCGCAATCAAGGACAGCCAGCTCCGGATGATGTTTTCCTGCTGCCATCCGCGCCTTGCGGAGGAAGCGCAGGTCGCGCTCGTGCTTCACATTTTGTGCGGATTCAGTGTCGGTGAGATCGCCAGCGCGTTCGTGAGCGGCCACGCCGCGACCGAAAAAAGAATTTCGCGGGCGAAGAAAATCCTGGCGGGATCGAAGAATCTCTTCGACGTTTCGGCGGCCGGCGATTTTTCCGCGCGCCTGCCGGTAGTTCTCCGCGCGCTCTATTTGCTTTTCAACGAAGGCTACCACGGTGCTTCACCAGAATCGGCCGTGCGCGCCGATCTTTGCCACGAAGCGATGCGCCTTGCAGCGCTGCTTCGCGAGCATACCCTCGGCTCCACTCCGGCTACGCACGCGCTTGCCGCCCTCATGTGCCTCCACGCTGCGCGCCTGCCGGGCCGCGTCGATTCGTCGGGTGACTTGCGTACTCTTTTCGATCAAGACCGCTCGCAATGGGATTCCGACCTGATCGCCGAAGGGCAAAGGCTGCTCGACTTTTCGGCGTCTGGCTCCGAATTGACCGAATACCACGTGGAAGCTGCGATCGCGTGGGTTCACGCAACCGCGAAGAAGGCCGAGGAGACGGACTGGGGCAGCATCGTTTCTCTCTACGACCAGCTCATGGCCATTCGCCCATCTCCCGTCGTGGCGCTCAATCGCGCCATCGCCGTCGCCGAGCGCGACGGGCCGCAGCGCGGCGTCGAAGAAATTCGCGCCATCGCGAATGCGAGCCGCCTCGCGCGCTACCCTTTCTATCACGCCGCGCTTGGCGAGTTCGAGTTTCGCCAGGCGAAATTCGAGACGGCCTGCCGTCACTTTCAGAGCGCGCTAGCCCTCGCGCGCAATCCGGCGGAGCGGCAATTCTTCGCGCAGCGAATCGCCGCGTGCGAGCACGCTGCGTTATCGCGAGCGGGGTAGGTTTACCGGGTCACAGGTCGAAGGTTTCACTGCGGCGCGGAGGGTTCCGGCGGAAGCGGCGCTTGAGGCATCATCCCTTGCGCGGCCACGAGTTCTCTCGCGGAGACGCGCATCGCCGGCCAGCGGCGCATGAAGATAGCGCCGGCAGCGAAGCTGGCGAGGCCGCCGATTGCGACGGTACGCGGCGCGCCGATGTAGTTCGCCACGTAGCCGGCGAGCAGGGCGCCGAGCGGCGCCATTCCCAAGAACATCATCGAGTAGAGCGACATCACCCGCCCGCGAAGCTGATCCGGCACCATCGCCTGAATCAGGGTGTTGATGGACGTGAAATGCATCATCATCGTGAAGCCGCACGGGACCAGCAGCAGCAGGGAAAGCCAATACCACCGCGAAGCGCTGAAGAAAATCAGCGAAAATCCCAGCCCCATGGCGCAATATCCCGCCACGTTGCCGAGGCCGCGCAATTGCTGCCGCATTGCGACCGTCAGCGCGCCGAACATGGCGCCCAGCCCCACCATGCCCATCAGCCAGCCGAGGCCGGCAGCGCCGCGCCCCAGAATTTTTCCGGCAAAAATCGGCATCAGCACGCTGAAGGGCAGCGCCATGAAACTCACCACCGCGATGAGCACAAGTAGGGCCCGGATCGGCCCGGTGTGGCGGGCGAAACGGAAACCTTCGCGGAGCTTTTCGAGCGGTGCGGTGCCATCGTGCGATTGCGTGACGTTCTGGATGCGCATCATGAAAAGGCCGGCGATCACTGCGATATAGCTCAGCCCATTCAGCAGAAAGCACCAGCCCTCGCCGACCACCGCCACGAGGAACCCGGCAATCGCCGGCCCCACGAGGCGAGCGCCGTTAAACATCGAAGAATTGAGCGCAATGGCGTTCAGCAAATCCTCGCGCCCCACCATTTCGATCAGGAAAGATTGCCGCCCCGGCACGTCGAACGCATTCACCGTGCCGAGCAGCGTGGCCAGAACGATGATTTCCCAGATTTGGATGCGGTCCGTTAGAGTCAGAGCGGCCAGGATGAACGCCAGCACCATGGAAGAAATCTGCGTCGCGATCACGACGTTGCGCCGGGGCCAACGGTCGGCCACAAGCCCGCCCAACGGTGAAAGTATAAATATCGGAATCTGGCTGACAAAGCCAAGCACCCCGAGTAGCGCCGGCGATCCCGTCTTCCGGTAAATGAGCCACGCCTCGGCCACGTTTTGCATCCACGTGCCGACGAGCGAAATGATTTGTCCGCCGAAGAAAAGCTGGAAATTGCGGTGTCGCAATGCCCGGAACAAAATTGCGACCCGCCCCGAAACGCCCAGGGCGGGCGCCGGAGCCGCCGGCTGCAATTCCGTTGTGGTGGAAACAGAATCCGCCATGTCGCGCGAAGCCACACGACATTGTAACGCCCTGATTGGAAAAGTAGAATTGGCTACCGAACTAGCGAGCCGTGCCCTTCCTACTTGGAATAGTATTTTCGGGGTCTCACGTCGAGGGATTTCAGGCAGATTTGCGAGCGCCGCTCGTAGGTTCCTCCCCCATTCTAGCCCGCGGGTCCCTCAAAGAGTCCGAACGCACCCGTGTACTGTGGGATGTAATCGCGAATCTCTAGGCCCGTTCCCTGCCGGAGCGGTTTGGTGTATATTGCTGCTCAGCCGAGTAGGTCTTTGCAGGTCTAAATGTCAATTGGGAGATACCTGTACCGCTTCTTCCGGCAGCGCCAGCTATTTTTGAGGACGCCGGAATCGTCGCGCTGCTGGCCGGTTTGCCAAATCACCGTGAGTGAGGGAACCATGCGAACTCGATTTCTCTGTTTGATCGCGGCCATGAGCCTGAGTTTTGCCGGCGCGCAGGCTGCGCCCAAGCCGTCGCCGGCGGCGGCCGATCCACTCGGCCCGCCCGCGCTTGCCGGGCAAGTCTCTTCGCAAGAGGAAGGCCCGATGGAAGGCGTGGTCGTCAGCGCCAAGAAGGACGGTTCGACGGTCACGGTCAGCGTGATTACGGACAAGCAGGGGCACTACTCGTTTCCCGCGAGCCGCCTCGAGCCCGGCCACTACACGATGAAGATACGCGCGGTCGGATACAATCTCGACGTGCCCGCCGCGGCCGATCTATCCGCGCAGAAGCTCGCGACCGCTGACCTGAAGCTCGTGAAAGCGAAAAATATGGTTCCGCAAATGACCAATGCGGAATGGCTCATGAGCATGCCCGGCACGGACGATCAGAAGGATTTTCTTCTGAACTGCGTCAGTTGCCATACACTGCAGCGCATCGTTCAGTCCACGCATGACGCTGACGAATTTACGCAGGTCATCACCCGCATGATGGGTTACGCGCAGGTGAGCCAGCCGATCAAGCCGCAGCGACGCGTCGAGCAAAATCGCGGCGGCGATCCGGAGCAGTATCGCAAGAACGCCGAATTTCTTTCGACGGTCAACCTGAGTTCCGTGTCGCAATGGGAGTGGCACATGAAGACGCTGCCGCGCCCGACCGGCAAAGCCACGCACGTCATCATCACCGAATACGATCTGCCGCGCCCCACGATCGAGCCGCATGACGTGATCGTCGACGAGCACGGCATCGTCTGGTACACCGATTTCGGCGAAATGTTCATCGGCAAGCTGGATCCCAAGACCGGCGCGCTCAAGGAATATCCCGTGCCCGAGCTCAAGCCCGGATACCCGCAGGGTCTCCTCGACATCGAGGAAGACAAGTCCGGCGACATGTGGATGGGCATGATGTATCAGGGCGCCCTCGCGAAGTTCGACCGCAAGACCGAGACGATCAAAACCTACAGCCTGCCGAAGCAGTGGAACGACGAAGCGGCCCAGCCCAACATGCTCGGCATGCGCTATGACGTGGACGGAAAAATCTGGACGGACAGCGCCGGCCACTATGACATTTTCCGCCTCGACGTGAAGACGGGCGACTACGAGCACTTCGAACCGATGAAGCAGCTTCCCGACAGCCGACGCGGCACGATTTACGGCATCGATTCTGACTCGCACAATAATTTGTATTTCACGGATTTCGCGACGGACTACATCGGCCGCATCGATTCGAAGACCGGAAAAGTCGCCTGGTTCCAGACGCCCACGGCGAATTCCCGTCCGCGCCGCATCCGCACGGACGCGCAGGACCGCGCCTTCTTCGGCGAATATCAGGGCAACAAAATCGGCATGCTCGATCCTGAAACCTCGAAGATCACGGAATGGGCGCTCCCGACTCCCTGGTCCGGCCCGTACTACGTGACCTGGGACAAGAGCGGAATGGTCTACACCGGCGGCATGACCACCGACCGCCTCGAAAAACTGAATCCCAAGACCGGCGAAGTGATCGAGTACCTAATGCCGCGCGACACCAACATGCGCCGCGTCTTCGCCGACGATTCCACCACACCCGCGACGATCTGGACGGGAAGCAACCACGGCGCCGCGATCGTGAAAATAGAGCCGCTGGATTAGGACAGCAGTTTTTCTGTGATCTTGCTGAGTTGAGTACCGCACCCTTTGATTTCTAAAGGGTGCGGTTTTTTTTGACCAGGCCATAATGTCACCGTACATCAGAATCCTCAGTGGCGGGTCGCCCGCTCTGCGATCAGGGATTACGATAGGAAGTTATGGCAGAGTTCTCTTCGACTGAAAGCTATCGGCGATTTGAGCAGGCCGTAAAGCGGGAAACCCGCTACGTCTACAACAGCGAAGTGCGGGACTTTCTCGCGGCGGTAATGGAAACCAGCGAAACACGGAAGAATTCGATCGAGAAATCGACTGTGCTGTGGCGCGCACAAAAGGGCTATACCTGGCGGATGGAGAATGCGGGAACGGAAGAGGAATTTGAGGCGCCTGACGCATTTGAGCCGGATCGGATGGTGCCGAAGGCGGAACTCGTGGGCGACGGTCGCGTTAACCCTAGAGGGATTCCACACCTTTACCTCGCATCCACGAAAGAAGCTGCGATGGCGGAGGTTCATCCTTGGGTAGGATCGTATATTTCGTTGGCGCAGTTCAAAATCATGCGGGACGTTGTCGTGGTCGATTGCTCTAAGGACAATAGAATTTTTCCCAATTGGCTACTCACTAGAGATCAGAACGAGGTACCTGCAGAAAGACGTGAGCGGGCCGTGTGGGGGGACATTAACTACGCACTCTCCAGACCTGTCACGCCGGATGACCCTGTTACGGAATACGTGCCCACTCAAGTATTGGCCGAGGCCTTCCGCGCTCATGGGTACGACGGGATTGTCTATCGAAGCCTGCTTGAGGAAGGGCTCAATGTTGCTCTGTTCGATTGCGGTGCCGCCGAATTGATTAATTGCGGTCTGTATCAGACGAACGCAATCCAGTTCAAATTCGACGAGTGCAGTAATCCGTATTTTGTCCGCAAGCACTATGAAGAGCTGCGGAAGGAAGACGCGGAAACTCCCAAAGAGCCCCAGTCTCCGGAAGCTCAGTAAATGAGATTGTCGGCCCGGCGTCGTACCGTCTAGTTTCGAAGGGTGCGGTTTCTCTTGGTTGTCGCGGAATGTCGCCGAACATCAGAATTGAGACCAAACGCTCCACTCTTGAAGAGCGTCAAAGGCGAGCCTCCTGGCGCGGTACGTATGACTACTATGATGAAACAAGGTGCGGGTCTGGACAGGCACGCAGAGAAAGTACGTCCCAATCCCCAAAGCAACCCCAAGAGTTTTTGCATTTCTTTTCCCTCGTGCGTGGAGATTCGCATAGGAGGGAGGTCTTTTGCCATCGTGCGGCCGAGACTTTTTCGGTCACCCTTATGCTATGGGGCGAACCTCTTTCTTTTTCCGCCGGGAACGGAAATCAGCTAAGGTTTGAGGGTGAAATCCGTCTTCTCTATCTGAATTGTCGGGATTCAATACGCGGTCCGCAGCGTTGAGAAGTTCCGCAACCTCGTTGTCGCAGAACCGACCCGTGATAACTTGCGCCAGCACAGAAACATAGCCCACGGAGGGGGAATGGCCGCGCTGTGCCCGGGGGAAATGTGCGCGGTAAAGCCTGGGAAACGCTCCGGTCCAGGCCTCCATCCAGTCGGAGTATCTTTGCAGGTGGATGGGCAGGCGCAAAAAGTGGCCCTTTGAGTAAACGGCGATAGGCTCTTTAGACGTAATCACCCGTTCCGGGCTGAAAAAGGGACTCTCGTTTATCATTTGTATTTCCTTTGCTATGCCTCGAAGGCGATCTGGAAGAGCTCTTAGTGCCTTCCAGGTTTTCCCTGTTCCAATACTCCAGAGTTTCTTTTCTGCTCCGCTTGTACTTTTTCCTTTTACGGCTAGGGTGGCAAAAAAGGGCAGCATTTCCACGAGCCCTGCCGCTATCTCCAAAACTTCCTTCCTGCGGCCCGACGCCCGGCTGACGGCTTCTTCGCCGCGCTTTTTTAGTGCCTCCACAGCTCTACAGAATCGGGAATCTGCTTGGAGGGACAAAATGTCTGACCGGATAAGCTCCTTCATGTATTCGTCCAATTCAGGAAGGCGTGCTGGCTCAGGGGTACTTAATTGGCCCTGTTCTGGGGTGGGCTTGATCGAACTTGAGGGGCTGCGGTCCGACATGGGAGTTCTTAATCCAAGGCTATAGCAATCACGGTACCATTCTCTCCAGCCAATCCATGAAATATTTTGAAATGTCCGCGCTGTTCTTCTCGGACAGGAACTGGTGCCCGTTCCCGCGAATCCCGACATCCTCGAGCCGCACGAACGTAGCTTTCCCCCCGGCCTGATTGATCCACTTCGACGTGCAGTGCGCGTAGGGGCGATGGTAGCTCGCCTCTCCTGAGACGTTGAGGACCGGGATGCCTTCCAGATTCACGAGCTTGTGCGCGGGCTCACTCTGCACCCAGCATGGAATCAGGTCCGGGCCATCCGCCTTTTCCTCGCGCACGGGATGCAGCTCAGACGGATCTTTGATGGGCGGATCGTACGTCATGGGCCGGTTCGTCAGTCCGTAGAGCCGCGCGGGGCCCGTCGATCCTCGCTCGGCGTTTTCGATTGGCGGGGAGACCGGCTCGGCGGCGACGATCGCCTTCACCGCTTTCGGGCGCGCGTCCGCGACGAGCCAGCCGGAGGGCGCGACTCCCGAATGCAGCAGCAGCACGACCGGCCCATGAATCAAGTCCACGAGTTGCACGATGTCGTCCGCGGCAAGCTGCTCCATGTCCTTGCCCGTGGGCGCCTGCGAATCCGTCTTGGCGAAGTAATCGAAGATCGGATCGCCCATCCTGCCCTTGTTCGGGCCGTCGCCGGGCCATTGCGTGTGCTTCGTGTACTGCGGCCAGGTGCTCTGCGGAGTCGAGGGCGGACGCGTGCCCGACCAGACTTCCTCCATCAGCGGGCCGGAACGCGGCGGGAGCAAATCGCCGTCGAGGCCGGGAACATAAGCCGAGCGCCCGCGCGCCGGCAGGTCCATCATATAAATCGTGTAGCCGCGGTTGACGAAATCGTACGCCCAGCCGGGCCGGCCGTCCGGAGTCTGCAAAAGCGCGACGTTCGTTTCTCCGCCGCCCGACTGAATGAACAGGATCGGATACTTGTAGCGAATCTTTTTCGGCACCCAGGTTTCCACGTACATCGCGCCGCGCATCACTTCCTTGCCCGGCTCGCCCGCCCATTTGCCGCCCACGTAGAAATGACCCTGCCGTGCAATATTTTCAGTGGAAAACGTCGGCACGGAGGTTAGCGGAGGCACGACCGGTGCGTCCTTTGAAGCCTGCTGCGCCCCGCCGCTCGCGGCCAGAAGAAACGCCAGCAGCGCAAGCGCCGCACCCAGTCTGCCCATCGTTTTCATCGCGCGCTCCCGGTTCTTCCTGCACAATTTCAAATCTGAAATTTCAAATCTGAAATCGCAAATCTCGAATTTGAGATCTCAAATTTGACACTCAGAATTGATTCGTGATCGCAGGTAATACAACGCGGCTCGATTGAGTGTCAAGCAATCAAAGCACGCCTGTCGTTAGCACGTGATCTGGCCAGTGGAATTGGCAGGCTTGAGGCAGCTACTCGGTGAATACAATCCCAACCGCGGTGCGATCCTTCTCCGCTTGCGGTTCGATGCGCACGACGTAGCCGCGCAGGCGCAGCGGGCTGTTCGTCGAGCCGTCGATGCCGGGACTGTCGAGGAAGACTTGCAGTTCGGATTGCAGCTTGGGGCTGTGGTCGAGGTAGATGAGGGCGCCGTGCAAGGTCAAATCGCTGATCACGGTTTCTTCCTCAAACGCACGGCCCGATTCGGTTTGCCCCGTGACGCGCGCCCGGAAATGGGCGTCGCGGCGGAGTCCCTCTCGCGAGTGGGGAATGGCGACGTCGAGCTCGTCCTGGCCGAGCGTCATGATCATGCCCTCGGCCGCGGCCCATACGTTGGGAAATTTGCCGCGCGCCTCTCGCAGAATTCCGTCCACGGCTTTGTCGGTCGAGTCGGGATCGTGGTGGAACAGCACGAGATTTTTCACGCCCACTTCCTGGGCGATCTTCACGCCTTCGAGCCAGGATGAGTGGCCCCAACCCTTGCGGGTCGTCGCAAGGTCCTCGGGAGTAAACTGCGCGTCGTTGATAAAAATATCCGCGCCCGTCGCGAGATCGCGCAAGCTCTGGTCCAGCTTCGCGTCACCCGGCTCGTTGTCCGTCGCGTACACCACGGTTCCCGCAGAGGTCTCGAATCGGAACCCGAGGCAGCCCTGCGGATGATGCAGCCAGCGCGCCGTTACGCGCGCGCCCGGCAGGTTGATGACGTCTCCTCCGCCGACTTCGCTGAAGTCCCGCTTGGCGCACATCGCGTTCAGGTCCACCGGAAAATACGGATGCGCCATCTGTGCTTCGAAGACCCGTTTCAAACTCCCCGCGCCCAGATATTCGGAACGGAAGCTGTAAAAATGGAAGCGGTTTCGTTCGGAGTACAACGGCGTGAAAAACGGAATGCCCTGGATGTGATCCCAGTGATAGTGCGTCACGAAGATTTGCGCTTCGTGCGTCTCGGATTCGTCGGGCGCTTCAAGATGCCGGCCCAGCATCCGCAATCCGGTGCCGCAGTCGAGGATGATACGCGCGCCCGCGGGAGTGGTCAGCTCGACGCAGGGCGTGTTACCTCCGTACCGCCATGTGGCCTTGTCCACGGTCGGAGTTGACCCGCGCACGCCCCAGAAGCGTATCTGGGCAACGCGATCCTTGGCAATTTGTCGCGCTGGCTTGGCCGATGGCTCGGCTGCGATGGAATGGGCGGATGGCACGGAAGCTCGAATCGATCTTTTTCATACTAGGGAGCGCTCCGGGGTAAGTCAATTGTCTTCGGGAACCTATGTGCGTGAACTGTACGCCTCATTAAATGTGCTCTTGGCAAGGTTGATCTGTCCCTCTGGGCGCGACTCTCGGTACAATGGGGCCGATGCACGTTCACGCGCGTGGCCACGACCATTCCGCCGGCCATTCGCACCCTTCCCAGGAAGTGGCCAGTGGGGTGCTTGCCGGCGCGGTAGCCGCCACACTTCTGCTCGTTGTAGCCGAGCTCGTCGGCGGGTATCTGGGCCACTCGATCTCCCTCATCAGCGACGCGCTGCACAATCTGTCCGATATCCCCACAATGTTGATCTCGTGGATCGCGCTCCACTGGGCCGCGCGCCCCGCGGATCATGAGCGTACCTACGGCTACCAGCGCGCCGGGATTCTGGCCGCTTTCACGAATGGCATTTTGCTGGTGCTGGTTTCGCTGGGCCTGTTCTACGAAGCATTCCAGCGCTTCCTTCATCCCGTCGCCGTTCACGAAAGCTGGATGATCGGCGTCTCGATCCTTGCCCTGGCCATTAACGGGGGGATCACGCTGGCGCTCGTACGCAGCCGACGCGATCTGAACCTCCGCAGCATCCTGATCCACAATTTCGGCGATGCAATTTCGAATGTCGCCATTCTGGCGGGAGCGTTCGCCATTCGAATGACGGGAGCGCAGTGGCTCGACTCGCTACTCGGCGTGATGATCGCCGCGCTGGTGCTCTGGTCCACGAAGAGCCTTTTGCAGGAATCAGGTAACATCCTGCTCGAGGGCCTGCCGAGAGGAATCCGGCTCGAGACCGTGGCGCGATCGATCCTGAAGGTGAAGGGAATCCAGGAAGTGCATGACATCCACGTCTGGACGATCGGTACGGACATGGTGGCGCTCTCCTGCCACGTTCGCATCCCGGATATGCACATGGACGAGAGCGAAAAAATTCTGCAAGCGGTCTGCGCCGCCGTCGAGACGGACTTTCACATCACGCATATCACGGTGCAATTCGAGCGGGCCGGCCTCCCGCAGGAGGCCAGCTACATCATGCCCCGTCCAGTTCAGACCGCGAAGTAGCGCAGCCGTCAGCCCGCGTTTTGACCTAGACCGGACTAGCCTGCACGAATTCGAGCCTGCGCTACGCGCGCCCTTCCCACGCTAACCTGCTTGTGCTATAACCTTCGGGCCGTGGAACAGAGGATGCGCTCAGACCTGAACACCGGACCGGTTGGCGCGGAGTCCACTCGGCCTGAACCCGCCCCGGAGAACGCCATCAGCTTCTGTCCCGTTTGTTCCGAACGGCTGGAGTCGAGGCGCTGCAAGCTTGTTTGCGGCAAGTGCGGATATTATCTGTCCTGCTCGGACTACTATTGATGCCGGTCGATCTCGGCGGATGAGACTCAAGTTCTCGACAAAGCTCAAGTGAGGAGGATGTAACGTGGCACTGAAAATAACGGACCGGGTCGTGGACGGCGTTGCGGTGGTGGCGATGGAAGGGCGAATCGTGCTCGGCGAAGAAAGCACCGCGCTGCGCGAGAAGGTGAAGTCGCTGTTGGCCTCGGGCCAGAAGCAGATCGTTCTGAACATGGCGAACGTGACCTATATCGACAGCTCGGGGCTTGGCGCGCTCGTCGCTTCGCACACCAGCGCGCGGTCGCAGGGCGCGACGTTGAAGCTGTGCAATCTCGGGTCGAAGTTTCAGGAGATCCTGCAGGTGACGAAGCTGGTCACCGTGTTTGAAGTTTATCCGTCGGAAGCGGCGGCGATCGCCAGTTTCGCCAAGTAAGTCCACGCGATAAGATTCCTGAAGCCGCCGCTGGTCCATGACCGGCGGCGGCGTTTTTGTCTGGCATCTCTCTGCTGAGAATGACTCGCTAGAACGAATACTTCAGCCAGAGCTTGATCTCGCGCCCGCCCTGAATCGTGATCGCCGTGTTGTTGAAATTGATATCCGTCATCGAATATGAGGGAGTGTAGAGATTGGGGTGATTCAACGCGTTGAACAAATCGGCGCGGAAGGCGAATGCCTGATTTTCGCGTTTCCAAAAATGAACCGGGAAATCGCGTTGAATGGATGTATCGAAGTAGATCTGCCCCGGCCCGTAGAGCGAATTGCGCCCGACGTTACCGGGCACATTGGCGGGCACGACGAAATGGTACGAGCTGAGAGGCTTCGGCGCGCATGTGATTGCGGCGCCGTTGATCGCGGCAGTCCAGCAGCTAAGATCATAGTACATGCCGGGGACAAAACCTGGGACGCCAAAGCTCCCAAAGTCCCCGCCGTCGATCCCGAGCGCATTGAGCGGCGCGGACGGATTTGCCAAGTCTGGCCGTGAATTTGTGTGGCCATTCCCGATGTTGTCCGCGCCGACCTCGACCGTGTTTGGCGTTCCGGTCTCTATCGTCGCAATCCCCGACCACTGCCATTGGTCGGTCATGGCCCGCAGAAGTGCGTTGCTGTGAAAGTACGGAACCGGCCAGTTGTACATCACGGAAAATCGATGGCGCCGGTCGTAGGCGGAGGGTCCCCAATCCGAGTGCTGGTTCGTCAGGATTTGCGAAAAGGAGCTTCCACCGGTTGTGATCTCTACCCCGGAACTATCGTCCATGAACTTGGAATAGGTGTAAGCCGCCCGCAAGGTCAGACTGTGAATTTTTCGTTCGAGTTCGGCCTGCCCCGAGCTATACCAGGAATCTCCCGCGTTGGTGCGCACCTCAAATTCCGTGAAGTTCGGATTCATGTAGATGTAGTTAAAAAACGCGTCATATCCCACTGACGGATTGAAATCTTGATTTGCAAAAAGATGTTCGCCCCTGGTTCCGACATAGGCCAGCGTCAGGACCAAGCCAAGCGGCAATCCGCGTTGCACGTCCACGTTCCACTGCTGGGTCAGGGGATTGTGGAGGTTGTTGGCCATCGTCTTGATGAGGAACGTGGAATTGAGCGTTGGTCCGACACCCGGGAACGTAGAGGCCGCTCCTGTGCCGCGCCCGGTTTGAGACGGAATCGTGCCGCCAAAAGTGTTGGGTTGTGAAAGCGCCGAACTATCGGAGATATCGGTGAAGAGCCCGTCATAGAAAATTCCGTATCCGGCGCGGATCACGGTCTGACCGTCCGCGAACCAATGGCTTCCCCATCGCGGCGAATAGGCTAGACCGACGCGCGGCGCAAAATTTCTCTTGTCGGGGTTCTGGCGAAATGAAAACAGGCTGTCGAATTTGGCCGGATCGCTGGAATACGATGGGTCGGTGGCATTGGGCAACCCCACTCCCGCTGCGGTGTTAAATGATGGGAACGCGAGCCCATTGGCCAGTGCGCCCCAATATTCGTACCGAAGTCCCATGGTGAGGGTCAGATCGCTCCTGATCCTCCAGGTGTCCTCCAGATATGGAGCAAACATGGTGGCGGTGGAATTGACGCTTGGATTTCCGAACTGTTTCGAGATCGTTCCCGGATTGGCGCCCGTGAAGTCGTCAATGAAGTTCCCGAGCGATGTAAATCCGCCGCCAAAATTGTAAGAAATCGACCCGCGCGTGTTCAGCCCAAGCGTGTCTTGGAGATTGAGAACCGTGATGTCCGCGCCCACTTTGACCGTATGGCGGTTGGCGGAATAGCTCAGAGCTTCCTGTACTTGCCAGGCCGTGTGGGACCGCCCCTGAGGGAGGCCAGTCGTCACGCCAACCGCCGGAAAACCGATGTCACTTCCAAACGAGATATACGGGATCTTGGCCAGCGGGCTGGCCGCAGTCGCCGGCGTCAAATTGAAATTGAGGCTGAGGTTCGTGTAGGAGAGGCGCAATTCGTTGACAAGAGCTGAAGAAATTGTGTGTGCCCACTGACCTCGAAAAATCTCGGCGGGGAGGTCTTGCTGTGTCTCAAAATTAGGCAACGCGCCGATGTTACCGAAAATATCCGGCGACAACGTAAGACGATCCCGGATGGCGCTGCCCGTCAGGACGTCGTGATCCGTGAACTGCCAATCCATCCGATAATTCCAATCATAATTATTCAGCGCCGTTCGGACATTCTGAACCTGGAAGCGCCCGATCTCCACGTCCGGGCGCCCGTTTCCCAGCGCCACAAACGTTGGCGCTGGACTTGTCGGAGTTCCGACAAAAGGTCCGACGGCCGCCAACAAGAGAGATATGTTCGGACTCGACGACGCCAGGCTTTGAAGCGTCGCGATTCCGGCAGAGGTCGGCAGAAAACGCCCATTTGGCCCAGCGGCCGACAGCCGCTCTCGCCGCCACTGGACGGCCCCAAAGGCAAACAACTTGTTCTTCAACACCGGCCCGCCGGCATCGAATCCAAACGTATTGTCGTTGTCGTACGGATTTTTGCTGATCGGGTTCACCACCGCGTCCTCGGCAGGGATAGCCGCCAGGGCTGAGTTTCGATTCACTTCCCAAAGGTCGCCGTGATAATTGTTTGTGCCGCTTTTGAAGATGTAATTCGTTACGGAACCGCCCCCGCGCCCATACTCGGCGCTATACGCATTCGTCAGAACGGCGACTTCCTGGATGGCGCCGTAGTTGACCGGCTGGAATGCCTGCCCGGTCAGGGCGTAGTCGTTGTCATCTTGCCCGTCGATCAAGAAGTTGTTGGCTTGTGGGCGCGTACCGTTTACTGAGAATCCGATTCCTTCCACGGCCGCATCGATCGGAATCAGGCCCTTTCCGATCGGCGTATCCTGAACACCTGGAAGAGTCATCGCCAGCCCCGTCGGATTGAGTGCACCTAGAAATCCCTGGTAGGGTAGCTGCGCGAGTTCCTGCCGGCTGATGCTGCCACCCAGTTGCCCGGACTGCGTGTCAATCGTCATGGCCGGATTCGCTTGCACTTCAATCGTTTGCTGAGTTACGGCCAGTTTCAGCTTTCCGTTGATTGTGGTCGTAAGCGATCCGTTAATCACCACACCTTCCACCGTTAACGCTTCAAACCCTTTAGCACTGATGGTCACGGTGTATATCCCCGGCTGGAGGCTTTCCAACCGGTAGGTGCCGGCTGAGTCGGTACGGGATTCGTGGGGAAATCCGTACAGCGGGCTGATCGCGGAAACAAGAGCCCTCGGCAAGACCGCCCCCGTGGGATCAACGACCGCCCCCACCAATGTCCCATTACTCGTTTGCGCCCATACACTTCCGGAGGTGACCCCCAGTAGCAGCAACACAACGGCCCACACGAAACTCTTCGCCGTGTTCAAATTGCCCTCACTTGATTTCCTCGTGGATTTGGCGCAAAGGCATGCGTGTGAACAAGGTAAGGTCAAGCCCGCGATGAGATGGAGGCAGCGGCGGAATCGAGCCGTAAAAAGATGAAAGATGTCCCGTCCCATATCGCCCTCACGAAATGGGTAAGCAGCAGCCGAGCCGCCCAAATGAGATGACCACACCGACTAAAAAGTGGTTGCTCCTCCAAGATAGGAGCTAAAGTCTTGCGGGTCAATGCCATAAAACGAATTGTTTCCAGAAGTGCGGAGCTTTTCCGACGGGCATGTGCTTTTGGAGCAAGCGTGAGTGTGAGTGATCCCGAGCGATCTTGCAAAGCTAACCCAAATATGACTTCCTAGTTCATAAATATACATACTTAGTTAATCTTGCGGCCGCTCAATTTGGGAATCATTCCTTCAAGCGGTACATCGTGATCCCGCTCATGAGCTTGGGGAAAAAATCGGTGGATTTTTGCGGCAGGACTTCCCCTTCCATGGCCATCTCCGCGACCGTATCCACGCTGACAGCGTTCAGCAGAAAACAGATTTGCGCGCGGCCTGAGTCCACGTCTGCGATGGCCGTATCCATTTCTCGCTCGTATGCAATATTCTTTTCCGTCTTGACGGCGTCTTGCGTGATCTTCAACCCGCGCTCAAGAATCAGGCGGTGCAGCAGGACAACGTCCAACCGCCTCTGCGCCGGAGACACCCCGGGAAGAAGCGCTTCAAGACTTGCGCGGCTTTTCAGCGCGAAAAGATAAAACGCTCCGTCGGCCGCGTACGCTCCGATGACGTGCTGTTCTTTCCCGAGTGCGAGTTCCCGGCGAAACTCTTCATAAACTCGTAGACGCTCTGCGGCGCCGCCGAACGGAAGCGGCTTCATGTCGAATGAGTCCGCAAGCGCCGATCGAAGCCCGGCCACGGAAAAATTCGGCACATTGGCGACGACGCGATGCGTCGGGAGGATCGTCAACCCTTTTCCGGCTGTATTGAACAGCGTCATCATCACCTTCTCGTATGGCGCGGTCAGATCGACGCGGCCCGCGTGTGCGCGCCGTTCGTCGCGATAGGCGAGAGCCGTTTCGTAGCGATGATGGCCGTCGGCAATCACGAGTTTTTTGTCGGCCATCTCACGGCGGATTGACTCGAGCGTTTGCGCGTCGGTGATCGGCCACAACCGGTGCGCCACGTCGTACTCGTCGTGCACCTCGACTTCCGGTTTGGACCTGGACGCGGCGTCGAGAAGAGCATCGATCCGCGTCGCGGGATCGCTGTAGAGCATGAAGAGCTGTCCCGTATGCGTCTCCGTGTGGCGCAATAGTTCCAGACGGTCCGCCTTGGGACCCGAGAGAGTCTGTTCATGCCGAAAAATTACGCCTGCCGAATAGTCTTCGATGCGCCCGACCGCGATGAATCCTTTGCGATCGCGGCGCTCTTTCGTTCCCGGAACGGTGTACTCCTGAAAATAGGCATAGAGTGAAGGCTCGGCGTCCTGAACGATCACCCGCGCACGAATCCAATCCTCCAGCGTTTTCGAGGCGCGCGTGTACATGTTATCCGCGGGTGTATCGCCAGGCAGCGATTTTCCTTTCTCGATCGGTATCAAATTGTAGGCGCTTGCCGCCGCGTATTTTTCCGCCATGGCCGGGGTGATTTTGTCATAGGGCTGCGTGAGCACCTTGCCCGGTTCGACGAGCGCCGCGTTGTATCGAAATGCCCGAAATGGAAAAATCTCTGCCATTCGCACTTCCTCCTGGGTTGAGAAAAACGTAGCCGCTTGCGTCCGTGACGGAATTCACGCAGTGACTTTCCGCGCGTGAAACGCAATCCCCTATATTACAATCAATATTTGAGTGGGATAGCCACTCTTGACTGTCCAGCATTTGAAATAAATTCTCGGTGTTTGCCGCAGAGCATACGCACTACTGGGGGACCTCATCACCCGCTTTTCCGAAGTCCGCGCGCTGATCTTTGATCTGGACGGCACGCTGATCGATTCCAAACTCGACCTCGCCCTTTCGGTGAATGCGACTCTCGCGGAGCTTGGTCGCGATCCGCTGCCGCATGAGCAAATCTTCAGCTACGTGGGACAAGGCGCTCCAGCGCTCATTGCGCGTGCCCTAGGTAGCGACGCCTCCGAACAAGAGTGCATGATCGGCCTTGAATTTTTCATCAAGTTCTATTCCGCGCACAAGCTCGACAACACCGTGCTGTATCCCGGCGTCCGCGAAACGCTCGACGCGCTCAAGGAAATGCCCATGGCCGTGCTGACGAACAAGCCAGTGCGTGTGAGCCGCAGCATTATCCAGGAACTGGGCGTGAGCGATCGCTTTCGCTTCGTGTACGGCGGCAACAGCTTTGAGCGCAAGAAGCCCGATCCCATGGGCGTCGATTCTATTTTGCGGGAATTCGGCGCAACTCCCGCGCAGGCCATGCTGGTCGGCGATTCCGAAATCGACGTTCAAACGGCCCGCAACGCCGGCACCTGGGCCTGCGGCGTGACCTACGGATTCGGCAGCCACCGCCTGGACGAATATCCGCCGGATCTACTCGTCGATAATCTAACGGAATTGATTCCGCACCTTTCGGTCGCATCGGCGGACTTTAGTGCGTAAGGTTTGGGTCTAATTGTGACGGACGGTCACGTGCTGATCGCTGGAAAACCACTCCCAGGTCTTCTTCAGTCCTTCTTCAAATCCGATGCGCGGGTGATATCCGAGCGCCCCTCGCGCTAGGCCAATGTCCGCTTGTGAATCGCGGATGTCTCCGTCGCGGGCTGCAGCGTACTTTGCCCGGGCGGGCCGGCCCGTGATTCTTTCGAGGAGCGCAAGCGTCTGATTCAACGTGAAGCGGCTTCCCGTCCCCACATTGATGATCTGGCCGGCTGCGCCCTTTGCTTCGGCGGCCAGCAAATTCGCTTCGACGACGTTTCCTACGAACACAAAGTCGCGCGATTGTTCGCCATCGCCGTAGATGGCGGGTTGTGCCCCGCTCAGCAGCGCGGCGTTAAATACCGAGAGGACACCGGAGTACGGGGACCCCGGATCTTGCCGCGGGCCGAACACATTGAAGTAGCGCAGCGCGACAAATTCGATTCCGTACATTTCTTGAAAGACGCGACCGTACGCCTCGCCCACTTGTTTGGAAACTCCGTAGGGCGAAACCGGCGCGAGGCTTGCATTCTCGCGAATAGGAAGGACCGAAGTTTGTCCGTAGACCGCGCAGGAAGAAGCAAACGCGACGCGCTTAACGCCTGCGTCTCGCGCCGCAACAAGGACATTCAACGTGCCGTTCACGTTGATGAGATTGGTCTCAATCGGGTCTTTCACCGAGCGCGGCACGGAAGTCTGGGCCGCCAGATGGATGACGCGGTCCATTCCGCGGCATGCCTGGCGGACGGCATCCAGATTCGTGATGCTCTCTTCGATTAACTTGACCTTTGAACTTACCTGGGACAGGTTTGCTGCGTTGCCCGTGGAAAAATCGTCTAGAACAACGACTTCGTGATCGCGACGCACGAGTTCATCGACCGTGTTAGAGCCGATGAATCCCGCGCCTCCTGTCACCAAATATCGCATTTGCTCACTCCTCGGACATGCCATTCCGGAACAGCAGGCTGCAAGTTTTCGCGCGATTCCGAACCACTCACGCCCCGCGGCAAGCATCTAAACACCAGGCCGGGCACAACTGGTGTCCGCGCTCTCTTTTCTGTACTCTAAATGCAGCGTGCCGCGGGCGCCTTATGGGCGAATACGGTAGCACGCTGGAAAGGATCGGCGCGACCCGGCTTCGCCGCTCCGAACCGAATTCGTTGGGGACCAGCACAAGATTTCATCGCTTCGCTTCTGTGGCGCCGCTAGTGATGGCGGCTCTGGTGTTTGGGCCGTTCGCTTGGTCGCAGGCACAACAGTCCAAGTCTTCCAAACACTCCAAGAAACACAGTCCCGCGGCGGCTGCCGCCCCGATCGCGATACCCGTTCCGTTTCGCGAGGGAGAGAATCTCGACTACCGCGTCTTGTTTTCGAAATACGCCGTGAACGCCGCCAAGATTGAAACGTCCGTCATCGAGGAACGCAATTTTTTCGGGCGCCTCGCGTGGCATTTTCGCGCGGTCGCGCACACCATGGACACAACGCGGGCGCTCTTTGCCATTGACGACCAGTTCGATTCCTACACGTCAGCCGCTAATCTTTTCTCCTTGCAATATGAAATGTATCTTCACGAGCAAGGGAAGGCGCAAACAAATTTATTTCGCATGACCGCCGACGGAGATCCAGCGCCGGCTGACGCGACCGCCGTTCGCGTCGCTCCGGGGACGCGCGACGCGATCAGTTTTCTCTACAACTTGCGCGCCGCGGACTGGCAGCGCACACCTGAACTCAAAGTGCCTGTATTCGACGGACGTCGCCTGTATGACGTCGTGGCTCGCGTCGACACGCCGCAAGGAACGGTCACAGTTCCCGCCGGGAATTTCCAGGCCTTTCGCGTCGTGCTCAAGCTATTCGATCATGGCAAGGAATTGGCCGACACGCGATTGTGGTTGTGGCTGACCAAGGACGCCGGCCACACGCCCGTTCTCGTCGAAGCCGACATCCCCTTCGGTACGGCGCGGATCGAACTCATGCGCCTGCCGTAAGCACTGGCGAAATTACTGGGGCGTTGAGATTTTTCTAGAGAGGGGTAGTGTCTGGCAATAGGAAAGCTCTTGCGGAGAGCCGGCGACCCGATTATCGCACCTTGCCCGATTTGACCGGCGGAGCATCCAACAGAGACCAATCTTCCGGAGGAAACGAAATCTGCCAAAAATCGGGAGACGGCTGCACAAATTCGACGCCCACTTGCGTTTTGCCCTCGGCCTTCGAGCCCAGGCTCGCGACCTGGCAAAGTTGCTCCGCTTGCGTCGAGCGATTCTTCATCCGAAGCTTTTGCCCTTTTGCCACTTTGCTCGCCAGAAGGATCAACGCGCCGTGCAAATTCACAATGAGTGTGTGAGTCTCTTCCTCGAAGGCAGTCTCTTTCGTCGCGTCGTCGGTGCGAACGGTGACGGGCATCGTAAGGATCACCCGTTGACTGCGCCGGCGGGATGTCTCAGGGCCCCCCGGAAGTTGGCTAGGAGTGGGCATTCAGCCGATGCTATGCGAGCGGGCGGATTCCTTCAATAGAACGGGTGGACATTGGTCTCAATCAGTAACGAGCGAACTAGAGGCAATGTTTGTAGGGCACGGCTTCAGCCGTGCCGCCAGTCTGTGGCCATCGAAACGGCTTTAGCCGCTGGCGATGAGGTTGAGTATCCGGGGACTCGCAAAGCGACTGCGGGGACTCTAAACCAACACAATCTTGCTGCGGTTGCGCGCGATGCGGCGCGTGGCGTTGCGCGTGTCGACGACTAATTGGGAAGACTCGACGACCATGGCGTAATCGTAGGTAGTGTGATCGGTGGCGATGAGCACACAGTCGTAACTCGCGAGTGACTTGCTGTCAATCGGCATGGATTTCATGCCCTCGAAGTTATAGTGGCGCAGCTTGGGGATCTGCGCAAAATGCGGATCGTTGTAATCCACTTTGGCGCCGCGCAGCGTCAGCTGTTCGATGATTTTCAGCGACGGCGACTCGCGCATGTCGTCCACGTCTTTTTTGTACGCAACGCCGAGGACCATGATCCGCGAACCCTTCAGGGATTTTTGCCGCTCGTTCAGCGCGGACGCCACCGAATCGACCACGTGATACGGCATCGCGGTGTTAACTTCGCCAGCGAGTTCGATGAAGCGCGTGGCGAAATCGTATTCTCTCGCCTTCCATGACAAATAAAACGGATCGACCGGAATGCAGTGGCCGCCGAGCCCCGGTCCCGGATAAAACGGCATGAAGCCGAACGGCTTGGTCGCCGCCGCGTCGATAACTTCCCAAATGTCGATACCCATGCGCATGCCGAGCATTTTCAGTTCGTTCACAAGCGCGATGTTCACGCAGCGGAAAATATTTTCGAGCAGCTTGGTCATCTCCGCGGCCTGCGTCGAGCTCACGGGCACGACTCGCGCCACGATTTGCGCGTACAGAGCCGCGGCCGCGCGCCCCGAGGGAGGATTCACGCCGCCCACGACTTTGGGAATTTGCGCCAGGCCGTATTGCTTGTTTCCCGGATCTTCGCGCTCGGGCGAAAACGCTAGAAAAAAGTCGGTGCCGATCTGATCGTTGTCCGGACCGTGCGCCACCGGGCACTTCATCCCCGTCTCTTCCAGCACGGGCAGCACCAGTTCTTCGGTCGTTCCTGGGTAAGTCGTAGATTCGAGTACGACGAGTTGCCCGCGTTGCAAGTGGGGCCGAATCGCCTGCGCCGTGTTCTCCACGTAGGAAAGATCCGGCTCGCGGCGCTGATCGAGCGGCGTCGGCACGCAGATGAGGATCGCGTCCACTTCCGCCAGGCGCGAAAAGTCCGCGGTCGCTCCGAAATGCTTCGACTGCACAAATTGTTGAATTTTATTCTGCGGAATATGCTGAATGTAGGTCTGCCCTCGGTTCAGCTTTTCGACTTTTGCCGGATCGGTATCAAACCCCGTGACGCGATGCCCGGCTTCCGCAAATCTCAGCCCCAGCGGAAGGCCAACGTAACCACAGCCGATAATTCCCACACGGAGTTGCGCGCCCTTGAAAAATTCCGGCCTGCGATCGGTTGGCATTGAAGTGTTTTCCTGCTCCCCTAAAAATGTCCCGTAACGCAACTCACGAGCAGACTATAACAATTTTCCAATCCCCGCAAAACTTGCGCGCAGCTCGACTGTGCTCACTCGCCAATTACAAAACGGAAGCATCGAGCCGGACAAACGCGGCTCTCACGGAGTGGCGCTGCGTTTTTGATAGCAGAGCAGGATGAGATCGGCCCGGCGGCGAACGCCAAATTTGTTCAGCAAGTTGGAAACGTGGAATTTTACCGTTCGCTCGGAAATGTTCAGCTTGTTTCCGATCTCCTTGTTGGCGAGATTCTCGAGCAGTGAACTCAGGACTTCCTGCTCCCGGCGGCTCAAATCCGCCGCGCTGTCCACCTTCAATCGGCGGCTGTGCGAGTTGGTCAGGACGGAATCCACAAATCCCGAAAGGACCGAGCGGGGAACCCAGAAGCCCCCGTTCGCAACGAGCGGCAGGGCGCGCGCCAATTGCTCGCGCGCTTCGCCGTAGCTGAGCAATCCCTTGGCGCCCATCTGCAAGAGCGAATAACTTTCCGCGGAATCAAATTTCTCGGCGACCACGATGATGCGGCCTTCGCTGTGGTTATCGAGGATGTTGGAGAGCAGCGCGCCGGCAGCCGGCTTGGCCACGTGCGCATCCACCACGTAGATCGTCGCCTTCGGGATCGGCAAATGCCGCAAATCCGGTCCAAGGGTCGACTCGAGATGCCTCGACACCGTCTTGAACTCGGGATCGGAGAGCAGGCGCTCAAATTCACTGAGCACTAACGGGTGCGGCGAGAGCAGGCAAACCTGCAGCGCGTTCTTCTTGGCCGTCTTTTTCACTGGAATTCGAGGATATCGAAACCGTGGGAGGGGAGCAAGGCTCGGTCGAAATCGAGGTGCGTAGACGCACAATGGTTACTGAATGGAGACTCGGTTACAACGAAGCCGGATTTCCTGCCGATCAAAACGCCTCAGCCGGCCGATTACCTTGCTACCCGTCCTTTGGGACGGTTCGCCTGACGACATCTCTTGGAGGCGTTTGGGGCCATAAGCCCGGATTCAGCTAAACTTGAGGTGAAGGAACTGCCATGACATCCAGCAAAAAGGTGCGGAGATATGAGCGAGTCACCTTATCCAGGGGCGCTCTGGTGGCATGGGAGCGGCAGGGCGTGCGCAGGTCGTCCTCGGCTAGCGTCGTAGCTCTGGGCGGCCTCTATATTTCAACCCCGGAGCTTCCGCCGCTTGGAGAGGTGATCAATCTAGTGCTGGATGTCCCAGGAGGCGACGTTCGCGCTCGCGCAGTCGTTCGTGATAGCCACGCGGGCAAGGGGATGGGATGATGGGAATCCAGTTTATCGCAATGACTCCGGATCCTCGCGCAAGATTAAACCTGTTGATACAGAGATTTACCGGTATTTGAACCGAGAATTGGAACCCTCCCTCTCCGCCTCGGATCGGCCTGATGGTACGATCCCGTCTCGACTCAAGACCCAAAATCAAACCCCTCTCGGGCATACGGGTATCCCCTTAGTGAAAAGATTTTCCCACGGCTTCTTCCCCACTGGTTTTCCCGGAGTTAACGAATTGCGACTACCGACCTCATGGGTCGGTCAAGCGACTGAAAAATAGCGGTTTGCACCAAAACCTTAATATCCAGGACGAGAGCAAGATTGAGCGCACTGCCCACGGAAGTTTGGTTCATTGTGTGCATTTAATAAATGGCTGGCCGGGACCATCTCTATTCAACTTGGGCGCGCGATAGGAAAAATGGCGACTCCTTCTATATCTAACTCGGCATTCGGTGACCGGGCTCGAAATTTACCCCCGGCGGATCTGATTTTTGGCCGCTCCCCTGCCATGCAGACAGCCAGGCAAAAAATCGACAAGGTGGCCCTGTCGGGTCCCGGGGTGCCGATTCTCATCCAGGGGGACAACGGAACGGGGAAGGGCCTGCTGGCGAGCTTCATCCACAGCATGTCGCCACGATCGGGCGCGCCATTCGTCAAGGTCAATTGCGCCGCCATACCCGGCGCGCTGCTCGAGAGCGAACTCTTCGGCCATGAGAAGGGGGCTTTCACGGGCGCGCACTCGTCGAAGCCCGGGCGAGTGGAACTCGCCGACGGCGGCACGCTTTTTCTGGACGGAATTAACGAAATAGATATGTCACTTCAATCGAAACTGCTCCAGCTCCTCCAGGACGGCTGCTTTTGCCGGATCGGCGGGCAGGAAGACCGGCGCGTTCAGTTGCGCGTGATCTGCGCGACAAACCGGCGGCTCGAGATGGAAATCGCGAATGGCCGCTTCCGCCAGGATCTCTTTTACCGAATCAACGTGGTCAGCATCGAGCTCCCGACGCTGCGTTCGCGCGCGGATGATATTCCCGATCTTGTGGCGTACTTTTTGGACGTTCACCGCCTCCGGCATAACATGCCGGCGCGGCCGCTCTCCGCTTCCGTCATGAAGTTGCTCCTCAAGCACCCCTGGCCCGGAAATATCCGCGAGCTCGAGAACCTGATCGAGCGCTATGTGATCCTCGGCTCGGAAGACGCGATTTCCACGGAGCTGCTGAACTGGGAGCACACTCATGCGTCGCCGGAAATCTCGACCGACGGGCAGATCCATCTGAAGAAAGTGACCCGGCAGGCGGTTCATGATCTGGAGCGAAAGATCATCTTGAGCGTTTTGGAAGCAAATCGGTGGAACCGCAAACGAACTGCCAGCGCGCTCAAGATCAGCTATCGCGCCCTGCTCTACAAGATCCGCCGAGCCGGCTTGCCTCGCAAGCGAGGAGTTCGCGCCGCCGAGCCCGACATCATTCGCCCGACCGGCACGGGCGACTGACCCATTTTTGAACTCTCACCGTTTCTGTGGCCTTAGTCTTCAATTCTGATCGACTGTCCCAGCAATGCTCCAGAGACCAGGCAATTTAACCTGCGAACTGTTGAAAGATAAGGGGAAAGTGTGGAAAAGCGCTTCCACAAGGGGCCAATTGTCGAAATCCCTTCGTCCGAATACGCCGGCCGTCGAGTTTATTCACATCTCTTTTCATATCTGTGCATTAGCGAGGGTTCAGTGGACCAAACTCGGAATGAGGGAAGTACATTTCCACATTGTGGTAATCCCCTGGGATGACGAACTGGCGGAATTACGTCATCTTCCTGCTGCCGCGATCTCCGGTTAACGCTAACGGCCGAAAGTACTTACGGCGCCCCAGGATACTTTCACGAGGTTCGCTCTAGCATGGCCCGTACTTTGCTCTATTTCATATAGGCCACCGCGTGAGCTTCATCCTTAAGACCCACGGTTCGGACTTAATCTGAGAGGCGGCATGGCAACTCGGGCTGAAGAAAATTTTCTTTCGGTGGGAGTGCCTGATTCCAAGGCACTTAGCCACCAATATTGTGTGCACGGTACCAGCCCCGCAATGCTCGCTCTGGAGCGAACGATTGCCGATATCGCATCGACAAACATCCCGATCCTCCTCGTCGGAGAGAGCGGCACTGGAAAAGAAGTCGTAGCCCTCGAGATTCACCGACTCTCCAGGCATCGGAACGAGCCGTTTGTGAAATGCGGCTGCTCCGGACTCACCGGAGACGCACTCGCGGCCCGCCTCGAACGCTCGGAAGCTATTCTCGAGGACGAATCCGCGAGCCGCGGAACGCTTTTCCTGGACGGCATCAATCACCTTGACCCGGCCACGCAGGGGCGCTTGCTTCACCTCTTGCCGGACGCCGGCGGCGCGCCGCCTCCGGGCTGCCACAGCATGCGCGTGATTTCCTCGACGACGCGAAATCTCGAAGACGAAATGAAGAGCGGACGATTCCGCGAAGAACTCTATTACCGCATTAACGGTGTTCATCTTCAATTGCCTCCATTGAGGGAGCGCAAAGAAGACATCCCGGCGCTCGTTCAATTTTTCTTGAAGAAGTACACGTCGTTGTTTGAACGGCCGGAACCGAAGGTCGGCGATTCCACGATGACCTTGCTCATGCGAAATTCGTGGCCGGGAAATATTCGCGAACTGGAAAACGTGGTGCGGAAAATCGTGGCGCTCGGAGACGAACACCTTGCTACTCACGACCTTTCGGCGGAAAATGGCAGGGCCTCCAGCCCTGCGTTGATTTCCCCAAAGAGTTCTGAGAATGGTTCCTCGCGGATTCCACCGGGCTCACTGAAAGAAGCCGCTCGCGCGGCTTCCCGGAAGGCGGAGCGAGCGATGATCTTAAACCAACTCGAAAGAACGCACTGGAATCGCAAGCGAGCGGCGCGAGAACTGCAGATCAGCTATAAGGCGCTGCTCTACAAACTGAAGCAACTGGGCCTGGAAGGTTCTGACGCGGCCGACGAGGCCTAGAGATGGGGCAAAGGGACGAGGCATTAGGAGGTCCGCAATGAAGCGAACGCTGTTTTTTCTAGTCGTTACAATTTTGATGGCAAATTCCGGGATCGCGCACGCCGCGCCCCAGGACAAGAAGTCCGATAAGCAACAAGGGACAGCGGTTGCCGCCGTGCGCAATGATCCGCCCGCAACGAGCGAAGCGAAAACTTCATCCGCGCCAGCCACAACGGATCCCGCGTACGTCATTGGGCCGGAAGACGTCCTGGACATCAATGTTTGGAAAGAGCCGGACATGACGCGCACCGTTCCCGTCCGGCCGGACGGAAAAATTTCGCTGCCGCTGATCAATGACGTTCAGGCCTCGGGCTCGACGCCGCAGCAGCTCGCCGCGACGGTGACGGAAAAATTGCGCAAGTATGTTCAGGAGCCCCAGGTCACTGTGATTGTGACGGCGATCAACAGCCAGCGCGTTTTCGTGGTTGGCGAAGTGCTCCGCGCCGGCGCGTTTCCCTTGATTCCCGGGATGACGGTATTGCAGGCACTGTCGAGCGCGGGCGGCTTCACCACATTCGCCGACGTGAAAAAGATCCACGTGATGCGCCTTGTCAACGGCAAGCAAGTCGAATTGCCCTTTAACTACCGCGAGGTCCTCAAGGGGGACAACCAGGACCAGAACATCAAGCTACTACCGGGCGATACCGTTATCGTCCCGTGAGGGGGGAGTCATGAATTTGCGAGCATCGAGTTGGGCCCTCGCCGTATCGCTATCGCTATGCGCAACGATGGCGTTCGCGCAGGATCAAAAGCAAGAGCAACCTTCGCCGCTGGATCCGAATGCTCCGCTTCAGCCCTTGTATTCGACTCCGGCGCCGGGATCTGGATATTCCGGTCGGGCACCGGTCGGCGCGGCGCGCGGCGTCTCCTCCCCCTATGATCCGCAGCAATACGATCCGTCGCAAGTCGTCCCGGACCAGAATACGCTGGCAGGCGCCGCTCCCTTCACGCTGGGATCGCTGCAGCACAACCGAAATATTTTCGATCCATCGGTCTCTTTTACGCAGCTGGGCCAGACCTATCCTCTTGCCGACGGTAAGTCGGTCGTCGCGGACGTCAGCTTGGTCAGTGCGAGCCTGAATTTTGACCGGACCTGGAGCGAGTACCATTTTTCCGCGCTCTACAACGGCGGCGAATCTTTCAATTACGGTTACGGCGCGCAGGCGGCCGGGATCGCTCCCCACTATCAGTTCCACAGCCTGATTTTCAGCCAGGAAGCGGATTGGGCAAGGTGGCACGTTCAGCTTCGCGATAACTTCAACGTATCGCCGGGAGCCACGTTTACGGGCCAGGGAATGGGCGGTCCTGGACTCGCTGCGCAATTTTCATCCCTGCTGGGCGCTTCGCTGACCAACCTGTCCCAGTCGTTTGTCCCCAGCGAAACGATCAACACCGCGAATGCCCTGCGCTACATGAACTCGGTCTTGGGCCAGGTGGAGTATTCGTTCAGCCGGAGATCCGCCGTGACTTTTTCCGGCTCGTACGGCTTGCTGAATTTCACGGTTCCGGGATTCTTTAACAGTACGATGGTCGACGGTCAGGCCGGCTACGACTACCTGCTCGATCCCCGGAACTCAATCGCCGTCCTCGGAAGCTACGGGAAGATTTCATACACTGGAACACAGAACACGACGACGGATTACGTCGGGGCGTTCGCCTATGGACGGAAAATCACCGGGCGTTTGGCCTTCCAGGCAGCCGTTGGGCCGCAAGAAATTCAATCGGCGGGCGGGCCGCTAGGAAATTTCCATATCCTCTTCGTTTCGGCCAACAGCGCGCTCCGTTATGAGCGGCGGCGCAGCGGGCTTTCGTTCACCTTTCTGCGCGGCCTGACCGAGGGATCCGGAATTTTCCAGGGAGCGACGAGCGATACGTTTGCCACGAACGCGCACTACCAGCTCACTCGCAACTGGTCCGGGGCCGTCAGCGCCGGGTATGCTTTGAACAACGCCCTGGCCCCCACAGGATCCAAGGCGGCCCAATTTGACAACTGGTTCGTTGGCGCAAACATCGGCCGGCGCGTCGGACCGCACGCGCAATTTAGTTTCAACTACGGCGCGCAAGATCAGGTCAACCCTTCGTTCTGTACTCCGGCCACTTGCGGCTTGTCCGGGCTTCAACAATCGGTCGGTTTGTCGGTAAACTGGCACCTGCGGCCGGTGGGCTATGAGCAATAAGGTCAGACGCGCCTGACACGCAAGGAAATTCAGATTTTGGCATGCATGTTCTGTAAGATGGGATTGGGGCTTTTGCATGTACAAAAAGTTTTTCGGGCTCAAAGAGAGCCCGTTTAACGTCAACCCGGACCCGCGCTATCTCTTCTTGACGCCGCACACGCAGGAAGCGCTGGCATGCTTGACCTACGGCATCGAGACCCGCAAAGGCTTCATCCTCCTGACCGGTGAAGTTGGCACCGGCAAGACCACTCTTATCAACAAGCTGCTCGAATGGCTGCACAAGGAGCGCGTGTTCACCGCGTTTGTCTTCAACCCGCGCCTCAGCGTCTCGCAATTTTTTGATTTTATGATGGCCGACTTCGGCATCCCCTGCGAATCGAAACAAAAAGGGCAGATGCTGGTGAAGCTGAACCAGTGGCTGCTGGAGCGCTACCAGGCGGGCGAGCGCGCCGTGCTCGTGGTCGACGAGGCGCAGAACCTTTCGCCGCAGATGCTCGAGGAAATCCGCCTGCTGACGAACCTCGAAACTTCGACCGAAAAACTGCTGCAAATCGTACTTGCCGGACAGCCCGAGCTCGAACAAAAGCTCAACCAGCCACAGCTGCGGCAGCTTCGGCAACGCATCACGCTGCGCGCGAAGACGCGCCAGCTCACCCTCGAGGAAACGCAAGGTTACATCGTCGAGCGATTGCGCATCGCCGGCGCGCAAAATCCCGATATTTTCAGCCCCGAAGCGGTGGCCACGGTGCACCGGTACGCGCGCGGGATCCCCCGCGTGACGAACCTGCTGTGCGAGCACGCGCTCGTCAGCGCGTTTGTGGATCAGAAAAACCCCGTGACCGCGGAAATTGTGGAAGAGGTTGCGCGCGATTTCGAGTTGCACATCATCGATCCCCTGGCACAGGCGCCCGCTCCGGAGCCCAACGCGACGCTTCCCGCCGGCGCCGATCCCAACGGCGATCAGCCACTGCTCGTGGAATCCCTCCTCAACGCGTTGAACACACTGGTCGACCGCATCAATCATCTTGAAGCGCAAGTCGAATCCGAGCCGAAACAGAAAACCTGATTTTTCAATCGAAGAGGTTATAGCGCAGAATGCACCACAGCGTGGAGAGGCCGTCTTTCCAGGTGATTTTCTTTCCTTCGGCATAGGTGCGGCCGGCGTACGAGATGGAGACTTCGTAGATCCGCCAGGTTCCTTTGGAAATTTTGGCGGTGACTTCGGGCTCGAAGCCGAAGCGATCCGATTCCAGCTTGATGTTTTGCAGAACTTCGCGGCGGAAGACTTTGTAGCAGGTCTCCATGTCCGTCAGCTTCAGGTTCGTGAAGATGTCGGAAAGCAGCGTGAGAAACTTGTTTCCGGCGTAGTGCCAGAAATAGTGGACGCGCTGCGGTCCGCCGAGGAATCGCGAGCCGTACACGACGTCCGCTTTTCCGTCGAAGATCGGCTCGAGAAGCTTGGGGTAATCCTTGGGGTCGTACTCGAGATCGGCGTCCTGCACTAGGATGACGTCACCCGTGGCGGACTCGAATCCCCGCCGAAGCGCAGCGCCTTTGCCACGATTCTGCGGCTGAAAAAGGAAAAGGATATTCTGTAGCGACAATCGGGCTTTCCCGTTCTGCACGATGACGTCGCGGTGGCCTGCCGACTGCGCCTTGTCAAACTCCTCGAGCAGGGCCCGCGTGCCGTCGGTGGACTGGTCGTCGACGAGAATAATATCCTTCTCTACGGGCGATGCTTGCACCCGCAGCAGTACCTCCTCGATAAACGCGCGCTCGTTGTAGACGGGGATTACGACGGAGACCCTCATGCGTATCTAGTGCTTCTCCCCTCGGGGATGTAGGTTCCAGACTTTCATGGCCGATGACGACGATTCCAAATACGCAATCCATAGTCGATTAGGCATGCCTGGAAGGCAAATGGTTTAGGTTGAGCCGTTGTTCACCCGACACGGATGTCAGACGGCGGGTAAGGAGGACTCGCGCGACCGGGCGTAACGCCCGCGAAGCGCGTCCCAGCGAATACGTAGCAGCTCGAAAAACATCTGAAGGCCGTCGCCCGCTACGTTTACTTTTGTCGCGCTGTCGTGCGACCAGCGAACGGGAATCTCCGCCACGCGCAGCCCATTCCGCTTCGCCAGGAACAGAACTTCAGGGTCAAAGCCGAAACGCTCGGCCCGCTGCTGTTCAAAGATGAATCGAGCGCGCTCGGTCCGAAACGCCTTGAAGCCGCATTGTGTGTCGGAAAAATCAATCGCCAAAATCCACCGCACCATTCGGTTGAAGAAAATGCCCGCCTGTTCGCGGATCGCCGACTGGTGGACTTCGATCAGGCCTCGGTCCACCGCGCGGGATCCGATGGCCGCGTCGTATCCTTCGTTCCGCAAGGCCGCGAGAAGCTTGTCGGCTTCCTCGATGGGCGTGGACAAATCGGCGTCGGTGAAAAGAGCGACCTCTCCGCGCGCCTCGAGCATGCCGTGACGCACGCTGAATCCTTTTCCCCGATTTCGCTCGTTCGAGACCAGGCGCAGCTCGGGGTATTTGGTCCGCAAGGAGCTTACGATCTCGGGCGTTCGGTCCAAGGACCCGTCATCGACAACGAGAATCTCGGCGCGGTAGGACCGGGCCTGCAAGTAGGTAAAAATGGCATCCAGCGTTTTGGGCAGGCGGCGTTCCTCGTTGTACGCGGGAATAATGATGGAAAGGTCCAGCGTGGGCGAATTCATTTGCGACGGCGCCGCGAGATTCGCGCGGCATGCGGAACGCCTCCCAGTGACGGGATTATAGCGTCTACGTCAGGATTCGTCCACGAAGCGTCACGAGGGGCATGTCACGAACTGGGAAGGTAAATGCGGATTTCGAGCAAGCGGAGAGGCCGGACGGACGTGTCCCCGGAACCGTAGCGGGTCCGTCGCAAAATCCTGGAAAACTTACTAAGCGGAGGAGTCGGTGCGAATGATTTCGTATCGCTCGATGACCGCGGCAACTCCGACTCGAGAACCGCCGTGCTCAGGCTTCTTGTCTACCCGAACTACTTTGCCCATGGCGCGAATGAAAACTTCCGAGCCGCGAGTCACCTCGGAGGGCAGGGTCAGAGTGATGTCCAGCTCGGAGCCCGCGCTCAAATCCTCGTCCACCGTAAAGTAAACCCCACGCGTGGAAATGTCCCGGGTCTTGCCATTTCGCGAGGCAGTTTCCTTTTCAACCGGCACACGGATCATCACCGGCAAGGAAAGGTCATAGCGACGCGCAGTCCGACGCTCCGTCATCTCGTTTGTCCCCTGAACCCCTGAATTCTGTCGACTCCCCTACCCCGAATAGGAAAGGTCAGCACTTGAAGTTCCAAAGAAACTTAACCGCGAACTCCCAATCCACGTCCGTGTATCCAATTACAGCGAAGCAGCTTCGGAACTCATCCCGCAGCATTGCTAAATCACTCGATTCGCGTTGTCTTACCTGCATTTAGATGCGACGTAAGATGCATCCGAAAGGAGCGGGAATGAATCATTACCCCGGTTATCTTGCGCCGTTCCTGCTATCAAAAAGGAGAACCCAAACCGATTTGACAAGACTTTTACGTTCCCGATCCGGTTCCACACTCGCGCAACGGGAAATTCGGGAAACTTCCTCGCTTCAATGACAAATTTGTTGCACGTACTAGCCTAGCTAGCTGTGCTCGCGCACAGGGACCAAATCCGTCGGCGCCGAGCCGGAGGCGGGATTCTCTCCTTCTCGTGCAGCGGCGTCTTTCTTGCTCGCGCGCGCCGGTCGGCCGGAATCCAGGCCGAACTGCCGGACCTTGTACAGCAGTGCCTTATAGCTGATCCCCAGCATCTTGGCCGCGTCCTTGCGGCACCAGTGCGTCTTTTCTAGAGCGTCGGCAATCGCTTCCATCTCCGCTTCGTCCTTCAGGCTGCGGACCAGAGCCTTCAGACCTTGCTCGCGAACCGGGGCGGCCTCTTCGCGCGGAGAAATTCGCTGGCGAGTCGCGGACATTTCCAGCAGCTCGCGGAAGCTGCCCTCGTCGTCCTCGAGGATCACGTAGCGCTTCACGAAATTTTCAAGTTCGCGAAGGTTGCCGGGCCACGGATAGCGCACGGCCGCTTCCATTAGGTGCTGCGAGGGCGTCATGGGCTGTTTGTTGAATTTTTCGCTGTATTTTTGCAGGAAGTGGCGGAAGAGCAGCGGGATTTCCGAGGCGCGCTCGCGGAGCGGAGGCACGTTAATCGAGAGCACATTCAAGCGGTAGTACAAATCCTCGCGGAGGCGGCCGGACTTCATCGCTTCCTGGATCTCGACGTTTGTCGCGGCCAGGACGCGCACATCGACCTCGATCAACTGCCGCCCGCCCAATCTTGAAAATTGATGGTCCTGAAGGACATGGAGGAGTTTCGCCTGCAGATGCGGACTCATCTCCGCGATCTCGTCAAGGAAGATCGTGCCCTTGGTGGCCTGCTCAAATTTTCCGGGCTTGGAGCGAACCGCGCCGGTGAACGCGCCCTGTTCAAAGCCGAAGAGTTCGGATTCAAGCAATTCGCCGGGCAGCGCCGCGCAATTGACTTTCACGAACGCCTGGTTTCGACGCGTCGAGCGCATATGGATCATGCGCGCGACAACCTCTTTGCCCACCCCGCTTTCACCGTAAATGAAGACCGGCACGTCCACTGGAGCGATCTGCAGGATCTGCTGTCGAATCCGGACCATCTGCGGGCTGGCAGCGAGGAAACACAGGTCTTCGGTAATCGTGTCGCAGTACTCGCGCAGGGCCTTATTTTCCGCGCGCAGTTGCCGCTTCTGGCGGCACTTCAGCATGGCCACGTCGAGCTCAGCCTTTTCAAAGGGCTTGGTCAAGTAATCCTGCGCGCCCAGGCGAATCGCTTCGACGACGGTGCCCACTTCATTGGAGCAGGACAGCATGACCACGTTCAGCGATCGATCGATTTCCATTAACTGCTTCAGGGTCTCAAGGCCATTCAATTCCGGCATCAAAACGTCCAGGATGATGAAGTCCGGTCGGTCTCCCTTCTCGATCTTCTGAAGCGCCTCCGCTCCGGAGTTCACGGTTTCCACTTGGTATCCGTCCACCTCAAGCAGCGTCCCGAGATACTTTCGTATGCTCGGTTCGTCGTCCACAACGAGGATTCTTTCCTTTTCAGCCATTTGTGCCGCCTTCACTCGTCCGGAATTCAGCTACGCATTGTCTATCGGCAGCAGGAACGTAAAAGTACATCCCCGCCGCGGTTCGCTCTCGACCCAAATCTTGCCGCGGTGCGCTTGCACGAGCCGCTTGGCGATCGCCAGGCCCAATCCCATGCCCGATGACGTGCGATCCACGCGCACGAAATCCTCGAAAATCTCCTGGTGATGCTCGGAAGCGATCCCGGGTCCCGTATCGGAAACGGACACCTTGATGCAATTGGGCTGCTGCTGGCGTTCGCGCCGGCGATCCAGCGTTTGCACTTCCTCGGCCGACCTCCGCTCCCAGAAATGCAGTTCCGCCCGGAACGTCACGGTGCCGCCTGGCGGTGTGTGTTTCAACGCGTTATCCAGCAGGTTCGCTACGGTCTGCTGCACCTTCTGGTAGTCAAATTTGAAGATGGGGACGTCGGAATTCAGTATCGTGTCGAGCCGGACGTGCTTACGCACAAACGCTTCGTGCCAGCGCGTCGCGAGCTCGCTCAGGCAGTCACGCAGGTCATTTTCGCGCAGGTGCAGGACCAGCTTGCCGCTCTCGAGCGCCGAATAATTCAGGAACATCGAGACGAGGCGCACCAGGCGTTCGCAACTTTCTTTCGACTCTTGCAGGATGTCGCGCTGCTTGTCTGTCAATTTGCCGAGCGAGCCGGACAGCAGCAAATCGTAGTAGCCCTTGATGACGGCGAGTGGAGTCTTTAGTTCATGCGCGGCGGAGGCCAGGAACACCGTCTTCTGCCGGTTTACTTCCTGGAGGCGCAAATACGCGGCCAGCAGGTTTCGATACGTGATCTCGCGTTCCTGGAGAAGCTCCTGTACGGTATGTTGAGTGGCCGCCGCTTGGCTCTTGGTGGCGAGCCTCTCAGGGTCTTCGATCCGCACGACCAGCCAGTCGGCTTCGGGCAGCCACTGGATGCGCGCTGCCGCCTCGCCGCCACAGCACTCAAACTTGGAACCGACGCGATTCTCCCCGCGTTCGATCTGCTCGCCGATGGTACTGGGACTCAGACGCAGCAAGTCGGAGAACAAATTCAAACCGGACTCAAAGGAGAAACCGTGAGCCGCGAGCCGCTTTCGGCCTCGGACATTGGCTTGCACGACGCGGCCAGACCTATCCGAGATCAAAATCGGCTCATCCAGAAGCTCGAGGAGGCTCGAAATGACGCTCGCCGGGATGGCGTCGTGGGTGGTCAACTCGATCACGGGACCGCGACTCAATGTGCACTCCTCACGACACTTATCCACGTTCGGGAAGGTGGACGATTCCCAATCGATTCTCTTCTGGTTGTCTACGGGGAACCATCGGGATACTGTCAAAAGGCAACAGCGGTGTCAATGGTAAATGGGTTCTATTTTGCACATTTGTAGTAAACGGCTTTCCCGTTGCGCATGGACAGGCTGTGGAAAGCGAATTCCGCCGCCCGAAGTGACCACCTAACCAATTATAAATAAATGGCTTGATGATTCATCGTTTTTGGCCAACTGCTGGCAATCCGTGTGCTCCATTTTCCTGGGTACTAGTTCGAAAGTACTATAAGTGCGTTCGTGGGAAATACATTTCCCAAGCACACTGCCGCCGAGGAAAAGAGTCCATATGCGTTTATCCCCCGCTGAGCGCCGGCGCTCTCAGCGGATTCACGTTCAGATCCCAATGTTCGTCCGAGGGACGGACCCCGCCGGATTGGAATTTCTCGACCTAACCAAGACCCTGGACATCAGCGCCACCGGAGCTTTCCTGGCCAGTCCGCGCGCTATGCGCATGAACCAGCTTGTGAATTTGACGATCCCAGCCCCTTCGTCTCCAGCGGCGACCGTGCCTTCGGAAACTCCCCCCATTCAGGCCCGAGTTCGGCGCCACCGTGCCACGGAGGGCATCTATCTGCTGGGTGTGGAGTTCGTCAAAGCGCTGGAGTGAGACGAGATCATCCCCCGCGGTTGGCAGCGCCAGCAAGGAAGCGGAGTATCGGATTATCCCCCTGGGTATGCAAACATTTGCATCTTGTCCCCCGTTGCATCGAATCGCTATAATCCACTGAGGCCCGGGCAGTCCTTACTCTCTCAGGCTCAATGCATTACGCGGATTCGTTTTATCCGAGCTTGCGCGCGGCTTCTGGCAGTTCCCGTGCATGTTCTTAGCGCGCATAACTCCACGCCCGTCCCGCGTTGGAGTATTCTGAAATTTTGCGGAATTTTTGATGGCGCTTACTGGTGACCCCAGCCCACCACGTTGGTCTGCCGAGGAGTCTTTCCTCGAGCTTTTAACGGACACGCTCGACTCGGCTGATCGCGCTTGCCGCGCGCAGTTTTTGCAGCGATTTTTCCGGTCGATCGCGCAAGTGGAACTCACCGAAACGCAAAGCATCGATTATTGGGAACAGGCGCTGGCGCGGAAACGCGAACTCTCCGAAAGCATCGGCAAACGAGTCGCGCTGCAAGCGGCGCTCGTGGACGTTCTCGCGTCCGCGGGGCAGTTGCGTTTGCCGATACTCATGGAGTACGAGGAACTGCGCAAGCTGCAGATCACGGCGACCACCGATCCTCTCACCAGCCTCTATAACCGGCGTTTCTTCGAGGATTATTTTGAAAAAGAACTGAACCGGTCGATCCGCTACAACCACAAGCTCGCCCTCGTGATTTTTGACCTGCATCGCTTCAAGGAAGTGAACGATAGATTCGGCCACCCGCAAGGCGATGCATTGCTGCAGACGGCGGCGGCCACTCTTCGGAAGTCGCTCCGTACTTCGGACTATGCGTTTCGGATTGGCGGGGATGAGTTCGCGCTCCTGCTGCCTCAGTCGGACACGGAACAGGCTGCCGCGCTCAGCCGCCGCTTGCGTAGCGCGTATGCCAGCTCGATCGAACCCCTAAATTTGAGAATTCCCTTGGCGCTTGATTACGGATTGGCCGTTTATCCCGACGACGGGGAGTTGCAGCAAGTTCTCATTCGCGTGGCGGACGAAAGGCTCTATCAGCTCAAGAATGGGACGCGTGAGTCCGCAGCCACGCCCGCGCCGCCGCCGAAGCAGGAAGCGATGCCGCCGCGCCCGCCCGCTGCCGAGGCCGAGAAGAAAGTCGCGCCCGCGCCCAAACTTTCCCCCGGGCCGCCGCCAATCATCAATGGAACGAAGATAACCTCGGAGCTGCGCCGGTGGGAACGAGTTTCACTCGCGAATACGCACGCCTACGCGCTGATTGGCGATGGAGTTGAGCGCACGGCGCGTGTGCTGGATCTCGGATATGGCGGGGTCGCGCTGGAAACTTCGCGCCCGGAAGAATTCAGCGAGGCCTTCCACGCCGTGCTGCACGTGCCGATTCTTCCGCCGGTGCGCGTGAACCTCAAGCGGATTTATCAAAAACCCGGCGACTCCGGAACGACGCGCATCGGCTGTTCGTTTGTGACTTAACGCGCGTGAGCCGGCCGGCCTCGTGCGGCGCTCACTCCCCTACTTGTTGCTTCAACACGCGAGAACTGAAAAGCAGCGCCTGCTGGGCGCGCGCCAGCCCCAATCCCCAGCGCAACTCGGCCTGCTGGGCCGAAGTTCCTTCCGCAATGAGCAGAACCTCCAGGCAAAAGCCGCTCCGCTTTTCCGCCGTGAATTCGCAGGGAGAAATCTTCAGCGCCCCGCGCATCGCGTCCGAAGCATCGCGCTCGAGGAGTTCCTTCAAGGCCGCGCACAGTTCCGCGTAGTGCCGCCGTTCCCAATTGAGAGTTGGAGTTGTAAACACGATTCCGACCTGCGACGCAAACTCGTATGCTGCGGCGCCGCCCGAAACCGCTGCCGGAGAATCGGATTTGGTGGCGACATCGGAAGTGGCGAAAATCGTGTCCGGTCCGTTCAGTGCGGCGAGAAAGTTCCGTAGCGGTAGATACTCGCGGGCTAAGGGCATCCGCGCGATGTCCTGCGGATTCTCGCGGAGATCGGAATAATCACCATCCGGCGGGAACTTCGAGGCCGAGACATGATCCCCGGTCTCCTCGATGATGTCGATTTGCACTCACTGCCTCCGCGGAGCTGTCCCAAAACTTGAAAGCTGTCAGTTTTGAAATGCTATTCGAGGCTGTGGTGCAGGCGCTCGTCGTAGGGGCTTCCCAGCATGGGATCAATCTGCTGGCGGAACTGGCGCGTATGCGCAGCGGACACATGATCGTCGTACGCCTTTTTGTCCTGCCAGACTTCGACGATGGAGATGTGATTGGCGCGCGCGATTTCCGCGCCGGCTTCAATGCGAACGAGGCCGGGATCCTTGCGGGTATCCACGATGTATTGCTGCACGAGTTTCGTGCCGGCGTCCTTTTGCGGCGGGATGATGTCCACGTGCGTCACGGCGTAAATCTTGTCATGCGACGGCTGATCCTGCGCCAAAGCATGCCCCGCCATGCCGCACAGAACCAAAGCGATCGCGGCGAGCGCTGAAAGTAAACCCCTTCGCATCAAGTTCAACTTCGCTGGTTTCGGCATATCACTGACCTCCCGGCCAATCTGAAGAATCGTTTGCACCCCATGCTTCATCCAACGTATTCCCGACCCGCATGTATATCATGTTGGCAGGGCGCGGCGAATCACGTATCATAGGAAATTGTGCGCTGACCAAGCGACGCGGCTGTGTTCCCGGGTTCTGACCGGGCGCCGCGCAGACCGGCCAGCCGAGGGAGACCTTCCATGAAGCCGAACATTCATCCGGACTACCATCCTGTAACGGTGCATTGCGCCTGCGGGCACACGTTCCCAACGCGCTCGACGATGAAGGGCGAGTTCCTCCGCGTCGAAATCTGCTCGAATTGCCATCCGTTTTTTACAGGCAAGCAGAAGCTGCTCGATACGGCTGGGCGCGTCGAGCGGTTCACCAAGAAGTACGAAAAGGCCGCCGAAGCGCAGCAAGCCATCAAAGACGCCAATAAGAAGAAGCGATAAGATCGCTCGCTGGCATCCCGTATTTCGCCGGGTACGAGTGATCTCCTCACATCTCAGAAGAGCCGCAATCAACCGCAGCTTCAGGGGCTGAAAGCCCATGAGTTGCTTCCCGTTATGGCCGGGCTGAAAGCCCGGCCCTCCGAAATGCGAAGCACGCAGAACCGGCGACGTGCGCAGGAACCGCCGCCTTTGCGCTCCCTCGTTGTGCGCCGAACATCAATTGACAGATAGGATCGATGCGTCCAACATCTCGGCAAGACAAATCTGTAAGACAAACTGGGGAGGGTCAGATGCTGAACCGGCGCCAGTTTTTTTCGGCCGCTGCGGCAGGCGCAGCGATGCTCGCTCGCGGGACGAAGGCCTTCGCGGCGGCAAAATACGACTTGATCATCCGGGGCGGGCGCGTGATCGACCCTTCTGTGCGGCTCGACGCGACCCGCGACGTGGCGATCTCCGGGGGACGCATTGCTGCGGTCGAAGCTGCCATCACGGATGATGCAGCCGAGACGCTCGACGCGCGCGGCAAGCTCGTCGTTCCCGGCCTGCTCGACATCCACACGCATTGCGGGCGCTTCCCAACTGGGCCCGGCCTCGTTCTGCAAGACGGCGTGACCGGATGGGTCGATGCAGGGTCAAAAGGGGCGGACGCGATTGGCGATACGATCGCCATCGCCCGGTCGTCACCGCAGCCGGGCCGCGCGCTGATCAATATCGGGCGCGCCGGCATCCTTCCGGAAGGTGACACCATGGATCTCACCCGCGCGGACGTCGGCGCGGCGCGCGAAGCCATCTCGAAAAACCTCGATTTTATTGTTGGGGTGAAGGCCCGGCTGTCGCGCGATGTCGCGGGCGAGAACGATTACGAAGTGCTGCGGCGCGCCCAGGAAGTGGCCACTTCCTTCAATCTTCCCGTGATGATTCACATGGGGCAGACGGTCTCGCCGCTGGGCAAGCTGGTCGATCTGCTGAAGCGCGGCGACATCGTCACCCACCTCTTCGCGCCGCCGCCTAACAGCATCATCGACGACAGCGGGCACATCCTGCCCGAAGTGCTGGCCGCGCGCCGCCGCGGCGTCTGGTTCGACGTTGGCAACGGGCAGACCGGGCACATGCTTTGGACCACGATCGCCGCGATCATGAAGACCGGCTTCTGGCCTGATACATTCTCCACCGACTGGAACACGAACGCCCATCAGACGGGCGTCATCGACCTGCCCAACTGCATGTCCAAGCTCTTCGGCTATGGCATGACGATCGACGAGGCCATCGCGAGCGCCACCTTCAACGCAGCGCGCATCTTTCCCTTTCTCAACGACCGCGGCACGCTCAACGTAGGCGCACCCGCCGACGTGGCCGTGCTCGAGCTGCGCAAGGGAAACTTCGAATTTCTCGACAATTTCAAAAACAAAATTACCGGCCACCAGAGACTCGTCCCAAGCGCCACCGTGCTCGGCGGTAAGCCGGTTCCGCGCGCGTAGCGGCCGCGGACAAAACTCGCCAGGTGGGTCTGCCTTGATTGGTCACTGCTACCCGTCGTGGCTATTCAGCATTCGTGCGGGAGTGTAGAATGGCGCGCGAGACATGGCCGCTCAACCGATGACATCTCCGCAGCCGGATCGCGTTCCGTTTGAAGCTGCTGTTCCCCGAATTACACTGCGCAATCATTTTTCGCATCCCTACGATTCGGCCATCGCTGCGGCACGCACCTGCTATGCTCCGCGTCTGATCGGGCCGGAAGAGATCACCGACAAGCAACGCTTGCAGATCGGCGCGTCCACGTTTTACGGCGGGCACCACACCGTCTACCAACACGCTCACTTTGAATTTGGTCTTGAAAACGTCAGCCGGCAATTTGTGTGGTCGTTCCTGCACGCGCACCCCTTCTACAATTCGGAGCAGCAGAGCCAGCGGTACGTGCGGCTCGATCACGCGCTCGCATATTTGCCGCCGGAAACTCCGGGGTTTGGCCCCGCTGAGCGCGCGATCTACGAGGGCGCGATTGCCCGTGCTTGGGGCTACTACCGCGAGCTGACGGAGCTTTTGCGCGCCGATGCGCGCGAAATTCTTGCTGACATTTGGCACGTCGGGCCGATGTCCCACCCGAAGCGGGCGCAAAAAGTCGACCGCCAGGCGGAGAAACGCGCTATCGAAGTTGCGCGTTACGTTCTGCCCGTCGCGGCTGCGACGACCATGGTGCACACGCTTTCGGGCATCGTGCTCCACCGTTTGTGGCGCATGGCCGAAGCGTCGGATACGGCTGCCGAGGCGCGCGCGGTGATCGGAGAGATGGTCGAGCGCGTGCGCGACGTCGATCCGCAATTTTTCGATCGCTTTGATAACGTGCCATTGGACCAGGAAGAGATGCCAGAGTGGTCGCACGCAAACCTAACGGCCTCGGCGGCTAACGGCGTTCACCCCGAGCTTCAAGTGGAGGAATTCGCGAAGGAATTCGACGCGCGCCTCGCCGGCCGCGTCTCGCTGCTCACCGACTATTCTCCGCACGCGCCTCGCATCATGGCCGATTCCTATCGCGCCGTGTTGGGACTCACCGAAAGCGCGTGCTCGGATGAAGAGGCGATCGACCGTCTGCTCAATCCGGCGCGCAACCTGTATCGCCTGGAGACGCTCAACATCGGCGTGCACGCGCCGATCCTGCGTGCCCTGCAGCACGCGAATTTCACGTTCGCGAAAAAAATCAGCCACACCGCCGACAGCCAGGATCAGCGCCACCGCATGGTTCCGGGCTCGCGCCCGGTCCTGACGCTCACGGACACGCGTTCGCCCGATTTTGTGACGCCGATGCTGATCGCCGGAAACGCGCGCGCGCGCGAACTCTATGAACGCGCGATGTCGGACGCCTGGGCGGCGAAAAATGAATTGATCGACCGCGGTGCCCCGCGCGAGATCGCGCTGTACCTTTTGCCCAACGCCAAGGCCATTCGCCTCGTCGAGACCGGCTCGCTGCTCCACCTGATGCATAAGTGGACGATGCGCACCTGCTTCAACGCCCAGGAAGAGATTTATCAGGCCTCGATGGAAGAGGTAGAGCAGGTCCGTGCGGCTCTGCCTTCCGTCGGGCGCTATCTCGGGCCGCCGTGCTACATCCGCGCCGGGATCGCCACACCCATCTGCACGGAAGGCTCGCATTTCTGCGGCGTCAAAGTCTGGCAGGAATTTCCAAAAATCGAGCGGCGAATTTGATCGCCGCGCGTCTGAAACCCTGAGAGAATCCCACGGAAATGCCTGAGTCACTCCGATGACGCGCCGCGGCAGCCTCGCCTATTACCTCGCCTCCTGGATCATCGGCGGATTCTTTCTGACGGCGGCGATGTATCTGCAGGAACGCGCCGCGCCCCAGGGAATGGGAATCGGCCCTTCCGGAGCGGGCGCGGCGATCCTCACGACCTATTTCCTCGTTTTGGTTTTCTGCGCGTTTCTTTCAGTCGTGTTCGCGTTTCTTCTGCGGCTGGTTATGGACTGGTTGCGCGCGGAGAGTCTCTGGCAATGGGTCGTCGCAGGCGTCATTCTCTCATTGCCGCTGACCTGGGGAGTGCGCTGGGCCTCGCGCATAACGGACACGACCGGACTCCAAGGCGCGCCCCGACAAATTGCCGTGTTTCTTTTTCTCGGCGTGCGCGGCATCGCCGAAAATCATCCGTTTCTCGGCCTGCCCGCAGCGGGGCTCACGGCTGCGGTTCTGTTCCTCGTTCATCGCGCGTTTGCACAGAAATCTGAGTCGGGGCCAGGAGCCAGCAGCTAAAGCCGGCTTAATTCCGGGCTTAACGTCACGGCTGAAGCCGTGACCCACAATGCGGCTTTGCGCGCAAATCGACACTTCCATCGGACTCTACTCGCCCGCGGGAACTCTTACTCCGCCGAAATCCTTAGCGATTCGGCTCTACACGAATTACGAATTACGAATTACGAATCACAATTCACAAATCACTAACTCCGCCAGCGCAGCGTCACCGGGCCATCGAGAGGGTGCGTCATCGGGCCGCCGGTCTGCTGCGACGCGAGGTACGCGGCCTTCAACTGAAAATACCATCGCGCCTGGCGGTCGGCGTCGTCGATCAGCATCATGCGCGGTTGGACTTTCAGACCGGGCTGCTGCCGCTCGATCACGTCCTGATCCTGCGCGATGAATCGCTTCCCAAAGAAATGGAGAAGCGGCGTGACTGGAAACCAGGGGAACAGATTCCACGCGGCGACAAAATCCAGGCGGCACAAATCGCGGCGAATCGGCGTGACCGTCGTCCGATTCGTGAACCAGCGGTCGCCGCAGCGCACGATTTCGGTGCGCATGTTCGGCAGCACAAAATCGATTTGCGTCGTGACCGCGTCGCCGTAGAAGCGCAGCAGCTTGTACGGCCCGCTATTAGCCGAGGGCGCGTGCGAGCTCATCCGGAAGCCCTGCGGGATCGGCTCGAATGTTTTTTGCTTTTCGCGGATGCTTCGGCGGCTGCGCCACCACCACGATTGATGCACGAACGGACCGTGCGCTGGATCCATAAGCCCTGTAATCCCGGTGTCCATGTTGCAGGCGAGGTCGGCGGTGAGATGCGCGATGCGGTAGCGCTCGCTGAATTTCGGCAGCTCCGGCGCTGAAGGAATCGCCGAGCGGTCCACGGTGCGGCCTTCGGAATTCGCTAAATAGACCCAAATGTAGCCGTCGCGCTCCTCGCACGGAAAACTGCCGGCGTAGATGCGGTCGCACTGGAGCTTCGAGTCGGCCGTGATCGACGGAATCTCGCGGCACTGCCCGGTGTGGGCGTCGAAGCGCCAGCCGTGATACGTGCACTCGACCGAGCTACCGTCGCAACTGCCGGCGGAGAGCGGAAACCCGCGGTGCGGGCAGACGTCGCGCAAGGCGAACGGTTTCCCCTCGGCGTCGCGCCCCAAAACGAGCGGCACGTCGATGCGCGTCGAAGTGACGAGGGCACGCCCGCGCAGCTCCTCGGTGCGCAACGCGGGGTACCAGAAGCCCCAGAGAAACTCGCCATCGATATTTGAGGCGGTCGCTCCCACGATGGAATTGGATTCGGTCATCGTCATGCGCAACGGCAAGTCTATGATATACCGATCGCCAGTGCTGGCAATTTTGGGCGGCGGATTCGGCAGCGGGACGGAGTCGGCGATTCAGCTTCCGGCGATCGTCTATCCCGGATGCTACGTTCTCGCTAAGGTACCCCTCGATCTCATATTTGTTGCGCGCCGAAAAGGAGAAGCTGTACGATCCACGCAACCAAAGGCTAAATCGGGAATTCGAGATTAGGGACCGACCTGGACGGGCGGATCCTCAGGGGAGAAAAATGAAATTGAAAACGCCGGCGAGTGCGCTGTTTGCGTTGTGGGGCTTGTCACTCATGCTCCCGGCGTCGGCTGTCTTGGCAAAACCCAAAGTCGACATCACGATCACCGTCAACGATGGAATCGGAAAGAATGTGCCGCAGGACTCTCTCTCCCGCACCGGTTCCTCCATGGACGGCGCACTCGGCGGCGTTCAAGTCTTCTATCTGAACGTAACTGTGCACTCCGACAATGCCGAAGCCGTGGCCAAGAACAACGGACAATGGTGCATCAAAGGCGACGCCCTATTGGGCAGCCTCACCTACCACGGAACTCTGAGCGGCAACGACCTGGAGCTCGAAGTTCCCCAGCCGAACGGGAAGATCAAGAAAATGACGTTCGTGGTTTACGACCGCAAATGGAGGAAACTGTCCGACATATAGCGCCAACCCGGACGAGGGAGCTACCCAACGCTGCCTAGGCAGTTCGTGGACTGTGGACTGCGGAGAGAGCCGAAATTGCGTTTCAGGACAGAAAAATGAGATTGGGACCGCTAGCCTTGCTATTGGCGCCGTTGCTGGCCTTTGAGCTGCTGCTGTGCCCGCCTTCCTCTTCGGGAAAACCGAAAGTCGATGTCCGGGTCACGGTGGACGATGGGATTGGAAAAATTCCCTCGACAGACTCGCTCTCCAAATCTAACTCGGCCCTTCAAGGCCCGCTGCCTCCCGCGGAAATCTTCTACTTTAACGTGACCGTCGTCTCTGACAATGCCGCGGCCGTGGCCCAGAACGACGGAAAATGGTGCATCAAAGGAGACTCTCTATTGGGCAACGTCGAATACCATGGAACGCTGAGCGGCAATGATTTGCAGATTGAGGTTCCTCAAAAGAACGGGAAGACTAGGAAGTCTAACTTCGTGATCTACGATCACAAGTGGCGGAAACTGGCCGACCTGTAGGACAGCCACTCCTGGCTGTCCCTCCTGCGGCGTTCCCCGATTCAATGCCGCAAACGCGGACAGCCAGGGGCGGCGTCCCACAAGAGAGCGCAAGCCGATCGATCCATCGTTAGCTATCCCGGAATGTTGATTTGTGGGCGTATTGCGGCTATTCTTAAGTCAGCAACTATGATTTCCGCGTTTTATTAGCCGCAATTTGTCCCCGGTCCCGCTGGCGCGGGATCTTCGCTGAATTTCGTGCTCTTGTCGAATCGCAGTTCTTCTCCCGATTGGAATTTATTGGAAGACAGGTGCAAGCCATGGCAGGCCTTACGCTGTACGAAAAACTCGACCAGATTGAAAAGCGCTACGAGGAGATGACCTCGGAGCTGTCTTCGCCGGAAGTGCTGAACGATTCGGCGAATTACCAGAAGCTCGCGCGCAGGCATTCGGAGCTTTCCGAAATGGTCGAAAAATATCGCGAATGGAAGCAGACTGACAAAGGCCTCTCGGAAGCCAAGCAAATGGCGCTTGAAGCCGATGACGCCGAAATGAAGCTGCTCGCCCAAGACGAGGAGAAGCAGCTCGCCGAGCGCAAGGAAACGGTCGAACGCGAGCTGAAATTTCTGCTCCTGCCCAAGGATCCGAACGACGAGAAAAACGTAATCGTCGAAATCCGCGCCGGGACGGGCGGCGACGAGGCCGCGCTCTTCGCCGGCGAGCTATTTCGCATGTATTCGCGTTACGCGGAGTCGCAGGGCTGGAAAGTCGAGATACTTGAAAGCTCGCCAAGCTCGCTCGGCGGCCTCAAGGAAGTGGTGGCATCGATCCTCGGAAAAAAAGTGTACTCGAAATTGAAATATGAGAGCGGCGTGCACCGCGTGCAGCGTGTGCCAGCCACCGAGCAGCAGGGCCGCATCCACACCTCGGCTGCAACGGTCGCGGTGCTGCCCGAAGCCGACGACATCGACATCAAGATCGAGGCGAAGGACCTGCGCATCGATACGTTCTGCTCCTCCGGGCCGGGCGGGCAATCGGTGAACACGACGTACTCGGCCGTGCGCATCACGCATATCCCGTCGGGACTCGTCGTTTCGCAGCAGGACGAAAAATCGCAGATCAAGAATCGCGCCAAGGCCATGCGCGTCCTGCGCGCCCGCCTCTATGAAATGGAACAGTCCAAGCAGCACGAAGCGATTGCCGCCGAGCGCCGCGGCCAGATCAAGACAGGCGACCGGTCGGAGAAAATTCGCACCTACAATTTTCCGCAAAATCGGGTCACCGACCATCGCATCGGCCTGACGCTGCACCAGCTCACCGAAGTGATGGACGGCAAGCTCGGCCCGTTCGTCGACGCCCTGGTGACGCATTTCGAGGCCGAACGCCTGAAGCAGGAGCTGGTCGAGGTGTAAGTAGGACAGACTTCAGTCTGTCGGGTTCCGTCCCGGAACCCGGGCCACTCGCGGCAGCCAAAATGAATGGCGAAGCCACAGACGAAGTCCTGCGCCACCTGAACGGCTTGACCCATTACCGATGTGAACGCGAAGATGCATCCTCACCAGTCACCACTCACCAGTCACCAGTCGCTCCTCGCCTCCCTGCGTGACGCAATCGCGCAACTCGAACACGAAAATGTGCCATCGGCCGCGCTCGCGGCAGAACTGCTCCTGATGCACATACTCGGGCGCGACCGCGCCTGGATTTACGCTCATCCGGAGCACGAACTCGACACGGCGACGCACGAGAAGTATTTTTCGCTGATCGCCCGGCGCGCAAACGGCGTCCCCACACAACATCTGACCGGCCACCAGGAATTCTGGGGCCTCGATTTCGAGATCACGCCCGACGTACTGATTCCGCGCCCCGAAACGGAACATGTAATCGAAGTCGCCTTAGATCGCCTGGGTGTCGACTCCGATCCCGGATCGCCGCGCCGCAAGCAAGAATTTCGCATCGCGGACGTCGGAACCGGCTCAGGCTGCATCGCCATCTCGCTAGCCCACGAATTGCCGGCTGCCCGCATAACCGCTACCGATATTTCGCCAGCTGCCCTCCAGGTCGCGCGGCGTAACGCTGCGCGTCACAGCGTTGCCGAACGCATGACTTTCATTGAGTCCAATCTGCTCGATGCGGTTCTCCACCAGTCACCAGCCACCGGTCACCAGTCACCGCCCTTCGATCTCATCGCCAGCAACCCGCCCTATATCGGCCGCAACGGGGCCGCCACGCTGGCGCGCGAAGTGCGCGAGCACGAGCCCGAAGCGGCGCTCTTCGCCGGCGAAACGGGGACGGAGCTTTACTCTCCTCTGATCGCGCAAGCCACGGCGCTTTTGAAACCGGGAGGATTTCTGGTACTAGAGCTTGGGTACAACTCAGCGGATCACGTCATGCGCGCGCTCGGCACGCCCGACTGGACAAAATTTTCCGTAACAAACGACCTGGCTGGAATCCCGCGCGTCGCTTGCGCGCAGCGGCTCGCTCAGACGTTGTAGGAACTTTACCCGCCTCTCTTCCTTTGCCTCCTCAACTTCCTTTGCTTCCTAAGCTTCACCTCTTCTGCGCACGCTCTGCTCGCTATTGTTTCTGCGGTAGTATGAATCCGTCGCGGAGAAAACATGGACGAAACGAAAAATCCCTGGACGATGCTGTCGCAAGCTTCGGTGTACGAAAACGAGTGGATTCGCGTCGATCACCACAAAGTCCTGGATCCGTCCGGCGGCCCGGGGATCTATGGCACCGTTCATTTCAAGCAGCAGGCGACCGGGGTTGTTCCGATCGACGAAAAGGGAAACGTTGTCCTGGTGGGCCAGTACCGGTTTCCGCTACGCGCCTACAGTTGGGAAATTCCGGAGGGCGGCGGGGCGCATGATGTCTCTGCCCTCGAATCCGCTCAAAGGGAACTGCGCGAGGAATGCTGCCTGGGCGCCCGGCGCTGGCAGGAGATTGTCTGCATGGACGTTTCCAACAGCGTGTCCGATGAGCGCAGCACGGCGTTTCTGGCGTGGGACCTGTTCGCCGCGGATGGACATCCGGAAAATACCGAACGGCTGCAGGTGGCGCGAACGCCTTTCTGGAAGGCCGTCGAGCGAGCCAAGCGCGGAGAGATCCGCGACGCGATCAGCGTCGCGGCCCTCTTTCGCGTGGCTTTAATGGCATTGCAGGGAGAACTGCCGCAAGAAGTTGCGAGATCGATCGGACGACTGGAATCGCTCTAGACTCCAAACGCCTTCTGGGCAAAACCGGGAACTGGAGCGAGAGCCGGCCTCTTTTGAGTTCGTGCCCGGAAGGGCATGCTGTCTTTTTGAATGCCGCGCGCGCGCAGCGTTTTGAGACGGTTCCTCAGCCGGTCGGCGTCCATACCCGCTGAAGAACAAACCGCCTGGAAATCATGGTTGTCTTCGAAAAGAAATTCCTCGGCCTTGCGGCTAAAGCTGAGCGGCCCGCAAATCCATTCCTCCAGGGATTTGGTGATCACCGCCCGCCACAGCTTTTCCTCCGCCGTTCCGCGCTCTTGAAACTGCAACAAGGAACTCTTAAACATTTTTTTGGCCCCCAGATCAAAATGTTTACCGACTGAGTGACCTCGTAAGTGCAGTTCGTGGACCAGACAGGCGCGAAATCCACACCGGGAAACTTTTTCTCGGTCGATCCGGGTAAAATTTGCCAGGTTTGTTCGGAATACGCGACTTGGACGCACTCTATGAGTTAGCATTTTAGTCACCCCGCGGGGCTCGAATCGGCCTCGCCGTGCGTCAGACCCGTAAAATCCATCCGTTCAACACCTTATTTCAGGGAAATTTTGCCAGTAGGGTGGAGAATTTACAAAAATAGGACGAGCTAGGTCGGCTGGAACATGAACTCGGAATTAAATTCGCGTGAACAAAGCGCACGAAGGGCGAATTCTTTGAGTTGGAGCGGCCCTCAGACGGGCTTTCCCAACGCGGGCCGATCGTCGATGCTGCGGTGATTCTTTTCTTCCCGGTACTTCTGCAGCCCCGCTGGGCCTAATTTTTGAGCCCAGGCGGAAAGCTGGTGGCGCTCCCCCTTGAATTCGAGCAGCGGAACGGCGAACCCGCAGGAATCCGAGATGCGCGAGACTTCAATCACGATGATCGTTCGCGTCCCTTCGTGTTCGGGGAAATGGCTTGCGAGCTGCGCGAATTCCGCCGCTTCGGGCTCGACTACCCGCCCCTGTCCGTGCAGGCGCACGATTTTCGGCGGCCCCTGAAACGCGCAGAACGTCAGCACGATCCGGCCGTTTTCTTTCAGGTGGGAAACCGTTTCGATCCCGCTGCCGGTGAGGTCAAGATAAGCAACCGTCGTCGGCCCCAGAATACGCAGCGTATCCAGCCCCTTCGGAGATACGTTGACGTGGCCGTTTGCGTCGAGCGGTGCCGACCCCACAAAAAAAATTGGCTGCGCCTCGATGAATTTCCGGATCGATTCGTCAATCGCCGGATAGATTTTCCCCACGTGGGACACTCCTTTTGCGTTCATCTTAGCATGCGGGCGCGGGAGAGATGTTTCTAAGGAGTGTAGAAGATCCGACCTTCCTTGTCCTGACGAAGGAAGTGAGGTCGGGCCGCAGTCGGCTGTCGTACGCGGCCTTCGGACTCTCAAGCTACCGAATTAGGGAGCGATATCGTGCCCCGCGCTCTCGGTTTTTATTCGCTTCATATTCGCCCGGGTGTATAGTAGCGGCCAGCCGCCATGCCGAAGTTCGCCACGTTCCGGGCCAAGCGCGATTCCGTCGCGGCGGATTCCTCGTCCTCAACTTCCTCCACTTCCTCACCCTCCTCAACTTCCATTCTCCACGTAGACATGGATGCATTCTTCGTCTCGGTGGAGTTGCTCGACCGCCCCGAGTTGCGCGGCAAGCCCGTCGTTGTGGGCGGACAGCCCGACCAGCGCGGCATCGTCTCGACCGCGAGCTATGAGGCGCGTAAATACGGCATCCACTCGGCCATGCCGCTGCGGACGGCGGGGTGGCTCTGCCCGCACGCGATTTTCCTCGAACCGCGGCACCAGCTCTATTCGGAGTGGAGCGACCGGGTCGCGGCCATCCTCGGAAAATATTCGCCGGTCGTCGAGATGGCCTCGGTGGACGAAGCCTACATCGATTTCGCGGGGACTGAGCGGCTGCATGGCCCGCCCCTCGCCGCCGCCGACGCGTTGCTGCGCGAAATCACCGCATCGACGGGGTTGCCCGTCTCCGCGGGACTCGCGCGCACGCGCCTCGTCGCCAAAGTAGCGAGCGACCAGGCCAAGCCGCGCGGCCTCGTCTGGGTGCCCGCGGGAAGCGAGGAAGCGTTTCTCGCCCCGCTCGACGTGCGGCGCATCCCCGGCATCGGCAAGGTCACCGAAGTCGCCCTCAAAGCGCAGGGAATCGAGAAAGTAGGGCAGCTCGCCGCCGCAACGCAGGAAAAACTCGAAGGCGATTTCGGCCGCTGGGGCACGGCACTCCACCGCAAAGCGCGCGGAGGCGACACCTACGAATTCCTGTTCGACGCCGAACCCAAATCCATCTCGCACAATCACACGTTCGGCGAGGACACGCAGGACCGCGCCAAAATGGACGCGACGCTCAGCTTTCTCACGCAGAAGGCGATGAAGCGCCTACGCGAAGCGGGCCTCAGCGCTTCAACGATCACTCTTACGATTCGCTACCAGGGCTTCGAGACGTTCACCCGCGCCCGTAGGTTACGCGAGCCGACGCACCTCGACCCCATCGTGTTCGAAGCCGTGAATCAGCTCTTCGACCGCAATTGGAACCGCAAGCGCAAAGTGCGGCTCCTCGGCGTCGCGCTCTCCCAGTTCACACACGGCGGCGAGCAACTGGACCTGCTCGACGCGGGACGCCGCGAAAAACTCGAGCGCCTGGCGAAAGCCACGGATTCGCTCCGGGACCGCTTCGGATTTTCAAAGCTTCAATTCGGTGGCTCGATTGCGAGAAGGCGGAGCGAAAACGAAGAGTGATGAAACGTGTCCGAGCGAAAAGCGAACCCCAGCAGCGGTTTCGCCTTAGCGTTCGGAACTGGAGACGTTCGGGTTCGTACTGCCATCTTCTGCGGGCGGATCCGCAGCAGGGAACGCCGGCTCAGCCTGCCCGAAGGGCAGCTCTGGCTGTCCGGGAGGCCGTTCGGATGCCTCTCCGGGAGACTTTAGGTCCCGCCAGAGCTCCCTAGCGGTCTCGGTTCGCTTGGAAACGTGCCGTCTTAAGGCTTTTTCAAGTGCGAAGCTGAACGGGGTTCTCAGCTCTAGGGCCATCTCCCTGGGCTTGCCAGCCAATATCTCTTCTGTGGTGAATTTGAGTTCCTTGGAGTGCTCCAACTGTAAGAAAAGTGGACCGCAGTGGTAGATGTCAACACGGTGATCGGGCGCTCCGAACTCAGACTCGTTTAGTACTTCTGGCGGAAGCATCCATTGCGCTCGCGTGTTCTCCGGGCGAATCAAAAGAGCCCTCGCCGATTGGGTGCTCGATGGTGTAGGTAGCACCTGTTAATCCTGAAACTATGGCTTCGCCAGGAGTGGGGATTGTCGGAAGTCTGTCCGTTAGCGCAGCCGCCGCCATGGAAACTTGTGGCATCGACTTTAGGACATCAGACTTGGGAGCGTTCGGGTCCGTAGCCACGGGCTCTTCCTCTGCTTCAATCTTAGCGCCGCTCGGAGTTGGGCGATAGCCTCATCGAAATCGCTTTGAATCCTTTCATCATCGCGCCGACCAGGCGCATAATTTGCTCATGACTCCGCGCGAATTGGCCGACCAAATCTGCGCGACGCTGCGCCGCAACGGGCATCAGGCATATCTCGTCGGTGGGTGTGTGCGCGATCTTATCCTGGGCCGCGAACCGGCGGACTACGATGTCGCGACCGATGCGCGCCCGGAGCGCGTGCAGGAGCTGTTTCCGCGCAGCCTTTCCGTGGGAGCGAAATTCGGCGTGATTCTGGTGGTTGAGGAGGAAACGCAAGTCGAAGTTGCAACTTTTCGTTCCGACATCGGGTACACGGATGGGCGGCATCCCGATGCGGTGGCTTACTCAACCACTCCGCAGGAGGACGTCCAGCGGCGCGATTTCACGATCAATGGATTGCTGATGGACCCGGCGACTGGGGAAGTGCTTGATTTCGTCGGTGGGCGAGACGATTTGCGCGCCGGAATTGTGCGCGCCATCGGCGATCCGCTTCGGCGTTTCGACGAAGACAAATTGCGCATGCTGCGCGCGGCGCGCTTTGCCGCGCGATTCGGCTTTCAAATCGAGCCGGAGACGATGGCGGCAGCACAGCGCCTCGCTCCCAAAGTCCTCGAAGTATCGCTCGAACGCATTCGCGACGAGTTGACGAAACTGCTGACTGAGGGCCACGCGCGCCGCGGATTCGAGCTGCTGGATGAAACGGGATTACTCGCCATAGTGCTTCCTGACATCGCGCGGATGAAGGGCGTCGAGCAGCCGCCGCAATTTCATCCCGAGGGCGACGTCTGGATTCATATGCGCATGATGCTGGAAAAGCTCCAGCCGCACTGCTCGCCGACGCTGGCCTGGGGCGTCTTACTTCATGATGTCGGCAAGCCGCCTACATTTGCGCCGGCCAAAGGGCCGGGGACGCGAATTCGTTTCGACGGCCACGTTGAAGTGGGCGCGCGCATGGCCGAGCACATCTGCCGCACGCTGCGCTTCTCGAATGAGGACACCGAGCAGGTCGTTTCGCTGGTGGCGAATCATCTGCGTTTCAAAGACGTCCGCGAAATGCGCACCGCAACGCTGAAGCGGTTTGTGCGCCTCCCTCGCTTTGAAGAGCACCTGGAGCTGCACCGGCTGGACTGCCTGGCCAGCCACGGCAGCCTCGACGCCTATACCTTCGTCCAGCAATTTCTCCTGGAAACTCCGCCCGAAAAAGTCTATCCGCCGAAACTCGTTACGGGCGATGATCTGAAGAGCATGGGGCTCGTTCCGGGACCCCGGTTTAGGGAGATCCTGCTGGCCGTAGAAGAGGCCCAGCTGGAGGGCCGGCTTCAGGACCGCGAAAGCGCCCTTCAATTTGCACGGTCGATCGCAGCGCCCTGACCCGCCCCGGGGTGTTCCCCGGGATTTAGGGGCTTTGAGCGGCCAGTCACGATCATCTCACGAGGTTTCTGGTCTTGCCGATATCAAAGAAAGAACGAGCATTTGAACTAGACGGGTTTGGAGTTCCGGGCCAGAACTGTTTAACCGCTTTAGCCGTATGGCATTACAAGCACCTCTAGAAACTGTTCCTTTCGTTTGAAGACTTTAGCGTGCTACACTAAATGTTCTTTCTAGTCTCGTTGTTGCCCTTGCACCCTTTGAGCATGTTCTGCATCTAACTGAAATGTCGAAGGTAAATTGTTAGTTGTCTTTGTTGGGATGTTAGGGGGACCCAATGAGCGAAAAATCAAACCAGATACCGAAAGAGCTACCGATCCTGCCGGTCAGAGACACAGTACTCTTCCCCGGCGGCGTCCAGCCCTTGACCGTGGGGCGTGAAGGGTCCTTAGCCCTGTTGAACTCGTTGCACGGCGATGAAAAGCTGCTGGGTATCGTCGCGCAGCACGATCCTCGCGTCGAGGAGCCGGCGGCTGCCGACCTGCACCTCGTTGGCACGGCGGCCAAAATCCATAAATTGGTCAGGATGCCCAACGGAAACGTGGTTGTTTTCCTGGAGGGCCTGCAGCGTATCCGTGTAGTTGAACTGATCAGCTTCCGGCCGTTTTTGACGGCTCGCGTCGAGATTCAACCCGATCTCGTCGGCGATCCGGACGCCGAACTGATGGCCTTGGAGCGAAACGCGCGGGAATTGTTCCGCGACGTTGTTGCCCGTTCACCGCAACTGTCCGATGACCTGCAGACAGCCGCGTTGAACATTGAGGACCCGGTTCGCCTCGCGGACTTCATCGCCGCAAACCTGCCGTCTCTGCCGACGTTGCTGAGGCAGGAACTTCTCGAAACCGCCGACGTGCGGCGGCGCCTTGAAACCTTGATCCGCGAGCTCTCCAAGGAACTCGAAGTCCTGGAGCTACGGAACAAGATTCAGGAGCAAGTCCAGGAGCAAGTGAGCCAGAGCCAGCGCGAGTATTTGCTGCGTGAACAGCTCAAGGCGATCCATAAGGAATTGGGCGAGACCGACGACGGCCAGGCCGAAAACGACGAGCTGCGCGAAAAGCTCGAAAAGTCCGGCATGTCCGCCGAGGCTCGCAAGGAATGCGACCGCGAGTTAAAGCGGCTCGCGAAAATGACTCCTGCTTCGGCGGAGTACATGGTCGCGCGCACGTATCTCGAATGGATGGTCTCTCTGCCCTGGGCGAAGTCCTCCGGGGCGTTGGAGATCGACATCCCGAAAGGGCAAGCCATTCTCGACGAGGATCACTATGACCTCGAGAAGGTCAAAGAGCGCATTCTCGATTATCTCGCGGTGAAGAAACTCCAGCCCGGCATGAAGGGGCCGATCCTGTGCTTCCTCGGGCCGCCAGGAGTGGGGAAAACTTCGCTCGGGAAATCGATCGCCCGGGCTCTCGGCCGTAAATTCGTGCGCGTCTCGATGGGCGGCATGCACGATGAAGCGGAAATCCGCGGCCACCGCCGGACGTATATCGGTGCGCTGCCCGGACAGGTCATCCAGGGAATTCGCCGAGCCGAAACGAACGATCCGGTCTTCATGCTGGACGAAGTCGACAAGCTCGGGCGCGATTTCCGCGGCGATCCTTCGGCGGCGTTGATGGAAGTGCTCGATCCGGAGCAAAACGCCACGTTCCGCGACCACTATCTGGACGTGCCGTTCGATTTGTCCAAGGTGCTCTTTATCGCCACGGCGAACGTGATCGATCCGATCCCGGAGCCGCTGCGAGATCGCATGGAAATCATCGAGCTCGCTGGCTACACCGAGATCGAGAAGATCCATATCGCCAACAAGTACTTGGTTCCAAAGCAGGCGAACGAACACGGGTTGAAGGTGGGCGAGCAGATCGAGTTCACTGACGACGGTTTGCGCGAGATCATTCACAGCTACACGCGTGAAGCCGGCGTTCGGAATCTCGAGCGGGAGATCGCCACACTGATCCGCAAACAGGCTCGGCGCCTGGCCGAGGGCAAGACCGACAAGCTCGTGGTCACGCCCGACGTCGTGCACGAAGGTCTCGGTGTACCGAGGTTCCGGGCCGAGCGGGAAGTCGAGGAGCGCGTCAAGACACCCGGTGTGTCGGTCGGACTTGTCTGGACGCCCGCGGGCGGCGACATCGTCTTCATCGAAGCGAGCCGCATGCGAGGCGGAAAGCAGTTCACCATGACCGGCCACTTGGGTGAAGTAATGCAGGAGTCCATGACGGCCGCGCTGACGTGGGTTCGCGCCAACGCCGAGCGCTACGGCATCGATCCCGACTTCTTCCGCAAACAGGACATCCACATCCACGTGCCTTCGGGCGCGGTGCCGAAGGATGGTCCTTCGGCCGGCGTGGCGATGGTGAACGCGCTGGTGAGCTTGCTCTCCGGCCGGCCGCTCCGCCCGCGGGTGGCGATGACCGGCGAGATTTCGCTCTCCGGCATCGTTCTGCCGGTCGGCGGAATCAAGGAGAAGGTGCTCGGAGCGAAGCGCGCCGGAATCCGCGAGGTGATCTTGCCCGCGGAGAACGAGCCCAACGTGAAAGAGGACCTGCAACCGGAAGTGCTCGAAGGGATGCAAATTCACTTCGTGCGCACCGTGGATCAAGCCCTGGACATCGCCCTCACCAAGCCCGCGCCAGTCGCGGCGGAATTGAAGAAGGGCCAGCTGCCGCAGGTTCCGCCCGCCCCCGCGGGTGTGCCGCCGATTCACTGATCAGAAACAGCAAGAAGATAAGGAAGAAGCCCGGCTTTCACCCAGAAAGCCGGGCTTTTTGTTTTGTGGATCCATCGCGCCGCAAGAAACCCGAGCAGCAGTTACTGAAGATCGCGCTGCCATGCACTGCTAAAATTCGGGCGTGGCCCGCGCGCGCAAACTGTTCCCAATCTACGGCAGCTCGCTCGCGAACAACATGCTCGCGGCGCTCGTGCACGATCGCGTCGTGCGCCAATTCGTCGAAGAGTATGTGCATGGTTACGACCGTCGCGGAATTCTCGGCGGACCGGCGCGCGACCGGGAACTTGCGGAGACAATCGGCCGGGAAATCGTTCTCGCGCTGATTGTGCAAGCCCACGCCGCGCTTCCCCGATTTTTCGGCAAGCAGAAGCTGAGCAAACTGAAGGCGGAAGAAAAAGAAGCGGTCGAACTATTTTTTCGCGAGCTCACGGCCGCTCTGGCGCGCGCGCAAAACTGGAGCGCCGAAGACCGCCGGCAATTCCGGCGCGACCTCGCTCTGTATTCGGAGTTCGGCGAGCGGCGCGAGACGCCCGCCAAGAGCCGCAAGCCTTCAAAGGCGCAGGTTGAGGAATCTCCATTCGTCGCGCGCGTCGCGCTGCTTCTCGATCCTTCCATGCTGGACCAGGCGCGACGCGCGACGCGCAAGTTTCACGGCGAACTCCCGCAGCTCGCGCGAAAACTTCTGCGCCGGACGCTTGGTTAGCGGCAACAAATCTTCCACTACAAGATCCGCTCTACTTGTACCGCCGTGCCATACGCGAGCACTTCGGTCACGCCCTGCATGACTTCAGTGGCGTCGTAACGCATCGCGATCACGGCGTTGGCTCCGTGCTCCGCCGCATGCTGCATCATGAGTTCATAGGCCTCTTCCCGGGTGTTCTCGCAAAGCTCCGTCAGAATCGTGATGTTGCCGCCCATGATCGTCTGCAAGCCCGCGCCGATCGAGCCCAGAAGGCTTCGTGAACGCACAATGATGCCGCGGACGATTCCGTAGTTTCGGACGATGCGGTAACCGGGCAGTTCCTGGGAAGTCGTGACGATCATGGTTTCCACTCGGGTGGGCATCGCTGTTCCTCCTTGTGTACCGATTCGCTTCATTACCATAGCGACTCGCCGATCCGGCCGTCGCCCGCGAAAATTATCTGCTATGCTCCGGCCTGTACCTCTCAATCGCGGCGGGTCGCGAGACTCTTGATGCTCACCCTGTTCTACGTCCTCGTCCTCGAGCAGATTCTCCAGGGCCTGTACAATCTTTGGGACGGCCTCGTTTGGCTCCGTTTGGCGCAGCGGCGAGCCTCGACGCATTCAGGGTTTTACGCGCCGCGCGTGGCGCTTTTTTGTCCAGTGAAGGGCGCGGAGCCCGGCCTGGAGCAGAACATTTCCGCGCTGGCCTCGTTTGATTATCCCGACTACGAGATTTTCTTCCCCATGGCGAGCGGCAACGACCCTGCGCGAAAAATCATCGAACGCGTCACCGCGGGCGGCAAACACAAGATCCACATCGTCGTTGCCGGAAAGCCGAACGGCTGCGGCGAGAAGGTGAACAATCTCCAGGCGGCGATTCAAAAAGCGACGGAAGGTTTCGACGTGTTCGTCTTCGCCGATTCCGACGGCCGACCCGGGCGAAGCTGGCTCGCGCGGCTCGTGGCCCCGCTAGCCGATTCCAACCTTGGTGCAGTGACCACCTTCCGCTGGTTCTTCCGGCAGCGCGGCGGATTTTGGAGCGCCTTGGCCTCGGCCTGGAACGCCCCGGCGGTGACGTATCTTGGCGAGCACGCGCGCAATTTCTGCTGGGGAGGCGGCACAGCGATTCGCCGCGAGCGCTTCGAGCAAAGCAACGTAACGGAGTTCTGGAACGGCTCGGTGAGCGACGATTTCTCACTCACGCACGCGTTGCGGCAGTCCGGGCTTCGCATTCTCTTCGCGCCCGAATGCATCGTGCCCACCATGTTCGATTGCGATTTGGGACGCTTGCTCGAATTCACCAACCGGCAAATCATCATCGCGCGCGTCTACGAACCGAGATTGTGGATTCTGGGCGGCCTTGGCCACGCGCTGTACTGTGGCTCGATCCTGACCGGCGTTGGATTGTTTATCAGCAACGTGATCTCAGGCGCTCCGGCGGTGCACCTGCTGCTGCTCGCGGTCGTTCCGGCCGTGCTGTCCATGGCTCGCGGCGTGCTTCGGCTCGCCGCGATCATGGAGGTGCTTCCGGACTGGAAGACGAAGCTGCTGGCCGATGGCTGGATCTGGACGTTCCTCGCGGCGATCGCGCCGTTCCTCGCTTTGTGGAACACGCTCGTGGCGGTGTTCAGCCGCCAAATCCGCTGGCGCGAGATCCGCTACGAATTGCTCTCACCCGGACAAACGCGCATCCTCTCGCGCTAATCTGTCCCGGCCGTCTCCGTGCCCTCGCCTTTCTCGGTGTCCTCTGTGTTAAAGACTTTGGACGCCAAAACCTCGACACAGAGGTCACAGAGAAAAGCGAGGGCACGGAGGCGCCAGGGTGAATTTTCAAGCCCGATTGCTCATTGGCCCGAGAGGAACGGAAAATGCGCCGAGGCCACCATGAAGAAAATCATGGGAAAACTTAACCAGAAATTGATCTGCATGATCAGAGAAGCCATACGCGCAAGGTTCGCGGCTTCGGCCGGCATCGGGGTTCCCTGCGCTGCCGCCGCGCGCGTCCATGCAATCAAACGCTTCTGGCAGCGCCAGGAAATTCCCCACACGTTCAGGAACAGAATCGTTCCTATTCCGCCGCCGATCGCGATGCATAACGTGCGGTTGCCGACGCCGGGCTGAGCCAGGAGCGAAACGACGAGCCACGCCACCGCCGCCATCACAAAGAACACCAGCGTTCCCACTACGTACGAATTTCCCAGCGGCCCGCCCGTCTGAACCAGCGCCATCTCAATGGCAAACGCCGCGAGCCAGCAGCCAAGCCAAATCCCGATCCACGCCCCCCACGCGTGGGGACGCCCGGCGTTTATCGCGTCGGTCTTGGCCAAAATCATGAAATAGCGAAATCCCGCGAGCCAGCCGAGCACGGCGCTCCAGCGCAGCCACCACAATCCTCGTGAAGCAATCTCCGGAAACGTTTTCGCGCGGGTCTGCGGATCAAGTGCCCTGAGCGAGGGGTTAACTGCTAGGACAAAAAAGTAGAGGAATCCCAGCCAAAGAAAGCCGGCCACGATGTGCATCCATCGCAGCGCGATCTGTTCGATGCTCGATGGGCTGGCCGTGAACGCGACGTCCAGTTTCCAGACCACGAAAGCGCAAAATACCGACGGCCAACCGCTCGGTAGGGCCATAACCGGCCTCCTCTCACCCCTGGCGTGCGAACGCCGTGAATTGTATGCCAGCCGGCGACTCTCATGGAGATTTTGCATGGCACACCGTGAAAATTCTTCCGCGGAGCCATGAAAAATTTGCTCCTAGAGGGAAATCTCTACCCAGAGTGAAGGCAGTGGCATATTTGAATTGGCTCTCAACTCCTTATGATTGAGGCGGAAAAAATTTGCCATTATGTGGTAGGTGGCTTGCACAGTACTACGGTCGATCTCGTATAGTGCACGGTCATACCTGAAGGTGTGGTTTTCATTTTCCGGGGATGTCAGGGACTTGGCCTTGCAGTCGGATGAGGTCCCTGCAGATTCTGTCGGTAAGACTCGGAGAATGCCACCAGCCTCGCAATTGCCCAAATTGAATCGGTTTGGAAGCATAAGTTCAATAGGTCCCATACCCCGGCGCGGACTGAAAACTGTGAGGTTACCCCTGATACGCAGACGAAAGCAGTCCGAAGAACTCCAGGATCAACAACCGCGTTTTTTCATGCAGAGCTTCGTTTTGTGCGAGCGCGCATCTGGCGCGGTACGGTTTCGCGTTGACGCGGATCCCGACGGCGGCATGCCCGTGGAGAAGATTGCGGGTTTGCTTGCCGTTCATTGCCTCGTGCGAGGCCAGGCCCCGGAAGACTATGAACTGTTGGTAGTTCCCCGCGAATCTCTGTTGGACGCGGCTGCCGAGCGCGCTCAGGAGCTTCTAGCCGCGGGGCGCGCCCTGGGAGCCGGAGTAAAGGTCAGCCGCCGGGAGCAAGAAGTTCTGGACTGTATCCTCCAGGGGTTCTCAAACAAGGAAATCGCCTCACGGCTCAACGTGGCGGAACGCACGGTGAAGTTCCACGTTTCGTCGTTGCTGGCGAAGTTCGGTGTCAGCGACCGAGTGGCTTTGAGCCGTGAAGCCTCGCTCGGCCGGTTGCCTCAACTTTCGTCTTTGGGACAAGTCTCCCCGGAGAGCCTCTTTGGCTTCTCGGTTCGGACCCCGCAGTCGGCGCAAGAGGCTCCGACCTCGCCGAGCGTGGGCGAGAAGACCAGCGATCACCCGAGAGAAGTCCCTGGCGCGCGCAGCCGGCTCCTGCCGATCTTTGCGCGCGAGCGATACGCCACCTGAGGTTCGGCCAGCCGACCCGTACTGCCATCGTTTTCGGTGCGGACAATTCCTAAACACCAAACGGCCCATCCAGTTTGAACCGGATGGGCCGTTGATCTTTCCTTCAGTTCGTTTCGCGCGCTGAGCGCGTTCCTCGTGACACCCTACTTCATCGCTGAGTAGTTGTTCGTGACTTCGTCCCAATTGACGACGTTCCACCATGCCTCGATATAGTCGGGGCGGCGGTTTTGATATTTCAGATAGTAGGCATGTTCCCAGACGTCGAGCCCGAGGATCGATTTACCCCCGGCCATGAGCAGGTTGTCCTGATTGGGCGTCGATTCGATCCCAAGCTTGCCGTCTTTTACGGTCAACCAGGCCCAGCCCGACCCGAACCGTCCCACGCCGGCAGCCGCGAATTTCGTCTTGAATTCAGCGAACGAGCCGAACGCGGACTTGACGGCGTCCGCCAGCGCGCCGGAAGGTTCGCCGCCTCCGCCTTTTTTCATCAGCTTCCAGAACATCGAGTGGTTCCAGTGGCCGCCACCATTGTTTCGCACAGCCGCGCGGATATTCTCAGGGACTTTGTCCAGGCTCTTGAGAAGCTGGTCGATCGACAGAGCCTGAAGGTCGGCGTTTCCTTCGAGAGCCTTGTTCAAGTTCGTGACGTATGCGTTGTGGTGTTTGCCGTGATGGATTTCCATCGTCATCTTATCGATGTAGGGCTCCAGCGCGTCGCTGGGGTACGGGAGCGGTGGAAGAACGTGGGCCAAAGGACCCTCCTTTTGTGACGTTACAGCCTGCTGTGACATGGATACCTCCTCGCCAGACTTTCATGATAGCTCGGTGTCACTGGGCACACGCATTCTAACTCGGACCACCGGGCGGTACAACCGGAGCGACCTTGGGAGTCGGGGGCCGGGACGAAAGACCGATTCGCTCGAGAGCCCATTGCGCGTGCTCCGCGAGAACCGCGTCGGCGGATGC